>Ga0214923_10005003_pt1 | contig 15626 bp, 16 predicted proteins | sample LL1510_MetaG_FD_177993 | JGI IMG/M metagenome (GOLD analysis project Ga0214923, IMG submission 177993) | Freshwater microbial communities from Lake Lanier, Atlanta, Georgia, United States - LL-1510 | ecosystem: Environmental > Aquatic > Freshwater > Lake | place: USA: Georgia | collected...
GTAGCAACCAAAGTCGCTTTAGATCAGCAAGCATGTTTATCTCACTGATAAATCAGCGCTGGGATCCTTAACCCAATCGATGACGCCTTGCCAAGGCGTCCAGCCTTCTTCGACTGCAAAGTGACCAGCACCTTGAATCAGAACGAATGGCAGATCAAGTGGGGTTGCGTAAGTTGACTCAAGTCCTCTTGGTAGCCAAGGATCTGAATCACTGCCAACCAGCAAAGTTGATTGGGCTGCCTTATGGGCTGCAGACTTAACTTCTGCTGCCGAGAGATCCATTTGAAATTCTGGCACTTCGCCGCATAATTCTGGGTCTGCAGGTGCAACCAACATAACTCTGGATGCTTGTTCCTTAAGCATGTCGCTCTGCGCAATATGAAGCCAAGTTAGACAGCCCAAAGAGTGTCCGAGAACAATTAGCTCACCATCACCAACTTCATTCAACATGTCTAGTTCAACCTTGAGAACTGCAAGCCACTTTTCTAGCGTTGGTAATTCGGTATCAGGAAGTTGTGGATAGGCAACCACATGGCCCTCTTTGCGCAACGCAGTAGCCAGCAAGCGATGCCAATGACCATTGGGGCGTTCATTTCCCCAGCCATGAATGATCAACACTCGTTTCATAATTTCTCCAACCTACTAGTGCAAAATGTTTACTGCACGAGCAACAACAAGCGCGACCACAATTAGTGAAGTAACCGACTGTAACAGCATTAATCCTTTAGCCCACCGGGTAAGCGGCAAAACATCAGTTGCACTAAATGCGCTTGAGTTTGTGAAAGAAATATACAAATAATCAAAAAATGATGAGGACCAATGTGGAGCAGCTAAATCAGGGTCGGACATTTGCGGAAACATAAAATCTGGAACACTCTTTTTCGCCGCAGCTCGCGCACCGGGTCCACCGCGATCAAATTCCCAGTACCACAAAGCAAATACAATTACATTTGTCATCCAAATAGATCCACCGGTAATCAACAGGCTTTTTGCATCTCGAACTTGGCCATTTAGAAGTTCATTGATTAATCGAGCAATCGAATATAAATTAGCGGCCGACATGGCAGCAGCCAGCCCAAGACTCAAATTCCGAGGTGTACCGGAGTGGGAACTTACGCGTCGCGGCTCAAGGAGGTTTATTAACAGCAGCAGCGCAGCTTCAATACCGCAGATAAACCAAGGAAATGAAATATTCAGGGTCTTGGGCAAAGTCAATTGCATCAGTATTACTAATGCGACTACAACATTTATTGGAAGTCGGGATTCCCCCTTGTGCTCATGGTGCCAGAACGGGGCTTTGCGATCGGAATCCGAAGAGTTGCTCACAAACCCCAATCTACTAACCTGTCGAGGGATGGACGCTCTATCTACCCGACAAATTGGCAACGAACATAGAATGAAGTCATGGCTGAGTATCAGATTACTTATTGGCGAGATTTCCCCTCGATGGTTGTTGCTCGACGTGGTGATGAAACTGTAAAGGTTTCACTTGCTAGCAGATTCCAAGAAGCGATTGATGAAGCAGCTATGAGATTGGATGCGGCTGACGCAGATGCATACCTTGATGGCTGGATCCGAAGTGATTGGACTTCAGTTGATGGCGAACCTGCAGAGGTGGCTGAACGTATCAGCGCTGATCTGGAAAATTCACTTGATGAAGCTGCACTACAAGCAATGCTCGACAAACTTTCCTAATTAAGGGGTAGACATGGTGAACGTTTATGAATGGCTTGATGCCGGTAACACACTTGTTGGTGATGGTGCTATGGGCACTGCGTTGCAGGATCTTGGACTAACCGACGGTGGCGCACCAGAATTATGGAATGTTGAGCAACCAGAAAAAGTTGCTTCTGTTTTAGCAGGTTACGCTGCTGCTGGTGCCAACGTAGTAACGACTAACACTTTTGGTGGAACAAAAGGTCGCTTAGAAATGCATGACCTTGGTGAGCGAGTTTTCGAACTAAATAAAGCTGGCTCTGAAGTAGCCCGCTCAGTTGCTGACAAATATGAAAACGTTTTTGTATTTGGTGACGTCGGTCCATCTGGTGAATTAATGGATCCAATGGGAACTTTAACTCCAGAATCTGGTCAGGCACTTTTTGCCGAACAGATCAAAGGTCTCGTGGCAGGTGGCTGTGACGCAATATTGATCGAAACCATGAGTGACCTTGGTGAAGTTGCCGCTGCAGTTGCTGCTGCAAAAGAAGTAGCGCCAGGGATGCCAATTGTGGCAACTTTAAGTTTCGATACAAACCTTCGCACCATGATGGGTGTTAAGCCAGCTCAAGCAATTACAGAAATCGCTGCCATGGGCGTGCGCTTGATTGGTGCTAACTGCGGTCGTGGCACAGATGAGATGCGAATCATTGCAAGTGAACTTGCAGATGCTAAGCCAGCTGATGTACACGTATTCATTCAGTCAAATGCTGGTTTACCTCAACTTGTTGGCGCTGACTTCGTTTACACCGGAACCCCTGTTGAAATGGGCGAGTTCGCACTTGAAATGAAGACGCTTGGAATCAATGCAATCGGTTCCTGCTGTGGTTCAACACATGAGCACACCGCGGCAATTGCTGGAGCCCTCAAGTCCTAAATGACTGAAGCACCTGATCGTGGCGACTTAGGCCCCGGGGAGTTCTATCCGGTAGTTGGCGTCGGCCCACATCCTTTACCTTGGCCAACTGATCAACATTTTGATCCAGAGCATCTAGAGCTTGGTGATCGCAGAAATGTAGTCGATAAATATCGTTATTGGTCAGTGGAAGCCATTGTTGCTGACCTTGATAAATCGCGCGCAAAACTTCACATTGCAATTGAAAATTGGCAGCATGATTTGAACATTGGATCAGTTGTAAGAACTGCTAATGCCTTTAATGTCTCAGCGGTTCACATTGTTGGTAAAAAGGGTTGGAATCGACGTGGCGCTATGGTCACAGATCGTTATCTGCATCTGATGCATCATCCAACTGTTGCAGAGTTTGTAGAATGGTCCAACGTTAATAGGGTTCCGATTATCGGAATCGATAATGTACCTGGCTGTGGCAACATCGAGAATGCAACATTGCCAGAATCTTGTGTTCTTTACTTTGGCCAAGAAGGACCAGGGCTTTCACCTGAAGGCATCGCAGCCTGTTCCCAGATTCTAGGTATCACGCAAAGTGGCTCAACTAGATCAATGAATGCGTCTGCGGCCGGAGCTATCGCAATGTACGCCTGGGCTATGCAGAATGTGCACGGAAGAACTTAGCTCACAGTCGTAGCAACAGTGGTTGACTTGGTTGAGTACAAACCAGAGTAAGAATAGGTAACTACTCGAAAATTGTATTTTCGCTTTGAGTTTAATTTTAATAAAAAGGATGCCTTACCCGATGCATCGGTAATTCTTGATTGCTTTGTGACCCACTTGGTGCCAACTAAAACCTGAAGCGCCAACTTTTGTCCTGATATTGCTGTGCCATTAATGGAATTCATTGCTGCGGACACTGTCAGTGGCTTGCCTCGCTTTGACTTAGCAGGGATCTTTTTTAACTTGATTGAGGCGCTGGTAAATCCTTGGGCAGTCAAAGCGCTCTGAACGGTTTTGCATGAGGTTGTCGTAAATCCAGCTGTTTTTGCCTTAACAAATGCCGAGCATGCACTGTTCATTGCTCGGCCAAAATCAAAGTAATTTGCAGTCGCAGTTAAATTACTCGTAGTTGCAAAAACTAATTGCGAGATCCTAACTGTTCCAAGACACTCGCCTGCAGCATCACACAGGTCATTCTTTGTCACAGAGTTTGCATTCGATCCCAACGCTTTAATTGCTACCTTCCCGATTTTGCCACCGTTGGCAAGCACGTAAGCCAACCGATTTACCGGACCGCTGTTATCGTGACTATCACCGGGAACCCAATTGTTATCAATTTTTGAAACCGTCGGATTTTGGAGATTTCGATATCCACCAACTTGAGCATCTTCACCCATGGTCCAAGCGGGATCAGCAGCTTCACCTGGCAGGACACTCAATTGATCCATCGTTTCGCCAAAGATGTCAGAAACGGCCTCACTCAAGGCAGCCGTTTCGGAGTTTTCTGCCATTGCAGAATTAAAAGCCAAATAGAAAGTCACACCATGAGCAAGTTCGTGGGCAATGACATCATCGGCGTGATCAAAATTTTCCCCAAGAAATATTCCGCTACAGGCTCCAGAGCCGCATTCGCTTGATGCCCATGGAACCCAAAATGCGTTGTTGTATGGGCATGCAACTTTGGTTCCATTAGAAGCACAAATATCTATGAATGCACTAATGCGCGGTATTGAGTCACCATTAACCGAAGGTGCGATGTTTCCTAAATATTTTTCTTCATTGATATCCTGTCCCAGCACTGAGTTGAAATAGTCCCAAGTCCGGATGATATTTAGTTTTCCAACTTCAGCATTTGGCGCATTAAGACCAAAAGTATTTAATCCACATAGCGGCATACCCTGTTCACTCGGAGTTAGGTTTACATATCGATTCCCGTTGCCGTCAATAGTTACGCTGGATGGTGGAACATAGCCAGGAGTTGTCCTATCAATTTGCAGATCGCATACGAAGGGGTCGGCAGTGATATTACGAACAAACGGAAGTGTCGATAGAACTCGCTGTCCGTCTTGTGAAAGATATGTCATCGAAATTGAAGTGGCGTTGTTCGAAATGAAAGTCGACGCTCGCCAGGCTAAATACTTTCCATTTGGAACATCATCCACCAATGCGCCATCAACAATTACGAGTTTGATCTCAGGCACGATTACCTGACCCTGTGAGAGACCGTTACTTTGCACAATGCTTGATTTGAGAAGTTCGGTTGCTCGTGTCTGACTAATTTCTGCCTGTGTAGCACCTGAATAATCTGAGACTGATTTTGTGTAAGACAACAGTGAGCCACTTTTGTCCACTGTGATTGCTAGCAGTGAATTTGCAACTTCAACACCATTAATTGACTGCTTAAATCTCACAATCGAAATTCCTGCTACGCCATCAATAACGACAGTTGGCTGAAACTCCGCTGGTTTTATGTCCCATTCGTCAGCATGGCGAATCAAGAGAGCCGTAGCTGCTTTAACTGAATTAGGCTCAACTCGACCTAGTGAGTCAGAATTTAGAGTTGAATTTAACCGAGAAATAGCATTTGCCGGCGGTGTTGAAACAACTCCTGCCGAAAGCGCAAAACTGAGCAGAAAAAACCCAAATCTTTTTGCGCTCAGGAAGGTTTTCACCCTTCTAATCTACGTCACTCATATTGACGAGTTGACGCACTTAAATCCAAGAGCCACCCAAAAAACAATGGTGCGATAGTCTGCAATTACCCACAATTTGGACCCACACCTTGGGCGTTCACGAAGGCGATTAAATATGAGCGATTCGATGACTCTGCGACTAGTAGTAGGTCTGGCCATAACAGCCGTTCTCGCTGCCCTTGCACTTAAGCGCGTTTGGTTCTTGTATCAGTTAGTGCGTAGTGGCGAGCCGGCCGTAAACCGCACAGCACAGAAACGAGTTCGCGCTAAGGCTGAAGTTGTTGAAGTTTTCGGACAAAAGAAACTGCTAGCTTGGACAATTCCAGGAATTGCTCACGTATTAGCTTTCTGGGGATTCATAGTTTTGTCTCTGACTATCGTGGAAGCATTCGGTGCTTTGTTTGATTCTGAGTTTGCAATTCCAGTTATTGGTCGGTCGCCAATTTTGGGTTTTGCTGAAGACTTGTTCTCCCTTTTTGTTTTAATCGGAATTGCAATGTTTGCGGTGATTCGCCTATTTAGAAATCCCGTCAAGATGGGCCGCGAATCTCGCTTCTACGGTTCGCATACTGGTGCCGCTTGGTTTGTACTTTTCATGATTTTTAATGTGGTTTGGACTTTGCTTTTGTATCGTGGTGCGCAATACAACGTCAGCGCAGAATTGGGAACAAACAACTTTCCGTTTATGGCTGGTGGCGCGTTTGCATCTGAGGCAGTTGCCGGTTTGATCCAACCGCTTGGTCTGCATGCAAATGAATGGCTAGAAATGATTGGCCTTTGGCTAAACATCGGTGTCATTCTTGGCTTCTTGGTTTTGGCTCTTCATAGTAAGCATTTACACATTGGTGCTGCTCCGCTAAACGTTTTGTTTAGTCGTCGCCCTAATGCTCTGGGTCCACTACTTCCAATTTACGCCGGAACCGAAGTTTTAGATTTTGAAGATCCAGCCGATGATGCAATTTTTGGTCGCGGCAGAATCGAAGACTTTACTTGGAAAGGCAACTTAGATCTTTTAAGTTGTACGGAATGTGGTCGTTGCCAAGATCAATGCCCAGCTTGGAATACTGGCAAGCCATTAAGTCCAAAACTTATGATTATGGATTTACGGGACCACTTATTTGCCAAGGCTCCTTACATTCTTGCTGGAAGTGACGATACAAAACTTGAAGGTATGAGTGCTGCAGTTCAAGCTGAAGTTGCTCGTCCAATGGTCGGATTGCGTTCTGATGATCCAAACGCCTTGACTGATGGCTATGACGCAACGGGTCATCGTTCAAGTGAAGGTGCTGTAATTGATTACGACGCACTTTGGTCATGCACATCCTGTGGTGCCTGTGTTCAGCAGTGTCCAGTCGACATTGAGCATGTGGATCACTTCATGGATCTTCGTCGCCATCAAGTTCTTGTCGAGTCTGAATTTCCAGCCGAACTAAACGGACTATTCAAAAACCTCGAAACTAAGGGAAATCCTTGGGGTATGAATACCAGCGGTCGCCTGACTTGGATTGAAGAAGTTGAATTCCCAGTACGCGTTTTCGGCATGGATGGCGAAGACAAGATTCCAGCTGATGTGGAATACCTATTCTGGGTTGGTTGCGCAGGTGCATATGATGATCGCGCCAAGCGAACCACAAAAGCGGTTGCTGAATTGCTTCACACTGCTGGCATTGAGTTCATGGTTCTTGGTGAGGGTGAAACTTGCACTGGCGATCCGGCTCGTCGTGCTGGAAACGAATTCCTATATCAAATGCAAGCTGCTCAAAACGTTGAGGTACTAAATGAAATTGGTGCCAAGCGGATTGTTGTTACTTGCCCGCATTGCTTGAACACAATTGCACGTGAATACCCACAGCTCGGTGGCGACTACGAAGTTGTGCACCACACTGTGTTGCTGAATCAACTTGTCACAGAGAATCGTCTAACTATGTTGACTCCCGAAGATGAGACTGTTACCTACCATGATCCTTGCTACCTAGGTCGCCATAACAAGATCTACATGCCACCTCGTGAACTAATTACAAACATGCCCGGTATCAATTTAGTTGAGATGGATCGAAATAAAGAGAAATCATTCTGTTGTGGTGCCGGTGGTGGACGCATGTGGATGGAAGAAACTATTGGTACTCGCGTAAATATGAATCGTGGCGATGAAGCGCTATCAACAGGCGCAACCAAGATTGCCGTTGCTTGTCCGTTCTGTTCCGTGATGTTAAATGATGCTGTCACAGTTCGCGGCCAGGAAGCCGGCGGCGATCCAGCCGCTGAAGTTGTAGACGTTGCTACTTTGCTTTTGGATCGAGTGAAACAAAAGTAATTAGGAAATTATCGTCCTATGAAAGTTTGCATGTGAACGACTAGGCGTTGGTCCGCGTTGACCTTGGTATCTAGAACCATAAACGCTAGAACCATATGGATGCTCAGCTTCGGAACTCATTTGGAAGAAGCAGACTTGCCCAATCTTCATTCCTGGGTAAAGCAAAATCGGCAATGTTGCAACATTAGCTAATTCCAAAGTTACGTGACCAGAAAATCCAGGGTCAATAAATCCTGCTGTTGAGTGAGTTAAAAGCCCAAGACGTCCCAAACTTGATTTGCCTTCGAGGCGAGCTGCGATGTTAGTTGGCAAAGTCACAACTTCGTAGGTGCTACCCAAAACAAACTCGCCAGGATGCAATACGAATGGTTCTTCGCCATTTGCTTCAACTTCGCGTGTTAATTCTGGCTGTTCGGTCGATGGATCAATGTGCGGGTAGCGATGATTTTCAAATACTCGGAAGAATTTATCCAAGCGCACATCAATGCTCGAAGGCTGAACCATGGCTGGTTCATACGGGTCAATTCCAACCCGGCCCGACTCGATTTCGGTCTTTATGTCTTTGTCAGATAGCAACACGTGATTAAGATTACTCAACGCTTGGCAAGGCTGTGCCGACAGGTCTAAAGATCCGAAAAACCCATTGTTGGTATGGTGAATTGGCAGCGCAGCAAAATTCCAGGCTTCAAGAGCGGTTAGATTCCCACCACTGGCTCGCGTAACCTAGACATATGACTACATACGCAAAATCTCAGCGCATTATTGGTTCGATCCTTTTGGCCGGCCTCGGACTATTCGGACCTATTTCATCTGCGTCCGCTCATACTGACTTGGTCAGCACTTCGCCAGTTGCTGACTCAGACGTAAATGCTTCGCAAGCCACAATTTCGTTAACTTTTGCTGAACCTACATTGGTTGATGGTGCTGCAATTATTGTGAAGAATTCGAATGGAGACATCTTAGATTCTCCTGCGCCAACTCTTGACGGCTCAACTCTTTCAATTCCTTGGCCTATGGATCTAACTCCAGGTCAGGTAACAATCGAATGGCGGGCAACTGGAGATGACGGCCACGTATTAAGCGGTGATTTTGGATTCAACTACACCGCTGCTGCTGAAGGCGGGATGGCACCAAGCCCTGCAGCAAGCGCAGAACCAATTATGACTGCCCTGGCAACTCCAGAAGTAATTGCTATGCCGCTTGCTATCGATGATGCACCCGCAGATGCGAGCAACAATAATTTAGTCATTAGGATCGCAATCGTTTCATTAGTTGGACTAGTTGCTGCTGGGTTATTCCTGCGACGCAGTAAGTAAGACTTAATGAATGGATTTATTGCACGACTAGGAATTTTCCTGCTTGCAATAATTTCATTCTCAACTGTTCTTATATATGGAGGAGCTGCCTGGGCTCCACTTCCAGAAGGATTACCAGATTCTGGACAGGCAACAAATTGGGCTTTGCAGTTCGCAATATTTGCTCACGTGATTCTTGGCCTAAGAGTTTTTGGACTCCTGGTTACCTGGACATTTATTGCGCCAACTTCTGGGGAAACAATTTCGCGCGAAGGTCGCTCTGCTGTATTGCATGCAAGTTCGATAGCGGCACTTTGGTCTTTGTCCGCAGTTATCGCGGGACTAACCACAATGGCAAATGTTTTGGGTGTGACATTTAACGAAGTGTTTCGTAAAGGATTCATCTCTACTTATTTAATGGCTTTACCTCCATCACGAAGTTACCTAATCACAGCCCTTATTGCCTTAGCGATTGCTATCGCTGGAGTATTTCTTGTTTCACTCAACTCAATCGCACTCTTGGCGGCACTCTCTGGGGCAGGTATTGCAGCACCGCTATTAAATAGTCATGCGGCCTCAATTGGTAGTCACTCATTGGCGCTTGCTTCTTCTGTTGCGCACGGTTTGGCCATGAGTGCTTGGGTTGGTTGTCTCTGGGCAGTTTCAACTTTCGTGAAAGCCAAGGATCTCAAAGTTGTGGCGCGCTTCTCAGCGTTAGCTGCAACCAGTGTTGCGGTTTTGGCTATTTCAGGACTTGCTGCTGCCTATGCCCGACTGGATTCAGTTAGCGATCTCTGGCTAAGTCGTTACGGTCAGATTGTTGTTTTAAAGATGGTTTTCTTTGCGCTACTCATGGTTCTTGCAATTCAAATTAGAGCACGGCTTACCTCAACTGGCAGTCTGACTAAGTTTCTGGGAATTGAAGTAGCAATCATGGCTTTGGCAATTGGAGTTGGAGTTGCGCTTCACTCCACTCCAATGAGTCGGATTTCGCTACCGCTAAATTCAGCCGGTGAGGAAATTCTTGGCTTTGCATACCCGCCGCCGCCAACCCTTTCAACAGTCATCTTTGGCTGGAATCCTGAGTGGTTCATGTTGACAATAAGTTTGGTTGCAGCGGCCCTTTACACGGTCGGACTAATTCGCATTAAACAGAATCAAATCAAGTGGAGCACGCTTCGCACTGTTTCCTTCATGATCGGAATCGGCTTAGTTATCTGGACGACTAATGCAGGAATAAGTATGTACTCAAAAGTTTCGTTTGAGTATCACATGATTCAACACATGGTGCTTTCGATGATTGCACCAATTTTTATAGTCTTAAGTACTCCAATCACATTGGCACTTCGGGCACTTCCAGCTCAAAAGTCTGCTGACCATAGAAGTCTTCGGGAATGGATTTTGGCCCTACTTCACAGCGGGTATTCCAAGTTGATCACTCATCCACTGATGGTTTTAGGAATTTTCACGTTCGGTTTGTACGGCCTGTATTTCACGCCACTATTTGCCACGCTGATGGCAAGTCACACCGGACACATATTTATGGAGCTACATTTCTTGATCTCCGGCATTTTATTTTCCTACGTCGTAATTGGTGCTGACCCAAGCCCTCGAAACGTGCCTTACTGGTCGCGATTAATGATTGTGCTCGTTGGCCTTTCGCTGCACGCATTTTTTGCAATCGCAATCATGCAGTCCAGTGAACCAATCGGTGTTGACTGGTACATCCAAGTACAACCTCCGTGGATTCCAGACTTGCTGGCAGATACCACCGCAGGCGGCAGTATTGCCTGGGCGCTTGGCGAAATTCCAACATTCCTACTTCTCGTGATCGTGGCAGTTATGTGGTCGCGCGATGACTCGCGATTGGCAAAGCAAATTGACCGAGCTGCGGATCGAGATGGCGACGCAGATTTAAGGGCATATAACGCACAACTTGGCTTGCTAAATGATCGAGACAATTTGTCTAACGAATAAATCGATCTTTTTGAAACGGGTGCTCGTTTCTAAAACTAGCAACTTGCGATAAATCAATTTCTGCATAAAGTACTTCTTCACTTTCGCCAGCTTCAGCAACTATTTCGCCGCGAGGACTAACAACCATGGAATGGCCCCCCAACATAATGTCGCCGTTTGGACCAACTTCATTGCAAGCAATTACCCAGGCTTGGTTTTCAATTGCTCGAGCTTGATTCAAAACTCGCCAATGATTAATTCTTGGAGTTGGCCAACCTGAAGTAATCAAAATTGTTTCTACGCCCTGATCACCCATGCCACGGAATAATTCTGGAAACCGCAAGTCGTAACAAATTGCTAGGCCAACATTTCCGACTGGTGTTTCTTTTGTTGTAACAATCTCTTTTCCACGGTTAAGCAAAACTGCCTCACCATGATCAAATCCATAAAGGTGAATCTTGCGATAGAACTTTACAATTTCACCCGCTGGATTGATTAAGACTGCGGTATTTGCCATACCTCCATCGGGAAGGCGCTCCACAAATGAGCCACCGTGTAACCAAAAATTTCCAGACTTGGCACGCTCCTGCAGCGCAACGACAAGTTCGCCATCTCGCGGTTGAGCATACGTTTCTAGTGCACCTGAATTGAAAGCTCCGATGTTCCAAAGTTCTGGAAGGACAACAAGATCGCATTTACCTTTTTGCTGGTCTACCAAATCCAGAACTCTTGGAACGCGTACTTCTGGAGTTTCTGAATCGCTAACATCAACCTGTAATAGTGCGACTCGATTCATAGCTCAAGTCTATTGAAAATGACTTCTTAGAAAAGAGAAGATCTAGATATCTAATACCAATGTTGAACCGGTGCTACGCGAAACGCAGGGATACATAACACCAATTGCATCTTTATCTTCGTCACTCATAACGGAATCGAGGTGCATCGGTTGGCCCTTGAGAACCCGAACCTCGCAAGTACCGCAAACCCCTTCACCACAAGACGAAATCAATGCGCCACCATTTTCATTTAAAGCATCTAGCAGTGACTCATCTTTCCCAACCAAGATTTTCTTGTCTGATCTAGATAACGTAACTTCAAACGCTTCCACGATTGCATCGTCACTTCGGTCAACTGCGCTGAATCTTTCATAATGAAGGCGGTCCACCGAGACTTTGGAGCTCAATGCATCAAGTAACGGTTCTGGTCCACAGACGTAAACATGTCCACTGAAGTCTGCAAGTAGTGCGTCAAGATTTGGCCCGCCCCCTTGTTCGTCATCTGCGTGAATAATTACTCGGTCGCCAAACATTTCGGAAAGTTCATTCGCATATGCCATCGAGGTGCGAGATCGACCGGCGTAAAGTAAGCGCCAATGCCTTCGATTGGGCAATGATTCGATCATGGCCTTGATCGGGGTAATGCCAATACCACCTGCGATGAAAAGGTACTCGTTAGAGGCTTCAAGTTCAAAGTGATTATGTGGACCAGATACCTCAAGGTTCATGCCGGACTTTAAGTTGTGATGAACGTAGTGGCTTCCACCGCGCGATGTCGGAGACTCCAAAACCGCAATTGAGTACTGCGATCGGTCAGCTGGATCGCCACAAAGCGAGTACTGTCGCTGCATGCCATCAGGTAAGTGCAATGTTATGTGGGCGCCAGGCACCCAAGGGTCTAAGTTCGAACGATCGGGACGAACAAAATCCAATCCTAGGATTCCGTCTGCCAAGGGTGTAACTCTGTCGACAAGAACTTTATGCAAATTTTCTTTATTTTGATTCGCCCTGCGACCCTCAACTGTTGCAGACAAAGTTTTAGCAGATTTTGGAAACAAGATTCGAGTAATCAATGCAACAGTTGTAAGGGTTATCAAAACCAATGCTGTGATTCGATAGGCCCAGGCGCGCACATCAGTCCCAGACCAACCGGCATGAAACGAAACTAATAGCACTAGGGCGTAACTTGAGTAATGAATTGCCTTCCAATATTTTCTTGGCAACTTTTTCATCATCAGAGAAGTAGCTTGGACGGCGAACAAAATGTAAGTACAAATCACGCCAAGTGCAACGGGCCAACCACCCAACCAAGCAATCTTTTGATACTGCGAGTGAAACGGTATGAATAGATCTTGAAGTGAAAATGCTGCATATTTGTCGACAAACAATGAGGCCATGTGTATGCCAACAAAAACAACCGATAATCCCGAAAGCCACCTGTGCAAATCCAAAAGCCAACTTGGATTGTCTTTGGGTTTCATTACTCGGGTAGAAAGCAAAATTCCCCAGGTAACACTGATTACCATCAGAGCCCAGGCAATGATTGCACTAGAACGAGTTACGTACCACCAAATTGCTGGATCTTTCATGAATAAATTTTCCAATTCTCTGAGGTATGAACTTGATTCGTATCATCGACAATCAGAGCGGCGGCGCCCAAAGAATCTATTTGGGAAATTCCCTTTTGTGCTCCCAAGATAACGCACATCTTTGACAGAACTTCTGCTTGCGAAGCATTCTGGGCTATAACTGTTGCTTGCAAAACATCAGAAACTGAACTTCTATGAGTCCGGGGATCAATAATGTGATGTGAACTACCGATTTTCCATCCCATTGGACTAGAAGTTGCTAGTCCACCACGGCTAAGGGAAATAGTGTCAATAAAGTTTTCTACCTCGTTTGGGTCTGAAATGTTAACTTTCCAACCGGCCGCATCTTGCGCCATTCCCTTTACGGCAACATCTCCCCCCGCAAAAACCGCAACACCCATAGCCCCAAGCTGCATTGCGTAGTCACTCATCAGGTCTGCTGCAAGTCCCTTCCCAATGCCACCGGCATCAAGTGCCACACCTTTCGGCACAGATACTGACTTTGTGTCCAGATCGATTACAACATCAGACAAGTCAGCAGACGTCTTGGAATTAGCACTCCACAAGGTGACATTTTCAGGATTTGCACGGCTTGTAGCAAAGCCCAGGTCGATTAAGTCGCTCAGGATATTTGCACTATAGAGACCTTGAGTTAACTCAAACCCCAACTTCATTTCGCTAACCAGTCGTAGCGTGGCATCACTAACTAGATGCATCGAATCAGGGTTGTTGTTTAGAACCATAACTTCTGAATCCGGAACAAATCGAGACCATTTACTTTCAAGTTCGTTAGCCAATGCGTAAACAGCGTCACAAATTTCTTCGTTAGCTCCAACCAAAATGCAAAAGAAGCTTGTTCCCATCGCTTGGAAATCGATCCGTTGAGTTGGAGTAGGTGAATCGGTATTGGTATTCATGGCTAACTTCACTAAATCTTGGTTAGTGAGTATCCACTTCGACATTGTCCCGAACTGGTTGGATTCTCAGTAGTACCGCCAGGTGACATACAGGTGTAAACAACGGTTGCTGCAGGTTTTGCCGGTGCAACTGCAACAGGTTTTGGTGTTGTAGGTGCAGCAGGTGCGGCAGGCGTAGAAGGCGCAACAGGTGTAGCAGGTGCAACTGTCGCTGGCACAGGTGTTGGCTTTGAAGACGTACTCGTTTTTGTTGATGCTGCTGGCGCTGTCGGAGCAATCGTTGCAGCAGGAGTGACCGGAACAGCAACTGGTGTAGTGGTCCCTACAACCGGAGTTGCCTGTCCAACTGGCACAACATTTGGATTTGGCACATTCGCTGCAGCTTCAGCTTGATGTGTATTCCAAGCCAAACTTGTAACGATGCTGACGAAGGCGGTCGCTGAAACTCCAAGCGCTGTTACGCGTGAACCTCTGGCTGGATGTGGATTACGTTTCATAATTAATCATCATCTCCATCATTGTCTTGACCAAAATTAGTGTGACCGTCATCGCCGTTGGTGTCATCGCTACCGGTTGCTGGATTTGGATTTCCGTACTTCACGGATGGGGAACTTGGCGCACTAGTTGCAGAGTTAGCCGGGTTAGTTGGCACGGGCGTTGAAGTTGTAGGCGTTGAACTCACGCCTAGCTGAGGTGCTGGGATGGTGGTCGCTTGATTCTGACTCGGAGCAACTGGCGTGGTTTGGGGTTGTGCAGGAATTACCACTGCTGCCTGGTTCACCGGTAATAGAGCGTTAGATACGGTTCCAAGCTTGGATTCAGTTGGTTTATTTAGTGACTGCGTGTTGATGGCTGCTGCTGCGGTACCTGTTGCCAGGACGGCGGCTAGGGCTAACGAAGTGCCTAACTTTGTTTTCATGTCTCAAAACTAACGATTGCTATCCCTTGTTTTAGTCGGGCTTTATCCAAGAAGTAGCCAAAAAATGCTAAGCGGTCAGTAACGGCTAAAAAACCAGAGAAAATAGATATTATGCGTATTTTATTGGTTGAAGATGACCCATCCGTGGCGGCCGGAGTTATCGATGGCTTAGTTAATGCCAGCATGGAAGTTGCCCATGTTTCAAATGGCAAAGACGCAATATCAAAAGCCTTGTCTGAAAACTTTGATTTAATTCTGCTTGATCTTGGACTACCTGATATGGATGGCCAAGATGTTTGTCGATCAGTTCGGGAGAAACTAACAACACCAATAATTATCTTGTCTGCGCGTAGTGACGAAATAGATCGTGTCCTGGCTTTGGAATTCGGCGCTGACGATTATATGGTTAAACCTTTTGGTATGAGAGAGCTGGTGGCACGCATCCGCGCAGTTGCTCGACGCGCTGGCTCCATTGAGTCAACACCGCAGACTGCAACTCAAGAAATTGGACCATTAAGTATTGATCGCCGCACCCAAAAAGTTTTCGTAAACGGACAAGATGTATATCTGACGCCGAAAGAGTTTGATCTCCTGGCCTACT
>Ga0214923_10005004_pt1 | contig 15626 bp, 17 predicted proteins | sample LL1510_MetaG_FD_177993 | JGI IMG/M metagenome (GOLD analysis project Ga0214923, IMG submission 177993) | Freshwater microbial communities from Lake Lanier, Atlanta, Georgia, United States - LL-1510 | ecosystem: Environmental > Aquatic > Freshwater > Lake | place: USA: Georgia | collected...
CATACATATCCTGTAATTGCACTTCCTCCAGTTGCTGGAGCTGACCAGGAAACTGTATCTGAATCTACTCCAGCTGTTGCTGTAGGTGCTGCTGGAGTTGCTGGAACTGTTGTAGCAAGAACTGATGAAGAAGTTGTACCACTAGAAGTACCCCCAAGACTGACTGTTTGAACTGTGAAAGTATAAGAAGTATTTGATGCTAGTCCTTGAAATGTATATGATGTACTAGAAGACCCAGTATTGTGAGTGTATGTTGATGGTGTTGTTGTAATAATATATGAGGTTGCTACTGGTGAATTTGAAGGAAGTGTCCAAGATAATGTTACGGATCCTCCAGTTCCAGCTGCAGAAGCGGCTGAAGTGGTATTAGCAGTAGCTAAATATGGACGGTTTGTTCCAACATCTGTAGCAGTTAAAGACGTAACATTTAATGGAGCTGGAGCTCCAGATCCTTTAATTCCAGTTTTCTTGCCAGTAGCCATATTTCCTCTTTCTTTTTATAGTATATCAAATATTTATTATGCGGACAAATCTCCAAGAAGTACCCAAGTATTTGCTGCTCTCTTAAATAATGTAGCAGAAGACCATCTATCTCTTAGGTTTGCTCCTGGAGTATTATTAAAAGTTACCAATGGGCCAGTAAATGTAACTGCACCAGTATTTGTTCTAAGAAAATCTATTGATGTTCCTGTTGGATAAGTTAATCCGTTTGTTCCGTCCGTTGGAATTGTAATAGTAATAGTTGAAGTTGAATCACATTCAATCATGCTATCTCTTAAACTTGTTCCATTATCATTAATTCCAAAGCTTGCAGATTTTGTAACAATTGGTGTTCTTGAAGGAACGCCTTCTTTTGATTGTGTGCCATCAGAAAATGCAATACTTGTTGCTGTTGCTGCACCTAATGTTGGTGTTACTAATGTTGGTGAATTTGCAAATACAAGCGAACCAGATCCAGTTTCATCTGAAATAACTCCAGCAAGTTCGGATGATGATGTTGCTGCAAGAACGGAAAGTTTATCAGTTGTCACAACGAGAGTTTTGGATGATGGAATTGTTGTTCCATTTATTGATGTTGCTGTTGCTGATCCCAATGTGGGAGTAGTTAGTGTTGGGCTTGATGAAAGAACAACGCTTCCTGTACCAGTTGAACTTGTAACTCCAGTTCCACCATTTGCTACTGGTAATGTGCCTGTAACTCCAGATGTTAATGAAACATTTGTAATTGTATTATTTGAACCATTAATAGTTTTGTTTGTTAATGTTTGAGATGTAGAAGTATCTACGGTTGTTGCAGTATTAATACTAAATGTTGTACCAGTTAATGTTAATCCTGTACCTGCAGAATATGTACCAGAACCAGAGAATTGAGTAAATTCAATTGCATCTGTTCCAATTGTTGAAATTACGTTTGTTTGTACCCAACCAGTCTTTCCGTTAACTGTACCGCTTTCAACAAAGATAAAGTCTCCAGCATCTACTTCTGGTGTTGAATCATAATCCGTTGCACGTGTTGGAGCACCAGTAGCATTTACTGTATATACACCATTTTGTGACTTAGTTGTTTGATTTTTAATAAGAATTCTATTTCCTGTTGCAAGAGTTACTCCGTCAAGAGTATCTCCATTTTCAACATCTGTTGCAAGAGTAATGTTTGCAGTTGTTGCAGCCTTTACTGAAGCATGAACATTAAGACCTGCAGTTGCTGCATCAACATATGCTTTTGTTGCTGCATCTTGATCTGCTGTTGGATCTGCAAGGCTTGTAATTTTTTGACTGTTCATTGAAAAAGACGAAGTTGGAGCAGCAAGGTCTGTTACCTTAGATGTTCTAACTTGTGTATCAAAATCTGAAATTGTACCTGCTGTTTGTGTGCCAGTGTGATTTGCTCTAGCAAGCGGATCTGTAGCAAGTTTACTTAATGCAATTGCTGCAGATGCATTAATATCGGCATTTACAATTGTGCCATCGGCAATCATTGTTGATGTAACGGTTCCGCTTGGAAGTGTTACTGTACCTGTAAATGTCGGAGATGCAAGAGGAGCCTTAGCATCAAGTTGTGTTTGAATTGCTGATGTAACTCCAGCAACATAACCAAATTCTGTTTTTGTTGTTGCAAGCCCAGCAAGTTTATTAACTTCTGCTGCTGTTGCTGTAACGTCTGTTGCTCCTGATGCCAAGAGGTGTGTATGACTTGTTGAAGATTTTCCATCAAGTTGTGTTTGTATTGGGGATGTTACTCCATCTACATAGTTTAATTCAGTTGTAGTAAGCGTTGCACCATCTAAAATATTAAGCTCAGAGGCAGATGCAGTTACACCATCAAGGATATTAAGTTCAGAAGTAGATGCAGTAATTCCATCTAAAGTATTTAATTCTGAAGCTGTAGCAGTAACTCCAGTTAAATCAGTGGGAGCAATTGTTAAAACGTTATTAGATGCCGAAATTGTTTTATTAGTTAATGTTTGAGTATCTGAAGTACCTACAATATTTCCAACAACTCCGTGTGTTGATGTATCCGACTCATGTGTTCCTAGTTCAGAGCCAACATAAGACTTTGTGGCCAACAAAGATGTATCAGCAATTCCATGTACGCTTGTAGTAGCGTTTTCGTGATCAGATAGATCTGATATTACTGAAGAGCTTGCTTTTCCATTCAATTGTGTTTGAATTGATGATGATACTCCATCTAAATAACTTATTTCAGTAGAAAGAACATTTCCAATTGTAGTATTTGAAGGAAGAACTACTGCTCCAGTAAATGTTGGAGAGGCTATTGGAGCTTTATCGTCTAATTGATTTTGGATTGCAGAAGTGACGCCATTTAAATATCCTATTTCAGTGTCTGAAACTCCAGAAACAATATCTTGTTTTCCATCAATTTGTGTTTGAATTGAAGAGGTTACTGCATTTAAATAGCTTATTTCGGTAGCCGAAACATCTCCAATTGATGTTGTGTTTGGAAGAGTAACAGTTCCAGTAAATGTAGGATTGGCTTTTGTTGCAAAATTTGAGTTAGCATCTGATGTAGAAACCTTACTGTCTATTTGGGTTTGAATATCTGATGTAACTCCATTTAAATGTTGAATTTCAGTATTACTTACATTTCCAACATGAATTTCATCTGCGTATAATACACCCAACTGCATTGTGTCTTTTGTCCAACTTGAAAAATCAACTGTAGTAGTAGGTTCTGTTGTAATTCCAGTAAATAATTTCCATACTCCGTCTGTTGCGTCTTTAATAAAACCAGTATGTGAATATGTGCCAGAAATTGTATGAGAACCAACTATACCTATGTCTAAAGTATTTCCTACATTTCCGTCTGCCATATAAATTATAGAATTGCTTACAGTTAAAGATTCTACTGGTACTGTGTTATAAGTTCCATTTACTGTCAAATCTCCGTCAATGCTTACAGAACCAGCTTGTATTTCTCCAGTTACTATCATAGAGTTTGCGCCAATTACATCAGCGCTTAAATCTCCAGATAAAATAACATTATCTGATAAATTTAATGTTAAAGTTCCAGCATTATCATTATAAGATGTATCAATATTTGTTCCACCAATGATTGTATTGTTCATTAAATCTTGAGCAATTTCATCGAAATCGGAAACATTAGCTGCTTGTATTGTTATTGTGTTATTTGAATAAGAAATTGTTTTATTTGTTAAAGTTTGATTTCCATTAAGAGTAGCTAAGTTTGCGGTATCTGTTATGCCATGAACATTTGTAGTATCTAAATTGTGTGTTTCAATTTGAGCGCTTGCAACTATTCCAGCAGATGTTTCCGCTATTAATTCTTTCCAATTTGAATTGGTAGTTGCTGGTGAAGTTGATAAAACATAAGAAGTTTTATTGTCTTCTTGAATTGCTATATCGCCAGGTTGCGCCGTAAGAGCTAATCTTGCTGTTTGATCTGCAACAGTATTTACTGTAACTTTTACAAGTGGAGGTAGCTGATTTGTTGGAACTAAGCCGTCTGAATCTAAAGATGCCACACCATTTGCTTGCCCTACGTCAGCTAATAATACATAGTCTGAAAGAGAATCGCCTAATCCAGTAGGAGTAATATTGGCATAAGGTAATTGAGTCCAACTATCTTCATTATCATTACCAATTTTAAACTTATTAGTATCAACTTCAAGCCCTATTTCTCCAGGGGCCAATACTGGATCGACATCTGTCCAATCTGTTGATAAACCTCTACGAAGTTGAATTCTTACTACTGACATATTACTACTCCTTGAATTAAATTATAGCATTTATGTAATTCAAATACTAGGCTATTACCCCTGCATTAAATTCATATCTTACTGTTTGTGTACTTGGACTTCCACCGTCCAAAAACTTGCTTGTTCCTGATATATTTATTCCATTACCTTGTACAATAAACACTGCATTTCCATCATAATCTACTGTAATTCCAATATCTTCAAATGTTAAAACTTCAGCGTCTGATAAAAGCGCTAATGGTAGCCACTGATTATTTACTTGAATTTTTAATCTATTTGTTTGAGAATCAAAAGCTAGTGGGGTAGTTCCTAAAACAACATCTGAATTGAATACTGCCTGACCTGTAACATTTAAACCATTTTTTACTTTAAAATTTTTATTTGAAGTTGACATTAATTGCCCCCACCATATTGAACATTAGGTGCTGAAAATAATCCAGTTTCTATATCTGATAGTAACGCAAAAGAAACCCATGTATTATCTATAAAGGCTTTGAGTCTATTTGTTTCTGAATCTATTGTAATCGGGGTGTCATTTATGGTAATACCATTAGTAAAGGTAGCTGTACTATTAACGTACATACCATTCTTTACGACAAAATCTTTATCGTTTGTTGACACGAGTTCACTATCCCCCGATTTGTTTTGAGGGGATTAAGGCTCCCCTCTGGCCTTTTTATTTAATTATTTAATTAATGTTCCTACAGTCATAATTTCTGTATTAGCATTAGTTGGAGTTACGCGAATTCTTACATCATTGCTATTAATATCTGCTGTGATATCCATTAATGAGCCGTTTGATGTTGTTATTGCATACTCATTGATTCCAATATTATCTGATGTGTCAAGTGTTACTATGACCTCAGAAATATGGGTGTGAGATCCATTCTTAGCTTTAACAGTAAGCTTTGCGCTTCTGTAATCTGCCTTGGCCCAAGCATATGCTGTTGTAGCGGCTGCCACTGCAATGTTTCCTGTAGTTGCAGCAATTTGCTTTGCAACGTCATTTACATTAATTGCGGTAAATGCTGTTGTTGCATCTAGTACATCATCAAGAGCACCCTGCGCTGTAGCCTCTGCATTTGTTTGTGCATCAGAAGCGGCATTATCTACATATTGCTTGGTTGCTGCATGTAGATTGCTTGATGGGTCTGCAGCCAATGTGATGGCTCCAGTCATTGTTCCACCAGTAAGATCTAATTTACCATTTAAACCATTAGCAACTGTGGTGAAGAATGAGGCGTCATCATTAATTGCTGCTGCAATTTCATTTAAGGTATCTAGGAGACCTGGAGCTCCGTCAATTAAGTTTGTAATTGCATTATCTACATATGTTTCAGTTGCAATTGTGTTGTCTACAGAGATTACACCAGTTCCAGAATTGTAAGAAATTCCTGTTCCTGCAGAAACCGCTCCACGAGCACGAGCATCTGTATAATACTGATTAGTTGCACCTTCTTCAATATCATCTGTATCTAAAGCTGCTATTTGATTATCTGTATATGTATTTGCATTTCCTTCTGCGGAAGAAGCTGCTCCATATGCATCATAGGCGCTAGCAGTTGCATCTAATGCTCTTTGATTAGTAAAGTACTTGTTAGTAGTACCTTCTGAAATGTCATCTGTATCAAGTGCGCCTATTGCATTATCTGTATAGGTATTTGCGTTAGATTCTGCAGTTGTAGCGGCACCACTTGCATCATACCAACCATCTACTGTTGTACGATCAATTTCTAATTTTCCACCATTATTTGTAAGTCCAGTATAATATGAAAGACTAATTGATCCTGTACTAGAATTATAATCTACAACTCCAGATCCAGAAATTGCTTGACGAGCACGAGAGTTTGTAAAATAAAGATTTGTAGTACCTTCTGCTAAATCATCAGTGTCTGAATCTGCAACACCATTTTCTGCAGTAATTGTAAGACCATTACCGCTTCCTGTGATTGTGATGTTGGTAAGGTTTGCATTTGTTAATAAATCAGCTGCAGAACTTTTTGCTCTTGCATCTGTAAAATATTGATTAGAAGAACCTTCTGAAAGATCGTCTGTATCGTGATTTGAAAGACTAGATACTGTACCTGTTACATCACCAGTTAAATCTGCTGTAATTGTTCCAGCTGAAAAATTTCCACTACCATCACGCTTTACAACAGAGTTTGCTGTATTTGCTGATGTGGCGGTTCCGCCAATAAGATCAATAATGTAATTTTCATCTGCTGTACTCTTTTTAAGTACATCGTAACCATTAACTGTAGCTGTTGATCCTTCAACTACAAGGCCGTTTTTAACTCTAAAATTCTTGCTTACTGTTGCCATGTGACAACCCCCTAATTATATTTTTAATGCTGTTCTATAAAATCTGGCAGTTACGGCAGATGATACAGGTTCTACGTACAAACTAATTATACCCGAATTTTCTTCGAAAGTAACATTAGCTAAAGTATTTTCTGTGTTTGAAACAACCTCTAATTCATTGACATGAAAATCAGTTGAATCATGGGTAAAATCATATGAATTTGTTACGTATTCAGACCCTTTAGTAATTTGTACAACATATCTTACTGTTCGATAAACTGTTTTACTAAATGAATCTATTGATGTTTTATTTTCTATTCCAGAAACTATAAGGTCATTATTTCCTTCTAGTCCTAGAAGTGTTGTTACTGTTTCTGTATTATTTCCTATATTAGATACTTGTAACTCTAATGTATTAATCTTATAGTCAAAAGAATCGGTATCTTGTGAGCCATCCACGCCTATTTTTGTTTGAATAGCCTCAACAGCATCATTTAAATTAATGTGTTGTTGAGAATGGGATGGATTAGAAAGCGGACTTGTTGCTGTTGGATTTGTTAAAACGTCCAAAGAATTTGGAAAATTTGTTGCCAACGTCTCACCACCAAATAAAATTTATATAACTAATTTTACCATAAAATTAATTAATAATGCCACCATCTACATGAATTTCTGTAGCTGGTCCTGGTGGATCAGTATATGGTTGATCTAATGTTCCACCATCAACACTTAAGAGTCCAGACATATCATTTGCAACATCAAATGGTACTGGATTAATTGTGTCAACATCTCCATCATAATTATGAGTATGCAAATAAAATGGAGTGTCTGAAGCTGGCGTTAAGTCAATCCAAGATGTACCATTATGAACTCTAAGATTTGTTGTTGTAGTATTAACATATATATCTCCTAATTTGCCGTCGGCAGGATCAGTTTCTGAGGTATATAGATTTAACGCCACCTTCATTTGTCTTGACATTGTATTATCCTACTATTACTACTTCATATTGTCCAGTAGTTGGAGCGGAAGCAAACTTAAGAGTTACAACGCTTGTACTTGTATGCTCCACATCTGCTTCTATTTGAGCGTAAGGACTTGTTGCTTCAAATATTTGAACTGTTACATATCTTGTTCCAATTGAGTGTGTGACTGTAAACGATGTTGCAGAATTATCACCAATTGTTGTTGTATATTTTTTAAGCCCATATCCTGAAGCGAATTCAAGTGAGCCTGATGACGTATCGAATCCAGTTCCAGCATTAATAGCTATATTTCCTGAGCCATCAAATTCTATGCCGTCACCAATCTTTGCGTAAACGCCATCTCCATCAATTGCAAGGCCTCTGGTGCCGTCTACAACAACATTGATTTCATTGCCATCAACTAGAATTGAATCTGATCCAATATATGTTCCCTGTCCCGAGAACTGAACCCATTCTTGGTTTGCAAACGAGCTTAAGTAATGACTTGACTGAACCCACGATGTAGAACCGTAGGTGTCTCCTTCCATTACAAATACCGCTGCTCCAGTTAATTCGGCATCAGAATCGGCATCTACAGATCTTGTTAATGCATAATCTAAACCACCATTTGTAAACGCTAAATCATAGATACCATTTTGTGATGCTGTAGATTGATTGATTAAAAGTACTCTATATCCACTTGAAAGAACGTGATTATCAATTGATAGCGGAGTATTTCCTGTCAATGGAATATTTATATTTGCTAAAACATTTACAGCTTGTTTCCAAGATAGTCCAGAAGAAGTTGCCTGGACATCTGAAATTCTAGCAATCTCGTTTCCAGGAGTTGCTGCTGAACCATAAAATGCTTTTGCTGATGCATCTGGAATAATCTCAATATTTTTAGTTGTTCCATTGATGTGGATTTGAGAATCTTGGTTGCCATCTTTTAATGTAAGGCTTCCATCTGCAGAATTTAATGTTGATCCAACTAAATTAGTTGTATTTAAATTACTGCTAACATTTAATTGAGAATCAACATATACTTGGCCATCTGCATCTAATCTAATATCTCCATTATTTGAGTAAAGATTAAGATCTGCAACGTAGGCTCTAATTTCAAAGTTTTCATTGGAATCGTTGATCTTAATTCCACCATCATTTGGAATAGTAGATGGATTTGTAAAATAAAGTTCATCATTTACAGTCTTATTTGTTAATACTGCTGATCCTGCTTCTGTTACAACTTTATTTCCAGTAGAAACGCTTCCAATAAATACGCCATTATCATCATAGTCAAGAATTAAGTTGTTGGCTGCTGAAATTACTAAATCATTATTGCCATCATTAGATATTGATGATGTGTTAAATCCATTAGAATCACTTAAATTAAGTTGTCCATTTACAGAAACTATATCTGTTGTTGAATTTGCAGTAAATACATTTGTTGTAGATCCTACTGCAAATGTGTCTGCTATTACAACATCGTCTGGAAGACCTACCGTTATGTTTCCAGAACCATCATCTGAAACTGTAACTTCATCAGTAGTTCCAAAAACTGATTGAACAACAGCATTTGATTCTAAGTCTCCAATTGTTGCAATACGATTGTTTGGAGATACATTAGATCCAATATATGCAGTTCCATCTGGATTAAGTACAATGTCTCCATTGACTGTTGTCAAGTTAATGTCTTGATTTGCAGATAGATTTAAGTTATTTGATGAAGCAACAATTTCAAGGTTGGTAGCTCCGTCGTCATGAATATATCCAACGTTTCCTCCCCCATCATTAAAATGAAGGTTGTCTGAAATTGTTTTGTTTGAAAGTGTTTGTGTGTCTGAAGTTCCTACTACATCTCCAGTAACACCATGAACACCAGTTGTTAAATCACTGTGATCTTCAATCCAACCAGTTACATCTGATTCACTTAATGTTCCTTGAACCCAAGCTGAACCGTTGTCTACGTAAACAACTTTTGCTTCTGTATCAATATATAATTGACCAGCCTTGCTAGCTGCTGGACGTGAAATTGTATTACCGAACTCTACTGAACTACCTGATATCCATTGAGATCCATCATAGTATCTAAGTTCGTTATCTACTGTATTAAAATAAATCTGACCTGCCACAGGTGACGATGGATTAGCAGACAGATTTTGAATTCTAGCATTTTGTAACTCATTTTTATTGAGATTAATGCTAGTTGCAAATAATCTTGCCATTTTTTATTTCTCCTTTATGACAGGTATGCTGTCCCTGAAAATGGTTGAGCCATTGTCAGTGTTATTGTATTTGTATTGTTATAATTTATGCCAGTTTCTAACATGTCGCCAGAACTAGACTTTACTGTTACATTTGGATAAAATCCTAAATTATGTGTTATTTCTACAGAATAGATATTTGAAACTGGGCCAGTTACTTGTGCTAGTTCCCAAGATGTACTATAAGCATAATCTGATCCAGCTGTAGCTAATTGAATAACATTAGCCCCAGTCCAAGAAAAATCGGTTAACTTTGGACCATAAAATTGATGAGTATCATTATTTACATAAAAGTCGCCAGTGATTCCTAAATTATTTGATGGAGCACCACTGCCATTTAATATTGTACGGCCAGCTGGACCTTGAGGCCCAGGAGTCTTAACAATTACTTTTCTTTTTTCTTCTACTACTATAACTTTTTCTGGCATTAGATAGTTACCGATCTACTGAGAGTCAAAAACCCTTCGAGGAGTTTTATTTTTTTCCCATTAGAATCGACAACCATAATGTCATACGATGACTTTGGATAAAATAGCTTATTTGTTTGGGTTGGAGTTACAGTAATAGTTAATGTTCCAGTTGGACCATCAATTGAAATTCCTGTTGGTGAAGTTAAAGAAAATGCTAACTTACTTCCACCTTTTGTATCTCTAACCTGCATTTTTGCGGTTGCACCAGTAAGATCAATCGGGGTTACCTCATCATCTTCTGTATATTGAACCTCAAATGAGAATGTAGTATTTTGATCTACTTCCCAATTTTTTTGTACTGCCATTTACCTTAGTCTCCTAATAGGAATACTCCTGTACCTATTTTAGCACAGGAGTATTTCTAATTAATTGAGTAAAATTACTTCTTTTTGATTCCAAAAGAAGCGTCGTTTGGATTAATTCCTTTAAGAATAACTGGAGCTACTGCGGCTACGCCAGCAGCTAAAATAGCTTTTAGATCTGTGTTGCCAGTCATATATAAAGCAATTGCTGCTGAAAGAAAAGCTCTTCCATATGTTCCTAATGCGGCTAAAATTTGCTCTTGCACAGTTACCTTACCATCCTTATTTAAATCTTCTTTGCTAACTTTTTTAGTTGCCAAGATATCATCTCCTTCGAGGATATATTCCTCAAAATTTAGGTTTCCCTATTAATATTGTAGCATTAAGCAGATATATCTACTACTTCACAATTACCATCAGAGGTGCATGCGAGGGTCTGTGAGCCGCTTGTGCCATCTTCTGTCTCATAGAAAGATAAATCTTCCCATCTAATAGAAGAAGGCATTTTAGCTAATAACTCTAAATATTCTGTTTCTGTTACTTCTTGATATGGAGCTTGTTTATATGAATGATCTGAATAAGGAAGGAAAGAAATTCCAGAAACCTCATCAAAATATTTATAAACCCAAGCACCTACCTCCATCCATTCCTCTTCCTTTACCGATACAGTAATAGATGGTTTGTGTTCGCACCAGGCTCGTTGATATACCAACCAAGTGTTTAAGTGATCAATAGCAGTTAAATGTTCTCTAAGAATTGCTCCTTCTGGTGCTTTAACTGGAAATGAAAATACATAAGTATCTGTTGGTTTCATAAAATCATCTTCAACTGGAATTCCAACTTCTTTTAAAAATGTTGAAAGAGGATCTTTCTTATCTCCACGAACTGTACGAATGTAATACTGTGAATGCCATGGATGCATTCCTGACGATACCCCGACCAATTGGGAAACAGTTCCAGAAGGCTTTACACATGTAATAGCAGCTGACTCGGAAATCCCAATCTTTCCAGCCTCTTCTGAGTTTATTGTTCTTGCATATTCACGAAGTCTATTTAATGCATCTTCGAGCTTGTTTAAGTCTTCTTTTCCTGAGAAGAATTTGTTTCCAAATTGTCCTGTTAGAGAAACTCCAAGGAGTCTCTCTTCCTCTGTATTATCTTTCCATATTTTACGAAGATACTTAAAATCTGTTAATGTTGATTGCCATGTTCCCAAAATAGTTGCTAGTCTAACTTTTTCTGCAACTGTGGTAGTTGTATCATTTTCTCGAATTACAACTTCTGAAAGATTACAAAACTGATACGGGCGAAGAATAATTTCGGCACAAGGATTGGTTCCGTAGTGTACTTCAGGATCCCGTTTGCCATATTTAGCAGCTTGATTTTGTGCAGCTTTAACATTATAGATTCCTCTTTCTCCAGATTTAGAATCATATAAAGATTTCCATTCTGCAATAAATTGTTCCATCTCTGGTTTACGAGAATATGCCACAGAATTATTTGCTAATGCTCTTTGAGAATTATTTTCCCACCAATTACCAGCCTTAGCTTGTGCCATTTCAATATCATTAATGTTTGAAAGAGAAATCATTGCAGAACGACGAACTCCACCAACAACTACAATTTCTCCAATCTTACACATAATGTCATGTGCTTCAATTGGCTTTAATTGTCTTCCTGCTGCAGATTTAAACTTAGCAATTGTAAAATCAAAAAGATTTATAAGGGGTTGCGGACCAGAAGATCTTCCACCCATTGTCTTAAGTCTAGCGCCAGCTGGTCTAAGCTTACTAACATCAATTGCTGGGATTTGTCCTGACCATAGTAATGCTAAAAGTTCTCTATAAGCTTTTGCCCAACCTTGTTTTGAATCTTCAACAACAATAACTGTACTTGATTTTTCAAATGATTCTGGAATTGCAGGAAGTTTATTTACGTACTTGTATTCAACAGAAAACCCTACTCCAGTTCCACACATAAGGATATACATTGTTTCATCAAAAGAACGTGGACTATCAACTGGAACAAAAGAGCAATTGTATCCAGCAACATTATCTCTTTCTAATGCTGGGCCAGATGTCATTACAGATCTCATTGATGGCATTACATTTCTATTAAAAACTGCATCTTTTAAGTCTGCTACAAGACTGTCTTCTGGAATGTAGTTATAATTTTCCTTTAGATGATTTGTTATAAAGTTAAAGTATCTATCTACAGTTTCTTTCCATGTCTCTCGACGGTTTTCCTCGGGAATCCATCTTGCATACCTTGAAAGAGCAATGAAGTTTTCATATGGATTTGCAATGTTATTGTTTGACATATATAACCTTTTCTGCCGTCCACTGACGGCTAATAATTTTTTGTAGATTAATAGTGTATCAAATCTTTTGTTGAATGAAAAGACTTTATGAAAACTTTTTTATAACATCTTGAAAGGCATTATCAGTCAACTGAATCCAATTATAGTCTTTATGTATTTTGGATGCCTGAGCAAAATAGTATCCTGAATATGCTTTAAAGTTGTGAACAACATCTCTCATTACCTCAAGTAGATGTTTATAGTTTGGTTCTAACATTTTTCCTTCATGCGGAAAAGGCCATGGAGAATCTATCAACTCTGATTTTAATGCTAGTGGGCCTAAGTAGTTTTTATACTGGGTCCACTCTGCTGTACAAATTGTTGGCATTCCTGTTGCTAGAGCTTGCAGTGGAATAAATCCAAATCCCTCTCCATAGCTGGGGTAAAGCAAAACATCGTGATCATGAAATAGTTTTACTAACTCAGTATCAGATATCTGATCTGTTATTATTGAAATATTATTATAAACGTTATGTGGTAAACCAATTATATTTCTATCTATAATATTATTATATATTCTAGTTGTATTATTGTGATAAGCTTTTATTGTTAAATGATATTTTGGATTATTTGCAAATAATTGTGTAAATGCATCAACAACCATTTGTCCGCCTTTTCTTGGTGCTGGTTCTCCAACATGTAAAAACTTTATAACTTCTTTTTCTTTTCTTCTATATGGCATCCAAATTTTTTCAATTCCATGTGGATAAACTTTTACATTATTAAATCCATTATCATTAAATATATTAGCACACCAATCAGAAGTTGTCCACAATTCATCACATGCATTCATCATGTCAATCCACCTAGTTGGAATCTTTGTTGATTCCCATGGAGTATATCCAATTTGATATTGATTTTTATGCATTTTAAAATGTTCGGGTTGTGCAAAATTTAATTGAACTGGTGATTTTGGATTAGAATATGGAACTTGATGCCCTAATGATTTTAAAGATTCAATGATGTTAAGACCTGCATATCCATAACCATTTGAATTCTTTAAATTAATAGTTGGTGTAAAAAATGAAATTTCCATATAGTTTTCCTGGTCAACTGGCTTGACAGGGGTTGTCCGCCAATGTTATGATAGTAGTTCGTTATCTCTAAAGGAGGAAATGCCAATGGAGAATATCAAACAAAGTTTCAGTGATGTTGTGCATAACTGGACTGTAATAGCAATGATATCATTGTTTCTATTTTCAGCCAACCCAGTTGTAAACTTTTCAGCTGAAGCTTCAGTAGTAAAACCCAGAGTTGTTGTGCAGGAAAAAACTGCAGAAGAACTAAAGAAAGAAACCTTAGAAAAGTACAGAAGTACTGTTTATAAAGAATGGGATCAGCTTAGCGATCTTGAACTAAAAGAGTTGTTAATGTTGGTCGGATTCGAAGGTAGCGCTCTTAAAACAGCGTGGGCCATTGCTAAAAGGGAGTCTAATGGACGACCAATGGCATATAATGGTAACAGGAAAACTGGAGACAGTTCCTATGGAATTTTTCAGATTAATATGTTGGGAAACCTCGGCATTGATCGTAAAGAAAAATTTGAGTTAAAATCAAATAAGGAATTATTTGATCCCGTAACGAATGTTGAGATAACGTACTATATGACCAATGGCGGGCAAGATTGGTCAGCTTGGAAGGGTTTAACCCCAAGAGCACAGGAATGGCTAACAAAATTCCCTGACAATGAAAAGTAGGAGAAATGAAACAGATACAATATGTATCTAAATACTTAGCCTTATCTAAAGAGGGCCTTGTGTCAAAATTGGATTGTCCAATTGACCAAGGTCTTCTTTTTCCTAATTTAGATGAAGAGGATAATATTTTTTTATATTGTCTATCTTGCAGTTATAAAAAAAATATTGGATTAGATATGTATAATAAAATTAAGCTAGAAATTGAAAAAATAGAATACGAGTCTCAGCCTATTGTAGAAATGGACGCTATGGGTAGAGAAAAATTTTGGGAAGATTTAGGAAGGCCAGAAGATGGAAAATAACCAAGAGGTAGCTAATTTAGAGGATAGCCTTCCAATGGTATCTTATATTATGTTGCATAGAATTTATGATCTATTAACTATTATTGCAAATAAGCTTGCTGATCCAGATGATGTTGCTAAAATTATTTCATATCATGATCAAGGGTATCTTCTAGGACCAGCGCCGTCTTTTCTTCCTCCACAAGAAGAAGTGCCAGAGTAGTTGACTTTAAAATATACATATTTTATACTATCTTTACGAGTAGAGCATAGCTCCTCGTCTGGCATCTCAAGATGCTATTAAAGTCCCAATCGAATCCGCCTTTGATTGGGACTTTCTTAATAGATGCTTTGTATACGTATTTAATGTATAATTAAAAACATGCTAAGACATAGAATTGTTGAGCTTTCAGAAACTCCAATTTTAATGACAACAAAAGAACCTGTTGATCGTTTAAATATTTTATCTATTCAAAACATTATGAGTTCTGGATATGCCTATTTGGGTTATGATAACGTTTCTCTTAATTCTTATGGACACAAGCTATATCCTGGTCAAAGTTTTACTATCGAATTGGCTCCAAATGACAAGATTTGGGCAGTTGGAGATGCTGGGGTTTCTGTAGCAATATTTAATTTGGACATATAATGACACAACCAAGACTTAGAATTACCAATCCATTTTCTGGGGATGGCATTCCAGGGCCACAGGGGCCACAGGGCGATCAGGGGCCACAGGGCGATCAGGGGC
>Ga0214923_10005005_pt1 | contig 15623 bp, 19 predicted proteins | sample LL1510_MetaG_FD_177993 | JGI IMG/M metagenome (GOLD analysis project Ga0214923, IMG submission 177993) | Freshwater microbial communities from Lake Lanier, Atlanta, Georgia, United States - LL-1510 | ecosystem: Environmental > Aquatic > Freshwater > Lake | place: USA: Georgia | collected...
TTCCAAGTTATTTTACTCATTGTTAAGTTGTTAATATCGCGGACATAAAATAACTTGGAAAAATCATTTAGGGCCAAGTACGTCGAAATAAAGAAGGGAATGTTAATTTAAGCTCACACCACAGTGAGCTTAAATTAAAGAGGGCCCCTGGGTCCTCGCGAGTATTTATTTTTTTATGGGGCATAAAATATCTCGATTTCGTGTTTAATTTTTATTAAGTTTAATACCTTTGATATGGAATACTTTAAGCTCTTTAAGGAAGTCAGATTCTTCCATTTCTAACATCATACGAGCCCAAATTAATCTATCACGGATAAGGAAAATTTGTTCTTCGTGTGTTTCAGGTACATCTTCATATATGCCGTTTAATAACTCGATAACACGTTCTAAATCTTCGTCCAAGTAATACATTGCTTCTTCGTTCTTAGTGTCGTAGTCAAGAACAAAATCGCTAACAGCTTCAGAAAGGAATTCTTCGACTGATACTAACTCGTCGTCGAAATCTAAAGATAAAACTTTTGCACTTGGTAATTTACATAATACTGAAATGAGTGCCATTAAGCTATCTCTTGATAGAGAGTAATTTAATGGTTTATCATCGAGGTCAATTTCTTCGTCATCGTCGCTTTCTTCGTCGGAGTCTTCGGATTCTGAGTCACTTTCTTCTTCACTATCCTCTTCATCACTATAGTCGCTTTCGCTTGGATAATAGTCGCTATCATCCTTTTTACTTACGCCCATGATAGTAAATGGAAACTTATTAGTGAAAAAAGCAATTGGGAATTCAGCTTCATTTTCTAAGATGATATTAAGAAAATTAACGCTTTCGATGACGTAGTTAATACGTTCATCTTTACATCCACGATTCATTTTTTCTAATTCATAAATAGCTTTCTTTAATAAGGAAACTTTTTTACTTACCTTTTCAGCATCAATAGCTTGTAATAAATAATCTTCAACATTATCAGTAAAGTCGTTATCGAATTCATTAAATAAGGAGGAATTTAAGATATGATTGATACAAATAACGACGTTATCAACGATTTGAGAGGATTGAGATAATTTAGACATATTGACGATTACTTGAAAAATAATACAATTATTAAATAATTGAGAAGAGATGAATAACGGATAAAATATTTTTCATTTATCATTTAATTTATGGTCTCGACGGAGACCGTAAATTATTGTATCATACGCGGGTTTTTTAAGCGACATAAATACATTTAAGCGAGTAAATTGTCGACTATAGATTCACATAATATTTGACTTTGATATAGCTTTTCATCTTGTTCGTCGTGATATTGGAAAAGATTCCCAATTGTATATTTAAGGTTAATATAGAACTTAGCCTCCAAGTCTTTTTCATATACGTGTCTACATATACAAGCAAATTTATAAGCTTCTACTAATTCAGCTTGTTCGCGTTTCCAGTTTCTGATAGCTTGTTTACGTCTTTTTTGTTCTGCTGTAAGTGGTTGATAGTTTGGATTCATTGTGTATAAGTGTGAGTGTGTAAATGTAATAATCGTATGAAAGATTGTAAAAAAATCAATTAAGGTAATTTATGGTCTCCCACTGAGACCGTAAATTAAAGATATTAATTATTGTATTAATAATTACTATATGATATGAATTTTCCATCTCTACCCCAACTTCTAGATAATCCGCGTTTTTCACCGTTTCTATAAGTACATTCTAAACACTTTTCCCCGTTGTCAAACCAAGTTTGATACAGACCATCTCTTTCACCATCTCGATAAGTACATTCTGAAAATTTTTTCCCATTTTCGTGCCACATTTGAGATATACCATTTAACTTATCATCTTGCCAATGAGATTTCTTATTAACAACACCGTTATAGTGCCACTGTATATAAACACCTTCTTTTTTACCATTTCGATAAGTACATTCTGAAAATTTTTGCCCATTGTCGTGCCACTGTTGACATAGACCATTTAGTTTATCATCTTGAAAATGAAATTCTTGTTCCTTATTTCCATCACTGGTCCATGTTGTAAATAATCCATTTAACCTACCATTTATATAATTACTTTCAGTGCATTTTTCGCCATTATTCCACCAACTACAATATGTACCGTGTCTTACCCCAAAACGAAGTGTATATTTACCCTTTAAATCTCCACTTGGATAATACTCTATAACATCCTCGTACATCATATCTTCTATGATATTTGCTATGTTAAAAGAGTCCATTAAAGGATATTCATTTAATACATTTAATAAAATATTTTTTTCAGTTGATTTAAAGTTGATAATTTGAGTCATTGTGATAATATTTACAATTAGATATTTACTCTTTGAAAAAAGGAAGAAAATTCAATTAACCTTGGAATCACCAAGGTTAATTAAAGTGTATTTTTTACTTACCTATTCTTTATCTTTACCTTTACAAATAGCCTACAAAAATATGATTATAAACATCCTTGCATACAATATTTAATGTTCCAACTTCCTTTGTTCTAAGAACATTGAGTTGTTCTTCCGCGTAGATCATTTCTTTATTTTTGATTTCTACATCGAAACCTTTAATTAACGATGTAGCTTCCATAATTGAAAATGTAGGATAAAATTTTTCAGATATAACTATAAATAGTTTAGTAAGGTCTAATAAGCATTTCATGTATTCAATACTATCAATAACTCTTTTCACTGTTGGTTTATGGCATATGTCATTCTTTATTATTTCCCAAGAATCTCCTATATCTAGATCTTCGATTACAGAAATTAAGTAATCTAAATCGCTACCAAAATGACGAGCATATTTTATCACGATTGAAATTAACTTAGACTTACAGTCAAAATTAATGATAGCCTTATCTGTTGCTGGTACAAACCCATTGCATATTCTTTTAACTAAAAGATCGAATTCATAGTCACTAATTTCTTTATTTTCAGGTGTTTCAGCCGACTTAGATTTATAGTGTTGTAAGCAGAAACCGTCTATCTTAGCTTGACGAGAGCATTGAGTACCTTTGTTTGTAATAGCGTTACACATGTTAATTTAATTATTAGATAATTAATAAGAGATGATTGTTGGTTGAAATAAGAAAGAAAAATCATTTTTCTCGAGTTGTAAAAGGAAAAATATAAGTGTAATTTATGGTCTCCCACCGAGACCGTAAATTAAAGAGGAAGTAAAAAAATAAATTAAGTTAAATTAATCTTCGCAACCAAAAGGAAATTTGTTAGTGAAGGAAGATACTGATAAAGATGAATTGTTTTCTAATTTATTTCCAAGGCAAATAAACTGCTCGGATATTTGAATGAGATTTGGATCGTTTGCTTTTAAGTGCATTTCCATAATCTTTTCAGATGCTTTAACTAGAAGGGCAATTTTCTTCTTTGTATTTTGTTCTTTTATAGCTTGAGATAAAAATTTTCTTACCTTGTTTGTATATTCATTATTGTACCAATGAAATAAAGCAGAATTCAAAACATATTGAATACAAGAGTTGACTTTAGATTCGATTTGAGACATATTAAGTATATTTACAATTATTAGATAATTGAGAAGAGATGTTTATTCTGTAAATTAAAGTGGAAAAATCATTTTGAATGTATAATATGGGTGTGGTCTTGTATATGTCTTTATCCTGATATTTATATAGATATAGCTGGCTAAATATACGCCTTTATATGGATATACCTAGATATAGGCCTAATATATCTCGATAAATCAGGCTAAATATACACCTTTATATGGATATACCTAGATATAGGGCTATTTTATCTCGATATATCTCGATAAAACAGGCCTTATATGGATATAGCAGGATATAGCTCCTTTTATCGAGATATATCGAGATATAGGGTCTATTCAAGCTGGATTTATCGCCCTATAGCCTGTTTTATCGTGATTTATCGAGATAAAAGACCCTATATAGACCCCTTTATCGAGATATTTACCCCGCTTATATGCCTTTATCGAGTTATTTTATAGGCTATAACTAACCTTATCCAGATATTTTATCTCGATAAATAACCTTATCTTTATACTTTATACTTAAACGATTGAAAGGTTCGTGCGGAGCCACCTTTCTAGAAGACCGAAGGCTATCGTTATACATTTATTTTTTTATACTTAGTAATTTTTTTATTTTTTATACTTATATTATAAGTGTAAAAATGATTTTTTCTCTTAAATGATTTTTCTTTCTTATTTCAACCAGTAATCATCTCTTCTCAATTATATAATAATTGTAAATTTTTATTAATCTCTCTTAACTAATACTCAATATGTCTCAAATGATCGAATCTGCATTTTTCTATGAATCCTTAAAGTCCGTCGCTGCAAAGATTAATTCTATTGCAAAGGAAATGGATAAGAAGACAAATGACTTTGCTGAAGCTGTTATTGGCATCTTTGTTGATTACGATGAAGAAATCTTCACACGTAATGGTAATGAAAGTGACAGAGCAGACATCAAGCAATCCATTATCAACTTATTCTCTACCTTTGCTCCAGAAAAGAAGGACAAGAAATTAACAGGTTACAACTTATACTGTCAAGAAGCTCGTGATGATTTAGTTAGAAGAAATCCAGGTATTAAAGCTGCAGATGTTATGGCTGCTCTCGGTGCGGAATGGAAGGCGTTGGATGAATCTGAAAAGAAGGAATGGAACACAAAAGCTGCAGAAAAATCCCCAGCTACAGAAGAAGAAAAAGCTGCAAAGAAAAGTAAGTCAAAGAAATCTTCCGCTCCAAAAAAGACTTGTGATTATGCGGGATGCACTAAAGTCGTAAAAGACCCATCACAACACTCTGACGGTTGTGTTTACTGTGCTAGCTGCTTAAAGAAAGTCGTTGTAGCAGAAAAGAAAGCAACAACACCAAAATGCCAACATGTAGATAAAGAAGGAGAACAATGCAAGGCTAATGCAATCAATGGTGAATGGTGTTCTAAGCATATGAAAAAATCTTCCCCAAGTGTAAAACCAGTCGCAGAACCAAAGAAGGAAGAAAAGAAGGTAAACAAGAGCGAATCTAAGAAACCAGAAAAGAAAAGCGAATCTAAGAAGTCAGAAAAGAAGGAATCTATTAAGGATGAATTAAAATCAAAGGTAAGTGCAGTTGAAAAGAAAATTGAAGAAGCAAAGAAAAAAGCATCTTCACCAGCAGCAAAGCCAGTAGCAGCACCAGTAGCTAAAAAATCCGGTTTTGACTTTAGCGCAGAAGAACCAGTAGACAAGGATGATGAAAAATTTTGGGAGTTCAAAAATGCAAAGGCAGGTAAGGAAGAAATTAGAATTAACAAAAGAACAGGTTTAGTCTTCAAAAGACACTCTGACGAATTATTTGGCTTAAACAAAGATGGTGAAATGATTGAATTAGAAAATATCGATGAAGAAGTTAAAGAATGGGCTCGTAGATGTGGTTGGGGTAAAGAAGAAGACGATGAAATCGAAATGGATGATGACTTGGATGTAGATGCAGATCAATTAGAATCAGATGAAGAATAATTACGATTAAGGTCGAAGACTATCGTAATAAGCGAAGGTAAGTAATATAATTATATTTAATTGTTTAAAATAATAAAAAAAATAAATTAACCTTGGTGTTTCCAAGGCTAATTTAACTGAAAAATATTTTCTACTTCTTCTCTAACATTATATTTACACTCACACACTAATGCAATACTCTATAAATACTGGTTTTTTAATACCTTTACTTTGTTCTATTTACGATGAAGATCCATATACTTGTCCTGACGTACAATTACCTAATATGTTCGATGTTGTTTTTTTAATTTGTATAATTGGTTTTATCCTGATAAAATGGCAATTGATTAATGTAATTAATTGATTTCTAAAATTTTTTTCAACCTATAAAATAACTCTTATCAATTACTTGAAAACAATCGTAATGTCATATATATCCCTTATTGCAGCTTTTTCTACACATTATGTAGCTAAAAACTACATTGCTCCAGAATATAAGATTTATTTAGGTGTAGTTTTATTATCTTTATATGCCTTGAAAATTGTAAATAGAGGTATAAAATTAGTTTCACAATACACACCAGAGGAAATGAATAAGGCTATTAACGAAGCAAAAGTAAATGAGTTTGTAAAGAAAATATTTATAAACCATAAGCCAATTGTAATGTTCTTTACAATTTTACAAATATTAATCAATATTGTTGTTTTTCATTTTTATCCTAATTTTGCAATAGGTAGCCTTGTTTATAGTTTGTTAATTTAATTAAATAATTTACTTTTTTACTTATTAGTACATCTCTTTAATTTACGGTCTCATTGGGAGACCGTAAATTACATTAATTGATTTCTAAAAATTATTTTAACCAGTAATCATCTCTTCTCAATTATCTAATAATTGTAAATTTATTAAGCTCTCATAACTACTCAATATGTCTCAAATTATATCTTCAACTGAAAACTTAAGAACCGTACATATAGTTCATAAAACCGATGAATATGTATATAATAAATTATGCTATTATATCCAAGAAAAATTGGTATGTAAAGCAGTCTATGACGATACTTGGAATTTTATTTCTTATTATTATTTAGATAATTCTTATATTGAAGAATGTATTAAAAATAAAGAAGAAATACTCTTTCATTATATTTATTCAAATCCTGATAAAGATAGATACATTACTCCTATTTCTATAAATGACAATATCCTTTTAGCTTTAGAAAACGGTAAGTATAAAAAATTCAAATTAGACGGAGTTCTTATTCGTTCTGAATTTGAAGATAAATATGATTTATATAAATCTAAATATAATTAAATAATTAGGTAAGTATTCACTCGCGATTACCCCTCTTTAATTTACGGTCTCGGTGGGAGACCATAAATTACACTTTTAATTGATTTTTATATTTAATTTTAACAGACTAACACTCTTATCAATTATTCTCTTATTAAACATGGCTTTAATTAATTATCATTCACAAGAAAAGGAAATCTTATTAGAAGTATTTGAAAATACAAAATTAGATCATTGGATTGCTCGTCATATCGAAAGTTTCATGTATGAGTACGTCCAAGAAACCCACGAGGACGGCTCTGTAAAGAGCATATACACAACTCGTTTTGGTGAAAAGCACGGTATGTGTTATGATTTTTGGCCTAATGGAAATATGCTTAGACAATGCAATTATTCCTATGACGAAAAGCAAGGTGAGGAAAAGGAATGGCGTGAAGATGGTACTTTGTTAATTACACAAACATTTGAAAATGACCGTAGAAATGGTCTACATCGAGTGTGGTGGAGAAATGGAAATTTACGCGAGGTGCGCGTTTATGTTAACGATGATATTCACGGTGAAGCAATAGAATTCTATAATAACGGACAATTATCATGTCTTGCTAATAGATCTTTTGGTGTATTGGATGGTGAGTTCAAAATGTGGCACGAAAACGGACAATTGAATCAAGAATGTGTTTATTCTGATGGAGAAATAGAAGGTGAGTATAAGAGTTATTGGGATAATGGCAAGCCATTTACTCATGCTTTTTATGAGAATGGAGAACTAGTTGGTGAATATTTAGAATATAACTATAACGGGGAACTAACAAGACAAATTAATTATTAATTAATTTATTTAACTTCTTCTTTTAATTTACGGTCTCAGTGGGAGACCATAAATTACACTTTTAATTGATTTTTAAAAATTATTTCAATAGATACACAACATATTAAATCACAGAAATAACTAACACAATTTAAATGCTTGCTTTTACATTATATTTATCTGAAAGATCAGTTGAACTTAAACAACAATTTCCATCTATTACAAATGATGAAATTGAGGTTATTGTTAATATTGAATGGAAACATTTATCTAACAATGAAAAAACAAAATTTATCGAGTTATCAAATGACCTTGAAAATGTTACTACATCTCTCGACGAATTCCTTTTATCAGATGACTCTAAGGAATCTAGTGAAGATGAAGATGAAGTAAAAGAACTTCAAATTTCATCCTTTAATCACACCGAATCCCTAAACTGGTCTAATGAAAGGTGCGAAGGTTGTAAATATGACAGTCCAAGTCAATTAGACCATATGAATCATCCTGGTGCTTGCTTGGGTTATTTTTAAAAGATTCGCGCGAAGGTAAAAGAAGGTAAGTTATTTGTTGTTATTTGTTATTTTTTTTATTTATTTTAAGACGGTGATTCCGTCTTAAAATGAAAATAGAATTTTATTTTATTATAATAACCAAAAACTAGTTTAAAGGGTTAAAGTATTACTAAAAAATAACAATACAAAAAATATGGCAGAAATTGATTGTAGTTCTTGTAACAAGTGGTGTAATAATAATATTGACAGTAAAGGATGTGTTTGTCTTGGTAGGTGTTTAGTTGGTGTTTTAGTATTGTGTATGATTGGGATTGTGATTGCGGTTCCTATAATTAATATTGTAGCTATATTCTGGTATACGGAAAACTTTAACAATCTAATGTATTTTTATCTTGCCACAGTTAGTTGTGAATGTTTACTTCAATTTGCTATATCTATTCCAACATGGAATATTTTGGTTTTATCCATTTGGCATATATTCGATGTTTTTAGGTATGTTGTTCCTTATTATTACCCTATAATTTTTTCGTTAATTGTTTGTAACTGTGTATTGTCTATGTTAAAATTGAATGTTGGATACAAGACACAAGTTTCTCTTTTTGTTATTGCTAGACTTACCACTGCAATGATAAGTGCATGTTTTTATAATATGGCTGGAAGAGAAAAGATAGAAAAAGAAAAAGAGAACGAACGCTTACGCAAGATTAAAGCAAATCCGCCTTCTTGTACGGTACAACATGTATATTTACATTCTAAACCTAAAGACGAACTTGAAAATATAAAAATAGAAGAATAAAATTAATTAAGGTTATTTGTTTGAATAATTATTTTATGACGGTGATTCCGTCTTAAAATGAAAATAGAATTTTATTTTTAATTATTTTTATTAATTAACAAATGATTACCCCTACAAGACCTGAAATTGCTATTACTCCACAAGCGCCAATGCGTAGACGTTTAAATGTTGAACGTGTAATTGACCCACGAGTAGCTCGTCGTTTATTTTTAGACGACGATAGAAATACACTCCAGCGTCAAAATACTATTCCTCTTACTGTTATAAATGAAGAAGATTTTCCTATTGCTACCACTCAACCTTTAACACGTCAAAATGCTATTCCTATTGACTGGGCTCCTCGTCCTAGAGATGAATTCAATGTACTCGAAGATATACCTCGTATTCCTGTTCTTCGTCGTACTGATGCAAATGCGGTAAATTATGAAATTCGTAGATTACAAAGGGAAATACCTTTAGAATGGTCTTCAGATGACGAAGAAGAAGACGTTATCCAGATAATGAGTGCAGATAATGAAGTCGATATGGGTGTCGACGATGGTGTCGAGGATGGTGTCGAGGAAGAAATTAAAGAATGGGAATTCTATGGAAGTGAAGATGAATTTGATATGTTTGATGAATGAAAGTGTTTCTTTTTGCGAGGACTTTCTTTAATTTACGGTTGCAGTGGGCAACCATAAATTACTTATTTTAACTGATTTTTTCATATTATTATAAGGTTTACTTATATTGTAAAAATGTCTACTCAAATTGATGAATCTAAAATTAATAGATGTGGTGTTGTGTTTATTAAAGAGGACCCAGGGTCCTCGCGAGAAGAAGAAGACTTTGAAAAAAGTAAAATGTTATTTATAAAACATCCTCTTTTAAAAGGGAAATCAGTAAATATATGGGATATCCCTAAAGGTCATGTTGAAAAAGGAGAAACACCAAATGAATGTATTAAAAGAGAGTTGTATGAGGAGACAGGTATAGTAGTAAATGACTTTAATGAATTTAAAAAAATTAGAATTAAAAATACCCTTATTTATTTAAAAAAAGTAAACTGTATAACCGAGTATAATATGTTTAATATACAGGATATAAAAGAGGTAGAAGAAGTTAAATGGTTAACTTTAGAAGAAACTAATAATATAACATATAATAGCTTAGTAAAATCTATTTTGAAAATTCTAAGAAATCCCGATATTATTAATTGATAAATAAAAAATATTTCAATTGGTAAAATATACCATCATGTATTTATATACAATAATACACGATCTTTTAGATATTGAAACTACAAAAGACCAATATATAGCACATCAATGTAATTCTACTCATAATAGGTCATTTGGACTATCATCTTCTATTTTTAAAAAATATCCAAAATCGAATATATATAATGGTAAAAATAAAGTTGAAAACAGACAGACTGGAGATATTATAATAAGAGAAAATATTATTAATATAATAGGACAAAAACATCAGGGAAAACAATCTAAAGATGATACTAATGAATTAAGATTAAAATGGTTTAGTGAATCCTTAAATAAAATTGAAAAAATACAAAATATAAAAAGGCTATATTTACCTTATAAAATAGGATGTGGTTTAGCTGGTGGTGATTGGGATAGTTATTTAAAATGCTTAACAGAATGGTCTAATAAAACTAAAATTGAAGTTATAATAGTAAAAAAAGAATAAATTGCCCTTTTTAAAATAAAATTACCCTTAGTGATTCTAAGGTTAATTTTAAATTGATTAAATGATTAAATGATTAAATGATTAAATGATTTTTAAAAATTATTTTATGGGTTAAACATATATTCTCTATTATTTAATAATTGTAATTAGCTTATCGAAATGATCTCAGTCGAACAAATCCAATCCGCTATTAACTCAAAGAAACCAATTTCTTACGAGTGGAAAGATGCTAGATTAACATTAACTAAAGAAAATATTAAACTTATGTGTTATTATTTTGTTGAAGATAATGATACAATATTTGGTGATGTATATAACTATGTTTTAGTTAATGCTAATAAACTTAAAATATCATCTCCTAATAAATTAGATACTCTTATACAACATGGAACAGAAGTAATTATTAGTATTAATGATTCTATAAGTTTCAAGTGTCTTTTCAATAGTATTGTTAATAAGGATGGTAATAAGTATTACAGTTTATTATTTAATAAAGAAGAAACAACATTAGAGATAATCCATAGTGAAAATAAGAAGGAAGCAAATAAAGAGGAAATTGAAAACTTTAAAATCGAAGTGTAAAAGGCTTAAGGCGAAGCTACCCTTATGGTTAATGTGAATGTGTGTTTAAATATTTAAAAAATAAAATTACCCTTAGTGATTCTAAGGTTAATTTTAATTGATTTTATTTTTTTATTTTAAAAGGGATTATTAACTTAATCGAAATGACACTCGAAAAAGACACTTTAATTAAAGTATTAAATGACTATCCTTTAATGGATACTTTTAACATTTATAATATCATAGAAAATATGATATATGAAAAGGTGGAAGAATATTATCCAGATGGTATGTTAAAAGAACAATATACACTTCGTTTTGGAGAAAAACACGGTTTGTATTGTGAGTGGTATGACGCGGGACCAATGAAAGAACAAACATATTATCGAGATGGTAAACGAGAAGGTGTAAGTATAAATTATTACGATGACGGACAAAAAAGAATCAAGTGTAAATTTAGAAACGACAAGTTAAATGGATTATATAGAGAATGGAGTGATCAGGGTAAGAAAATAATGGAATGCGTTTATCGTAATGGTTGTTTAGATGGTGTAAAAACTATTTGGTGGTATACTACAGGTAAAGTACTTGAAAAATGCACCTTCAAACGAGGTATTAGAAATGGACCTCTTGAAAGATGGTATGAAGATTGTAAAAAGTGCCTTGAAATTAATTATCTTAATGGTATGTATCACGGAACATATAAAAGCTGGAATGTAGATGGTACAAAAAATATTGAATGTAATTACGATAATGGTAATTTTGATGGAGAATATATAGAATGGTGGAACAATGGAAATTTGTATATTCAATGTACTTATCGAAATAATAAATATGATGGAGTATATAGATGTTGGAATGAAAATGGAAGTTTATTGACTGAATTTACTTACAAAGAAGGTGTTTTGCACGGACCGTATAGAAAGTGGAATGTTGGTGGAATTTTAGTTGCTGAATGTACTTATAGAGATGGTAATGAAATATCAAATTAATAAAATGAATGTTAAAAATAAAAATAAAAATTACCCTTAGTGATTCTAAGGTTAATTTTAATTGATTTTATTTTTTTATTTTAAGGGGTAAACATCTTTCTTATTGATAATATTTAAATCGAAATGATCTCAGTCGAACAAATCCAATCTTTAATTCAATCCAATGAAAAAATTTCCTTTTGGTACTGCTATTCACATCCTGATGTTGATCGTTTAGTTGAACCAATATCAATCTCTAAAGATACTTTAATAGCTCGTGAAAACGGTTCTATTAAACGTTTTAAGATAGATGGTATTACTCTTATTTAATTACTCTTATTTATTTACACTTTATTTATAATTTATGCTCGAGGTGGTTCGAGCCTAAATTAAAATTATTTACTTTTTATCTTCGTTAATTTAACCTTAATTTTATTTTTTAAAAAATTAAATGATTAATTGATTAAATGATTTTTATTTTTTATTTTATGGGTTAAACATCTCTTCTCAATTATTTAATAATTGTAATTAATTATCTTATCGAAATGAATACAGTCTCTCAAATTCAATCTGCTATTAACTCTAAGAAACCAATTTCTTTTTGGTATTCTTATTCTCACCCTGACACAGAACGTGTCGTTGAACCAATGTCTTTGGCAAATGGTTCTTTATTAGCTCGTGAAAAAGGAAGTGTTAAACGTTTCAACATTGATGGTATTAACTTAATTAAATCTGAAAAAAATGATACAATTAAAACAATCGATGAAATGATTAAGTGCAATGCTACAATGGTATTTACATATTCCTTTTCTCAACCTGAAAAGGTTAGATTTGCATCTCCTATTGAAATTAAAGGAGATCTTGTTGTTGTTATTGACTCTGAAACAGGTAATTATAAATCCTTCAAATTAGAAGGTATTAACTTTGTAGGTGGCGCAAAAGAACCGGAGGTAGAAGATGAGGAAATTGAAGACGAGGAAAATGTAGAGGATGAGGTAGAAGAAGGTGAAATTGTTGAGGAAAAGGAAGTCTCACTTGAAAAGATGATAGTTCAAGCTATTACATCTCTAAAATATAGAGGATGTTCTCGTCCTGCAATAAGAAAATACATTATTGACAACTTTAACATATCTTCTTATACACTTGATAAAAAACTTCATATAGCATTAAAAAGAGGTGTTGATTCTGGTGTATTAATTCAAAAAGGTCAACACTTTAAAGTTAACAAGGCTAAAAAGAATGTTAAATTAGAAGATTCAGCAACAACTGGTGTTTTTATTCCAAGTACACAAACACCTCAACAAAGACTTCAAAATTTAGTTCAAAAACATATTGATTACAAGGAACCAATGACATTCAAATATTTATTTTCAAAACCAGATTTAGTTCGTACATTTTATCCAGAATCTATTAAAAATTATATTGTAACAGGTAAGGAAAACGGTAAGTATAAATCATTTGCTTTAACAGGTATAAATATCGTTCAAGAAGTTTCCTCACAAGAGGTAAAATATTATGAAAACGGACAAAAAAAGGAAGAATATACTCTCAAAAATGGTAAAAAAGATGGGTTATATCAAAGATGGTGTGATAACGGACAAAAAATAATAGAATGTACTTATAGAGATGATAATTTGGATGGATTATATCAATGTTGGTGGGAGAACGGACAAAAATTAATTGAATGTACTTATAGAGAAGGTAAATTCAATGGGTCATATCAAAGTTGGTGCGAGAACGGACAAAAAAGGGCAGAATGTACTTATCTAGATGGTAAATTAGAAGGGTTATGTAAAGTTTGGGATAACGAAGGAAATTTAAATGAATGCCATTATAAAAATGGTGAACTCGTAGAAACTCCTACTCAAGAGGTAGTAGAATGGCACAAAAATGGCGTTATGAAGGCAAAATATACTCTCAAAAACGGTAAAAAAGATGGGTTATATCAAAGTTGGTGGGATAACGGACAAAAAGATATTGAATGTACTTATCGAAATGATAAAAGAGATGGGTTATGTAAAAGTTGGTGGAATAACGGACAAAAAATGGTAGAATGTACTTTTAGAGAAGGTCGTGAAGATGGGTTATGTAAAGTTTGGAATAGTGAAGGAAAAAAAGTAAATGAATTCCATTATAAAAATGGAGAACTTGTGGATCCAAGTGAAGCTCCTACAGTTCCTTGTTCTCCAAGTGGTGTAGACGAACCAACTTTACCTGAGGTTACTCTTAATACAAACGATTTTATTTTTCAAAAAGTAGAAGAGGAGGCAAATATGGATATATATGATGATAATGGTATGTTAAAATTAACAAGAAGAGATGCCTTTGTAAAAAAGCCAAAGAACTACAAAGGTTTAATCGGAAGACGTATAAGAATAGAATTACCATATGACATAAAGGAAGATGTATATGTGTTTAATGTTGTAGATAAGATAGCTTATGTAGAATTTCCAAATGGAGAACAAATTCGTCTCGATATGAATGAAACACCTTATAAAGTTCTTCCAAGAAGCAACGAATATATGCATTTTAAAAAATTGGAAAATAAAACAATTAGCTTCGTACATACTCGATTAAATATCCCAGTTAAAATTACTATCTCAAAGATAGAAGAGTTGTATGTAGAAGATGCTGTTGTAGTAAGAGGTATAGTTAATGGTAAAGAAGTTGTTATATTAAGTGATGAAATCGAAAACTTTAAAATCGAAGTGTAAGGGTTAAGGCGAAGCTACATTTGACCCAAGGTCAAATTACTCCTAAAATGGTTCGTGTAAATGTGTGTTTTTGTCGTGTGTGGTGTGTTTAAATATTTAAAAATAAAAATTACCCTTGGTGATTCCAAGGTTAATTTTAAAATAATTTATTTGAAAAGATACAAATCAATGTACGTAGGAGCAAGTAAATAGATTTAAAGAAAAAAATAGGTTTACTATAAATAGTAAAATGTTAAATTCAATTATAAATAATAGATTTATAATAACACCTTTATGTTTTTACTTTTCAATACCTATTATTACTAATTTTTATCATATTTCCAGCTTAAATTTAGACACTATAAACTCGCTTATACTCAAATTTCCAATTTTATCAGCTGGAATTATTGGATCTATTTTAAACTTGATATATTTAATACATTTTCCAAATCATAATGTCACAAGGAATATTTTAGGATCTATAAAAGATATGTTTATAGGGAACCCTGTAGTTAGAAGTAATACAGAAGTTACATTTAATTTAGTTAATATACCTCTTCTTATGTTTAAAAAATTAACATCTCCTGATTGTATTTACGATACTTTAATATGTTTTCTAATAGTATCTAATAAAATAGATTTATTTCCAATAACATTGATACTCTCTATTTTAGATTTTTGGAATTCTGTTTTAATATATGGGCTTTCAACTTTTATACTTACAAAACAACGTTACATTACTTCTCCTAAAGAAGGATACCCTATAAGACATTTAGTTTGGAAATTTGTTTTACAAACATTTTATAGCTATTGTTATATACTTACGAGAAATCCTTA
>Ga0214923_10005007_pt1 | contig 15621 bp, 25 predicted proteins | sample LL1510_MetaG_FD_177993 | JGI IMG/M metagenome (GOLD analysis project Ga0214923, IMG submission 177993) | Freshwater microbial communities from Lake Lanier, Atlanta, Georgia, United States - LL-1510 | ecosystem: Environmental > Aquatic > Freshwater > Lake | place: USA: Georgia | collected...
TAATTAATTTTAAACCAATTTATAATTTAAATAATTGTGAGTTAAAGTTTCCAACTGTTTTTTTAACCATAAAAATTTTTCAGTTAGTTCAAAGTTGATGTCTTCTTCAGCATCCGCCAATTTCTCGCAAACTTCAATCAATTCTTTTTCTGTTTGGTTAATTCTCATTAGCATATTAGTTTCAACTTTTGTTAAATTTTCCATGTACATTTTAGTTTCCATATTTAACTGTTTTTTGTTTATAAAATTCGTTGATTAGGTCGAGTAAGTCATCACTACATTCGCCTGACTTAAAAGCCTTGTGAATAGTTACAAGGCTAAACTTTTTTCCTTTTTTGTCGGCAAACCTTTTTAACTTAGTTTGGTCACCGAATGAGTAGTACTCATCTATTGTGTCTTTGATGTGTTTGGGTATTTTCATATTGTTTTTAATTAATAACATAATGGTTTTATTTCTTGCATATTTAATGCTACTTTATATGCATCTTTAAATGAATGGTATTCTTGAACAAATAATTTTATTGGATTAATTTTAAAATCTTTAATAAATTTGTTTACCTCATCTATAATTTCTGTTGGAATATTGATAGCGTTTAATTCATTTGGTTTAAAATAATATTTTTCAATAAAATTTATAACGTGCAAAATATTGTCTGTAACGTAAACCTCTTCAAATAAAGATACTAAATATACACAATCATGTGTTTGGCTTTCAGCTAAAAGAAAACCATTTAATTCTATTCCTTCATTTAATTGATAACAAGGTATATCTCCCTGTAAATCTAATTTAGCATAATGTAATTCGTATTTCATTTTAAATTGTTTTATATAATTTGTTTAATTCTTTGTCAAAGTTTTCAATAAATTCCATTTCATACTGATTCATGCTTTGCTTTATTATGTGGCTCCCTATTCTATCACATTTATCATTTAAGAATGTTAAAGCAAATGTTGTGTAGTCCTTATTAATAAACATTTCTAAGTACCACAAGCCCAAATCAGCCTTAGTATTGTTAGCTGCATTATACTCATCTAATTTATCATAGATGTAGCTTTCCCAGTAGTTTAGTTCATCATTTAACATGGCTATTCAGTTTAGACATTAATAATATGTAAGTATGGTTAAATTCCTGTTCAGTAATTTGGTCGTAGCTTAATGGGTATTTCATTAAGTAATTGTTTACTGAAATAGAGTAGTCATCTTCTCCTACAAATAAAACAATAGATTTGTTTTCATTCAGCATGTAGTAGTGATGTTTGTCTTTTGTAAATAAAGGTAAGTTTACTTCTACTTCAACTTTTTCCTTGCGTTCAATTGTTACTTTCATATTCTTTGTTTTTAATTATTAAGCAAATATAAAGTATTTATTAATAACTTTTACAAATGATTATCAAAAAAAAGCAACTATTTTTTACAATAATTGCTAACTGCTTGAAAATCAATGGTAAAATTTTACTTTATAAGTTTATTAATTTGTGTTTGTTTTTGGGCTGATCCTTGAGAACTCCCGAAATAGTAGCTCACAACTTGAGTACAAACAGCACTTAATACACCTAAAACATAAATAATAATGTCTTTTTCAGCTCCAACTTGCTTAAACATTAAAATATAAAATAATACAAAGGTTAAAGCAATAACTGATAATGCCAGGATTGGAGTAACTATTTTATTCAACAATGGTGCTTTATCTGCAACAGCAATTTGAATTTCACGATTTCTTGCAGAATCCATTTCTTTTTGGTAAACTTCTAATTGCTTTGTGGCTTCTTGCTCCATTACTTCTAAATGGCTATTCAAAACCTTTTGCAGTTCTAAGTTAGCAGCATCTTTTTCTTCTTTCGTTTGAACAAATTTATCTACTACATTGGCTACTGATTCAACAACTTGTCCAGCACCGCCTGAAAATATTTTATTTAGAAAGTTTGGCATAGAAAAAAATTATTATATTTGCACATCGTTCTTTTCATAAAAACTAATATTCTTTGAACAACGAAGCCCTTAGTAATGAGGGCTTTTTTGATTTATAGGATTTCTAAAGAATGTTTTTCATCTTTGTGTAATAGTAAAAGATTAACCAAATCATTCTCAGCCTTTGTGCTATCAAATATCGCATTTTCGCCTTTTTGATAACCTAAAATAATACAGCCTAATGAATCATTCGCTGTGTTCCCTCGATGCATAAGAACCCCGTCAAAACCTTTTATATTAAGAATTCGAGGTAACATCCTTTTAAATTTAGGGCTTTGATTTACTATCAACTCATAACTACCCGAAGGAATTGCAGTAACTCCAAAAATCTTTTTAGTGTTTATGAATAAAAGACTATCTGTTTGTTTTAATCCTCTATCTTTATCTTCTAATGTATAACAGAAAAACTTTTCATTAACAAAAAGCCTTCCGATAGTACTTACTTCTGTTTTAACCTCACGAATTACCTTCAGTTTCATAAGTTAATTGTTTAGGTAAAATACATGCATTTTGTTTTTGGTATTGCTGCATAAATTGATTACGTTCTAAACACGAATACAATTTACTTTCTAATATAGCAACTCGATAATTAGTATGCATTAACCATGCAACTAATACTGCTGTAGCTCCATACTTTTTAATATATTCTAAAAAATTTTTCATAATTTATTATGGTATTGGTGGTGTTGGTGGTGGTGTATAAGGACTTAATGGAATATCTAATAAATAAGCATATTGTGTTTGAGCTACGTCTATTTCATCCTGTTCACTTAAAAATAAAAAATAAACTCCGTTAATATCCTGAACGAAATTAAAAAAAGTATCACTATCAATGAAAACTCCTTGTAGTTCATTTGCTTGTTGATTTGTTACTATTCTTCCGTATTGCATTTTAAAATGTGTTTATACCGAAATAAGTTAATAATGTGTTTACTCTATTTTTAAAATTTGTTGCATCTGTATCTGTAAAACCTTCACCACAACTTGCAAATCTACATTGTCGGGTTGAGTAATAAGGCGTTCCACCTGGGTTATTCCAACGACCGACATTTATACTATTTGCGCTTAAACCAGTTGAATTATTTGCTGCGGTTGTTTTAACTCCATTTCTAAAAATTTCTTGATTAGTTGAGTTTATTCTTGAAGTTATATAAAATCCACTTGAGTCTGTATTTGCAACTTGTGTACTATTTAATGCGTTTACTTTACCAAAAAATAAATTTCCAGTATATTTTGTGCTAATTACAATTGAATTTGTACCTGTGCTTGGATTTCCGCTGCTGCCTATTTCAAATTTATTGCCTGCTGCATCATTTGTCCCACTATAAAAACTCAAATGTGAATTATTTTGCTGCAAATAAGTTAATGGTATCAAAAAATTATCTGCATAAGCATTTGTCGGTGTTATTCCCGTACTCGCATAAGTCCATCCACTTGAAAATGTCATATCAAAAGTACGGTTATTTATTAAATTCCATTTTGAATTTAAAGCATTTCCCCAAATAGGCAAGATCATCCAATATATTTTTGTATAAATGTTATCGGATTTTAAACCCAAATAAAACGTATTAATAGCGTTTTTATCTGCTGCGCTTGTTATTGCTGTATTTGAAGTAAAATAAGCTAATGCATCAGTATCATAAGTTACATTTCCTGCAACTGAATAATTTTTAGTAGTTATTGCTAAATTAGTTCCAATCATATTCAGACTTTAAAACTCCATTTTCTAAGGTGCAAACTTTTTGCCCTGTTAAATACTTATTTGCTATGCTGTTAAATGTTTCAATGCTTTCAGTCCAATTATAAAGTACCACTAAAAAATACTTTTGATAATCTTCACAATTAATTATTTCACCGTATTGACTTAATTCAAATCTTAAATCTTCCATTAATAATTAATTTTCATATTAGGTCTTGTTGATGAATTTCTAGTTCCTAATCCTGTTGGATAACTTGCATCATTTTGTTTATACCAGCTTAAAAACTGAGAGCTTATTGAATGGCACTCAGCCCATCCATAACCACTTTGCCAACTTCCATCTTTGTTTATCCAAATAATTAAAAGATTATCAATGCCATTATAACAAAAGTTACTATCAAAATTTATATTATTATAACTTGATGTTACAGTCCAATTAAAAGTTTTAACTGTTTGCAAGTCTTTTAATCCTGTAATGCCACTTATATCTCCGTTTGTATTTAATATTTGAACATTAGTCCCAAATTGAGAATCTGTTATATGTGCAATTTTAATTGTTTGGTTATTATAAGTATATCCTGGTGAATAACCTGCCATGTGTATCTGCAATCCTGTTATGTTTTTTTGACTTCCTAACTCACTTTGTTTTAAAATAAACATTGTATGTGAATAGTTATAAAGACCATAAGCAGGATAATCACTAACATTAGATGTACCTTCTGTTGTAACCCAATTAAGGTTTCTTACAGAACAACATCTAACGTAGTTCTTAACAGATAATGGATGTAAAGGTATCACTCGGAATAAGCAATGATAGTTCCGCTTGTTAATGTAAGATTAGTAAAAACAGCATCGCCAGGAGCGTAAATGATAGCACCTTGTTTTAATGTTTTTCCACTTAATCCAATTGATGATAAATAATCAGTTGATGTACTACCTGCTAAACCACCTGTTAAAGTGCCTACTACAGTATCAGCTTGAACTATAAAGCAATAATATTTTTTGCCTGTTCTTGCCGTAGTATTGTCAATATATTCACAGCCACCGTTAGCTGTTAGTCTTAATGCGTTTGCCATGTTGTTTATTTTTTAAAGTACCATTATTTTATTTCTTTGTAACCATATCTAATTATGGTTTGTGGATTATTTAAATCATAAGCATAAAACTCTATTGTTTCAAGCTCATTATTTGTATAATAATAAATATTATACTTTCCATTATCTAGTTTAATTTCGTATGTAAACATTATTCAAAATATAAATCTATATTACAATTAATTGATGTTGGATTTGTAACCCATGTCGGTGTTATCCATCTTACAGTTAATATATCTCCTTCAGTTACATTAATTGATAATCCTGTTATTAAAGCATTATTATTTGGGCTTCCGTCAAATTTAATAGTACTTGTAAAAGTTGTATAAGTTCCATTTATACCTAATGCAAAAGATGAATTTTCACTTGTGCCTAAAGTTTGTCTACTTGTTATAGCTACCTTTTTAAGTGTGCTTGTTTTTAAAGCAATTAGTCTAATACTTGTGTCAGTTGTAAATGGTGACGTTACATTTACTCCAATATAATAGGTTGTTGCATCTGATGGACTAAAAGCGTTAAAATTAAATGATTGTACATAGCCTTTTGTATCAATTAATGTTTTCACATTAGTTCCTGCAGAATAACCTAAAACACTTGCAATACTTTTGTTCTCATATCTTGTAGTTCCTGAACTCCAAAATATACCATCATTATTTGTTGGTGTAGGTAAGTAACAATTATGAAGCTCCCCTATTTCATATCCGTTATCTATTTTAATATAAATTTTTCCATTATTAGCATGTGAATAAACAACATAACCTAATACAACTCCATGATTTGGTGAAGTTGGTCTTGTTGTAGTCATACCACCTGCAGTAAAAGGACTTAAAAATAATAAATCACCATCACTCCAACTTTCACCTTGAATGCTTCCAGTTGTATTTATTCCTGTAATTTCACCAATTACAACTATTCGACCATTTTGATTTTTATTAATATTTTCATAAACAACTCCAATTGTATCAGCGGAATTTGCATCACTATCAGCTAATGCATAATCAACAGCTAATCTTTGCCCTTGTGCAGTTTGAACCTTTAATACTTTATAACCACTTGCTAATAAATTGTCGGCTGTTTTGTTTACTACAGTTAAATAAAGATTTTCAGGATAACTTGTGCCACCTCCACCTTCAGGCACATAATCTAAATTTAACCATGCATCAACTCCATTACCTATCTTATATCTTGGCTGATCAGTCCCTGTATAAAATACATCTGTACTTAAAGCCATTTCACCTGCTAATAAAATAGGATTATTTGAAGTCCAATTTGCAGAAGTATCTCTTCTAAGTTGTATCTGTGCTGTTATTGTACTCATGCTTGTATTATCGAATTTGTATAAGTTGTATTTGAAGCCCCACCATCAATTGCACTAACTTGTATTACTGTATAAGTTTCACCGCCTTTTAAAGTCGTTATAACAGTTCCATTTTGATTTACAATAGTAACTAAGTTTGACGTTCCTGCATTTGTTATAGTTGAATCAAATGGTATTTGGCATCTATCATAAGTGAAAGGTACTTTTAGATTAACATCAAAGTAATAACCTGAATCTTCATCATCAAAACGTGGTTCACTAAATGGATTTAAAGTAACGTTATCACTTACTAACTTCCATCCATAAATAGTTGAATTAAGCTGTGCAATAATATCTAAACATATTTGCTGAATATCACTGAATAATTCTAACTCGTTTTGTTTGCCTTTAATCAATCTATCCATTACATAGATACGCAAAACGTGAGTATAAGCATTACCTTGTAATATAGGCGGCTCATAATCAACCCACATTGCAGGATATTCAGTTATTCCGCTAGTCGCAAACTCAATCACACTACCATTACCAAAAGAATTAATCTGATAATGTGCGTTAGCTATATTATTTAGATTTTTTATTACTTGGTTTAACGTTATCATTCAAAAATTTTTTAAGTATTTCAATTTTATTAAAGAGTTTATATCCACTCTTTTTAGTAACGTTTTCTTTTTTCGAATTTTTCTTCATAGCTAAATACTGAACGGTTACGACCTAAATAAATACTTTCTTCATATGAATACCCTTGTGGATAAATAGTATCAAAACCATCGCCAGGATTATCATATAATGGGTATTGGTCCGAATACTCAAATAAATAATCAATTAATCTTTTAGTGTGATATTGTGCTTTATCGGTAACTAAATTCATAAATGAGTTAAGTTCGTTAAAATCAACTCCTGTGCTATTGTCGCTGTTCTTTTTTACAATGTTCTTATTTGTTACCTTATAAGTTAGAAATGGAGCAGCCTCAACCATTACCCACCATTTAAGAGCAGGAATAATATAGTTGTCTAATAATGTAGTATTTAAAGCCGATAATGTATTTGTGCTTACTTGGTTAATTATTTCATCATATAATCCCGAACCAATATAATTTCTAATATGAATCTTTTGAGCTTCTTCAATAGAAATTCTTAAGTATTTTTCATCTACATTAGGATCAACAAATGTGTAGTCCTTAATGTATGTTGCTGTTAATAATAATACTGTTGCCATTATTTTTTAATTTTTACAACGTTAGCACTCCAAATATGTCTGCAAAATGGTGTTCTTGTTTGACCGCCTTTTCTTGTCCACCATCCACCACGATAATTCCAAACATCATAACCTACTATCTTACTAATCTGTTCTATTTGCGCTCTTGAATACATTTTATTTGCATCCAATAACTTAACACAAAACTCACGAGAATTTCTTTTATCAGGCTTAACTCCTGCTCTCCATTCATAAGTATACATTATCTTATAATCTTCGGTATCTGTGCCTAATCTATTTGATGTTCTGATAGCTTCTGTTGTTGGTACTCTTATATCTTTTTTTTGCCCGCCTGCATTAGTCTCTTTAACCTTAATTAGTTCTTCTTTAACCATGTCATTGATTAAATCTGCAACTCTATCTTCTTTTATTCTTAAAGTGTCTGCAATGGTCTTGTTATCCATTAATGGATCTTTGTCAAGTAATCCAACAATGTCTCTTTTTATTTGTTTGCTTAATGGACTAACTTCAACAGCAAAATCAAAACGATTTTCTTCGTTCATAAACTTTTGCTCTATAACTTCATAGTTTTCTCTATCATCTCCAAACATTTTGAAAATTTCAATTACTTCATCAATTTCACTTTCAGATGAAAAAGAATGATCGCAACATTGATTCTCAAATCGATGTATAGCACTTGAAACAATTGGTTTAACTTCTTCTTCTAATGGTGGTAAACCATACATTTCTCTAACCTCATTTTTAGTCATTACCTTAATCTTTTCTTCAATAGGTAACTGCTCTTCAATAGGGTCTAACTCTTTTAAGTAAATACGATTAGAGAATCCTTTTAGTTTTAAAAGATAGTTAAAGTCTTTTTCTATTTCTTTTTGATTAGGAATAATATAAGTATTTTTATAAAGCTCATAACTATCATTTATCTGGTCTTTCGTTCCTAACTCACCTGATGTTTTAATACCTACTAACATTGGATTAGGAATGTGATGTCCAATAATTAATTCTTGAATAACTTGTTCGTTTAATTCGGTTAACTGAGCATCTACGTTTTGAGGTGTTAAATGTTCTATTGTTGGAGCTGAATCTCTATTGCCACTAAATGAAATTAGTAAGCTGTTTGCTCTATCAGTGCCTGTGAATTTTTCTTTTAGTCTTGCTTCAATTTCTTCTTTTTCTTCTTCAGTTGGTCTGCCATTTGAGAAGTTAAGTATAGTTCCTGCATTAAAACCACTCTTAATCGCATTTAAACGATAATTAGACAACTCAACATCAACTTCTGCATATACAGCACTCGCAACATAGTCAGGCAATGGGTAAGCGTCTAAATCAGGTCTATATTCTTTTGAAACAAATATTTGTCTTCCTGTTGGTTTTTCAGGATCAAACAATGGGATATATTCTAAATCGGTTTCTTCCGGTGATTGTTTTTGTTTACTCCAATCTTTTGAATACCAATAACCATCGGCATCTTTTGCCTTTCTTAAATTATTATAAGGAAAATGTAATAACTCAAAGTTATTACCTGCTTTATTCCAAATTACTTCTAAATAATAACCTCCAAATAACTTTTTATCTAATACGCATTTCTTAACAATATCTTTTAAAGTATCAAAATTAGTATTTTCTTTATTTAAAAAATCATTTGCTAGTGCAATGTCTTGAATTGATAAATCAGTAGAATCAAAGCCAACACCAGAACCACAAATATAAAGAACCTTGCCATTGATAAAAGCATTATGCTTAGAACTACGATTAAATAAATAAAGTAAGTAAGCAGGATAGTTATTATAGTAACCACCTTCTCTTTCAGCTCCATAAATTATCCATTCTTTTGATTTTTCTTCTTTAAACACAGGTGTTTTGTGTGCCTGTAATTTAAGGTTAATTACATCATATATATTATTCTCCATAGGTTATAATCGTTTTATTTTGATTATCATAAGCATTAACAACAGGCAATGTGCTTTCTACTTTTACCATTCCTATTTCAAGTAACCCTTCTGCATTTGCTACATTTAAATTACTTGAGCTTGTTTGTTGGTAAATAGCGTATTCATAAAATCCCGTTTCAGGCAAAGATACAATTCCACTTGTTAAATTAACAGTTCCTGTTGTTTCAGTTATTAAAAATTTATTGTAACGAGTAGGAAAGCCACTAACATCACTTGCAATGAAATTAACTGTACTCATTAACACCTGATGTTTAAAGCTAAATAAATAGTAAGGATTATTTATAGTAACTTTTTCTGTTAATGTAAATACTAAGAAATTGTTTTGCCCTTTATTTATTATTTGCATATTTTACAAAGTACCATAAAAACAAAAGGTTGCATTTCTGCAACCTCTCGAATCAAATCAAACGAACAGGAAAATTATATAATGCCTGAAATAACTCCTGAATTTACTTTGTTAGCAGGTAAAGGTTCTTTACCCGTTAAAGTAATTGAGTAGCCATTTTTATCACCCATTGCTTTGCCAGTTGATGATGTTCCTGCTGTTAAATGCATTGCACGAGTTTCACCTGCTAAGTGATAAACATCATCTGCATCTTGAACAATAACCATCAATCTGTTTTGAGTTAGTAAACGCACTATGTTACGATTTTTAGCAGTCATTTTATAAACGCTAAATGTAACTGTTTGTGCATAAAAAGTTGTACCATTTTCAATTGATACAGTTGCATCTTCAGTAAATTGTGCATCTTCTAATTCTAATTCAACAGTCCAGAATTTTTTTCCTGATACCATTGTAATTGCAGATACACTACCTGATGAACTTGTAATTGTTGAAACATTGGCAAACTCTGTAAGATATATTTTCTTTACACCACCCGCACCTTGGCGGCAGTCTAATGTTAATCCTTCAATAATATTACAAGGCATGTTTTAAAATTTTAAAAGGGAGTTTTTACACTCCCTTGGTTAATATTAAGCGTTAGTATATTGAACAACGTGATCAATGAATTTAACAGCTACTCCAGCCTTAAATTGACCATGCAATCGCCACTGACGATTGTCGACCGAATACATGCTTCGATGTTATCAGTATCAGATTGTAGGTCTGTTCCATAAACTAAATTAGAAGCGTAAGTTCCAATAATACGATTTCTAACTGCAGTCGGTACTGAACCTGTATCAACTACTGCATCACTTAATCCTGGTACACCAATAACTTTCATATTAGTACCTGGATACATTAATTCCCAATTGTTCCAAACACCATCTGTGTTATATTGAGAACCATAGATGCCATAAGTTGAAGTAATCTTAGCAGCTAAAGTTCTAAAAGTATCTAAACCGCAGAAAGCTACAATTGGTTCATTTACTAATGCAGCAGCAGGAACTTTTGCATAAACATCATCAAAAATAGTTAATACATTTGTTGAGTTTAAAGTTGATGGTGTTGCAGCTACAGCAGTTCCAGCAGTATCAATAGTTGCTAACCAGCCATTTATTTGTTTTAATACTGTTGAATTGGTGTAACTCGTTTTCCCGGCCCAAATCATATTCTCTACGTTACGAGCTACTTGAGCAAGTTTTCTGTCGATAATGTTTTGTGCAATTGATAAAGATTCATTGATTGAACCTGCAGGTAAATACTTTTGAGTATAATATTGATTCAAGTCATTTAAACAAAATGATTCTTGAAACATAATATCAGTTACTGCAATAGATACCTGATTAATTGTAGTTGTTCCTGAAGTATTAAAAGAACAAGCAGAAGCCTGAAAAGGTACTGTTGATTCTAATACTGGAATTTTTGCGCTTGACTTGATACCTGTACGAATATCAACTCCCAATCCTAATGTTTTTGCGCCTAAGATTGCTTTCGTGATTAAGTCTGCTTTGTTTTCTTCAACATAAGCAGTCATTGTTCCTAATGAAAATGCCATGATTTTTTAGTTTTTAGTTTTTGTTATTAATTATTTAAATGCTAGTTTTCTAAACTCTTCTAAACTCGTTAATGAGTTTGATTTTTTAAAGTTTTCTTTTGAAGTTGACTTAGGCTCAACACTTGGAGCGTCTGCAACTTTTTCAATCAATGAAAATAACTTTCTGTTTAAATCTGTTTGTGCTAATATTGATGCGTTTGCAGCTTCTAAAGCCTGATTTGATAAACCTAATGCAGATTCTAACTTTGATAAACGCTCGTTTAATTCAGCAAATTTTGCTTCAAACTCTTGATTATCACTTGACATATCTTCTTGCATAACAGGTTCTTCAGGTGCTGTTGCAACTGGTTCAATTGATTTAACAACTCCATTTTCAACATAAAGTTTCATTGGTGCATCATTTACCATAATAACCAATTCAGTTACTTCAACTGGTAATTCCATAACACCATCAGGAGTAATTACTTGTAGTTTAGAACCTACTGCAACTTCTTCTGTATCAGTACGAATAATAGAACCATCTTCAGCTTTGTAGTCAGCAAATTTCAAGTCTTTTACTTCATCTTGAAAAATATCTTTGAACAATTCTTTCATGTCTGAAAAAACTTCTTTAAAAGTTTGTTTTTTATTTTCCATTGTCTTGTTTTTTTATAAAGTACATTATTTTAATTTAGTTGCAATCTCAGCCACTTTTTTTCTTAAGTTGTGTATTCTATCAGCCACACTTTCAATAACGTTTACAGGGGCATCTTTTAGCTTTCTATGAGCAAAAGCACCCTCAACACTAAAGCCTTTAAACACTCCCGTTCTTATAAAATCATTCCAAACTTCGTTATTGTCTACTTTAAAAGTTCCGAACCATGAACCTTCTGTTAATGTTGGATAGCCTTCAGGTGTTTTTATTCCTCTTGTTTTATCTATAATAAAACTTTCAACCATGTAAACACCATCAACTTGCCTTTCGCTATCATGCATCATATTTACATTATGAGTAAACCCTTTTTTAAAAAATCTTTGTGCTATTTTTTCAATCTGTTCTTTGTCAAATACTACATAATATTCTCCGCTCTCATCCATACGATAGATGGGCAAATCGGAAATCATGAGTGCACCGCTTATTAGTCTTCGTTCTTTATCTGCAATGAATTTAAACTTATAACCTATGCCATTCAAAGCATTAACCACATCTTCATTATTATCATAATGAGTATCAATGTTTAATTCTTTTACTTTTTCAATCTTTGCTTTATTGCTCCCTGTTGCATAAACTCGTGAATGTGGAATGCCTAAATTATCAGCAGTTCCATACATAGCAGATGCTTCTTGTCTTGCTGATATTATGTAAACAGTATAACCTTCATCTATTTTTCTTTTTGCCAATTCTTTACCTCTTTCTGTACTTAAAGTTTCATCATAATCAAAACTTACTTTACCAACTGCAAAATGTTCTTTTGACTTTGCGTAACAAACAGCAACAGCCTGGTCTTTATCCATTCCACCTTTTATTTCTTCACCAATACAACGTGATATGTATTCCTCTTTATTTTCTCCTGCTCTTGGCTTTATAATCATTGATTGTTCTTTGAATGCGTGCCAATTAGTCTCTATTGCAGGCTGATCTACTAAAGCGATGTATTCAACTCCTAATTCATCACTATCATCAATTACTAATTTATAAACTGGTAAATTTTCCATGTTATCCTATTTTTGAATTATTACTTAATTTGTTTACTCTTTCGGTTACTGCTCTACTTTCACTCTCAACAACATATGCTTTCATTGGTGCGGCTTGTCTTTGACCTTGACCTGCTACTGTGCCATCAGGATTAAGTTGAGTTACTGTATTCTGCGCTGTTAATCCTTGTGGAGGCTGACCACCACCACCGCCTTGACTAAATGTTCCTAAATTACCACCGCCACCGCCACCACTTGCACCACCGCCACCACCACCTTCAAATTTAGTTTTAGCAATTACAGCTACTCGTGCCAAACCACTTGCTATTGCTATTGCTGCTGCAATGTTTGCTCTTATTGGTGCATCAGGTGTTGGTATTGCCATTTGACTTGCAAAAGCTGATTGTGCTGCCTGATAAGTTTCAATTGTTGCCTGTGCTAAACTTGCAGCCTTTTTAATTTGAAATGCTTTCTTTTGACTTGCTTCACTTTTTCCTGCAAAAGCATCTACTAATGATTGAACGCTTTGTAATCCTTGTAAAGCTAATTTTGTTTTTTCTTCTTCGCCTTTTTTATAATCTTCTAATGCTTTCTTTGCAGCTTCTTCTTCTTTTTTAGCTTTTTCTTCTAATAATTTACCATATTCTTCATCTGCTTTTATTTGTTCTGCGATTTGTTGGTCACGAATTTCTTTTAGTCTCGCTGCTCTTTCTTCTTCTATTTTTTGTTCACGTTCAGCTTGTTTTTGTTGTCTTTGAAATTCTATTTCAGATAATCTTTCAGCTTCTGCTACAGCATCTTCAAATTCTTTATTAGCATCTTCTTTAGCTTTTTTTGCTCTTTCTTCAGATTTAGCTGCTGCTGCCTTTCTTCGTTCTTCTTCGGCTTTTGCATCTTCTGTTTTACGTTGAGCTTCCCTTATAGTGTAATCATTTGATAATTTTAATATTTCATTAAAATACTTTTGCTCTTCATCAATTAATTTATTTTTTTGCTCTGTTAATTTTTTTAATTCATCGCCACTACTTGTTAGTTGTAATTTTGAAATATCATCAATTTGAGATATTGTTTTAGCTTTTAATTCTCTTAATTTTTCAATTCTTTCTTTATGCTGTCTATCTTCTAATTGTCTTGTTTGTTCTAATGTTGCTCCTCTTGCCTTTGCTAAATTTGATTCAAATGATTGAAAATTATCTAATGCTTCTTTTTGTCTTTTTAAAGTTTCAATATCCTTTTCCCTTGAAGCAATTATTTTCTTTTGTGCTTCATTTTCATCTTCCATTGCATTTACTACTAATGCAATAACACCAACTAAAGCTGTTAATCCTGCAATAAGTAATCCTACTGGATTTGCAGCCATTACAGCATTGTAAATTCTTTGAGCAACAGTTGCAGCCTGTGTTCCTAATGTTGTTGATTTTAGAAGATTACCTACAGCCTTTAAACTATCGCCCATTCCTGCAAGTCCTTGAATGCCTTGAGTTATAGCCATAGTTGCTTGTAGCTTAACCATTGTTTCATTTAAGGCTTCATTGTCAGCACCAAATAAAGCAGCAGCACCTTGAGCAGCTTGAAATCCATTTGCTAATCCACCCATTACATTGGTAACAGCAGCTATTTTCTTATCAGCACCTGCAAAAGCATTTATTTCATCTTTAAGGTCGCCTATGTCATCTTTAACAGCACCTAATCTTTTTAAAGCGTTAATATACTCTTCAGTTCCTGGTGTTAATCCTGAAAGTTCTTTTTGTATATCCTTAAACTCATTTCTTAAATCACTAAGCGACTTTGCTGAATCGCCTGTGTTTACATCTATTTCAATTGTAGTCTTTGCCATTATCTTTTAAGTACCATTTATGAATAAACTCGTATTTCTATTAAAGTATTTACTAAAAATCCATCAACATTAGCAAATGAATTATATGGATCATAAACATTTATTATAACAGCATCATCACTTGTTGAAGTAGATGCTGTAATAAAAGCACCTATTCCAACATTTAATGTTGAACTTTGATTTATTAGTATTGAAGTTTTAGAACGTAAAAATTGATTACTATTTGCATAATAATAACCAACTATATTATAATTCCATGTTATTTCTTCTCCTAATGTATTTTCTAAAACATTTGCAGTAGGTGCTGAAATCCCTGTTTGAGTTAATAATGCAACATATTTTTTATAGTTTACAGAATTTAATGTTTTAATTCCATTGTTATAAGTTACATTTGATTCAGTTACTGTTATTCCTGAACTATTTGTTACGCTTACATTTGAAATTCCACTTAATACAGTTACTCCTGTTGATGTTGTTATACTAACATTGTTTGAACTTGGATAAACAGTAATACCAGAAGATGCTAAAATTGAAACATTTTGATTATTGTTTCCTACAAAGTTATTATTACCAACTATTATAACTCCATTGCCTGATTCAACTACATTTGACTTTCCGCTAACAATAGCTCCTTCAGTTACTATGTTATCATTATAATATGAGTTTCTTTGTGTTGGTGAAATATCTAAATCATCTTTTACACCGCCATTTGTATCAAATCCTTCATCAGCTACAAAAGGTGGCAATGTTTTTAACTTTATGAACTCGCATTTAGTAGATTGATTACTTATTCTATCGTAATCAATTATCTTATTTAACCTCCAATATTCATTTTCAAAAAAGAACGTATCTCTAAAGTCTAATTTCTGTATATCAAATTCATTTATTAAAAAGTAGCCTGTAAATAGTTTGCTGTCTTTATCAG
>Ga0214923_10005008_pt1 | contig 15614 bp, 8 predicted proteins | sample LL1510_MetaG_FD_177993 | JGI IMG/M metagenome (GOLD analysis project Ga0214923, IMG submission 177993) | Freshwater microbial communities from Lake Lanier, Atlanta, Georgia, United States - LL-1510 | ecosystem: Environmental > Aquatic > Freshwater > Lake | place: USA: Georgia | collected 2015-10-15
ATGCTTTTTTTCAACTTTTACTACTTGTAGCTTTTCTAACTCAGCATTTTCTTCGTTACGTACTTTTACTTTGTACCAAATATTAGGTTGAACTCCAACTTCTTCTAATGCTTGGTATGAACGATTATCCGTTGAGCTTTTTCTAATAGCTGAATGATTATCGTTCCAATCGCCTACTGTAATTGCACTAGTTGGACATGATTCCGAGCATGCTGTCGAAAGCTCTCCATCTAATACTGGTCGAAGTTCTTTTTTAGCATATAATTTTGTTGCTTGAATTCTTTGTACACAAAGTGAACATTTCTCCATTACTCCACGTGTTCTTACCGTAACATCTGGGTTTAATACCATACGACCTAAATCGTCTTGTGCAGGGTTAATTTCAGTGAATTTTTTATAGGAAGGATAATTGAACCAATTGAACCGTCTAACTTTATAAGGACAGTTATTTGCACAATAGCGAGTTCCGATACAACGGTTATAAGTCATTTGATTCAAACCTTCATTACTATGTGTTGTAGCTGCTACTGGACAAACTGTCTCACAAGGTGCGTGGTTACAATGATGACACATCAATGGCATGTGAACTACTTTAGGATTTTCAGCAGCAATTTCAGCTTGATCATAACTAAAGTTTTCAGCATCTTTACGAAGTCCAACTGTAGCTTCTTCATCTGAAGCAAAATAACGATCTAAACGTAACCAATGCATTTCTCGACCTCTTCTTACTTCATCCTTACCTACAACTGGTACATTGTTTTCGGATTGACAAGCAATCAAGCAAGAGCCACAACCAATACAAGAAGTTAAATCAATTGTCATTCCCCAACGGTGTCCAATTTTTTCAACTGGATGCGCTGCCCATAAGTCAAACTCTTTCATTGGAGCTTCTTCGTGATGACCTTCTTTATTTAAACGTTGTAAAGTATGCGCTGGATTGTAGGCTTCTTTATCTCTTGATATATAAACATCCAAAGAAGTTTCACGCACAATTGAGTGTCGACCCATAACTGTGTGATGAATTTGTGTCGCTGCAATTGGGTAAATTCCATCTGCTTTAGCAACTTTTGCCACACCTGAATAACAATAATTTGAACCAACAAAATCAACCATTGGATAAACGTTAGCACCAATTGGCTTGGGATTTCCGTTTTCTCCTAACTCGTACCCTCCATATTCTTTCGTTTGGAATGCCGCTTTTCCAACTTTTTCTCCGTTAGCTCCTCTTCCATAACCCAAAGCAATACCAATCGTTTTTGGTGCTTGTCCTGGTAATGGATAAACTGGTAATGTTACACTTTTACCGTTTACAGTAACAGTTGCTAAATTCAAACCGTGTTCTTGGTCATAGGTTGTTGCATATCCACCTGCAGTCATATCTGCTGGGTTCATAGTTACGTAATTGTCCCAAGTCACTTTAGTAATTGGATCTGGTAACTCTTGTAACCAAGGATTTCCAGAAAAGGAACCGTTTCTAATACCTGTTTTTTCATAGAATACAACTTCAACATCTCCTCCTTTTGGCAGATCTTTAACTGCTGCGTCTTTATAAGCCACTACAGTAGCTTCAACTGCTGGCAAAGTAACACAACTGTTGTGAGTCGAATAAGCAAAGTCACCTGTAGGAAAAATCATTCCAAATGTTTCTTTGATATAATCGTAACCAACAGTAGAGTCTTTTCCACCACGAACTTTCTTTCCACTCCAAACCAAGAATGACTCAAGAGCAGAAGATGTGTCATGTAAAGGACGAATAGTTGGCTGAGCAATTGCGTACTCATTTGATTTTGCAATTAAATCATTCCAACTTTCTAAATTATGATGATCTGGTGCTACATGTGAGCAAAGAGAAGCTGTTTCGTCTGCGTAAGAAGAAAGTGAAACAGATGTTCCAATATTTTTCAGTCCTTTTGCAAATGCATCTCCATTTGGAAGTGAGTAAACAGGATTAACACCATACATTAATAAAACGTCTGGGCCTTTTCCTGCAGCTACATCAGCAACAAATTTGTGAACTTTAGCGTCATCGCCTTGAAACAAAGTAACTTGATTGTTTAAATCAATTGTTGTTCCATAAACGCCAAGTAAGCTGTTCAATTTATTCGTAAGTATTTGTAGGCCTTTGTTATTTGCACCACAAATTACTAGAGATTCCTTTTTAGAAGACTTTAATGATTTCAAAGCTGCATCTGCTGCAACTTTTGCCGAACCTTTCAAATCAGCAGCAACAGATGTTGATCCACCTAAACCTTTAATTAAATAAGCCAAAACAGCTGCCTGCTCAGAAGGCTTAATCATTCCGCGGTAATCAGCATTTGAACCTGTTACAGATAATACTGCTTCAAATTGAATGTGTTTTGACATCCATTCTCCATCAGGATTTCTACGTGTTCCGTATTGAGTCGCATATTCATTTGCAAGCAACCAAGTACTTAGGAAATCAGCTCCGACACTTACAATAGTTTTTGCTTTAGAGAAATCATAAGATGGAATTGCTTTCAAGCCAAAGTTAGCCTCATTTGCTTCACGAATAGCAGAGTAAGAAACAGCATCATAAGTGATGTGTTCAAATTTGTTTCCAGCCTCACCGTTCAATAAACCAGCCCACTCACCGATTGCTCTACTCAAGGATGGACTAATAATTGTATTAGATAGTAAAACAACGCTTTTTGCTTTTTTAATGGCACTTATTACATCTCCATCTAATTTAGACCAACCCGTACTTTTTCCACTCTGTAAAGGACCAACCAATCTCTCACTATCATAAAGACCAAGAACAGAAGCAATAATTTGAGGGTTTACACTTCCTTTTGTGAAGCCAAAATCTTTGTTTCCTTTGATGTAGATTGGACGACCTTCTCTTGTTTTAACCAAAATGCTTGCATAAGATGCTCCATCATAATAGGTTGAAGCATACCATGTTGGCATTCCTGGTGTAACATTTTCAGGCTTCATTACATACGGAACTGCTTTTGTCACTGGAGCCTCACAAGCTGCAAGTGTTGCAGCAGCTACCGAGAAACCTAAAAACTTAAGAAAATCCCTTCGTGCAGTAGACGTTTCTCCGAGTTTTTCATCAGAAAGGAACTCTTCAATCGTTTGTTGATTCGGAAATTCCTGATCTCTATGCTTGATGAACTCCGGTGTTTCCTTCAATTCCTCAAGACCTTTCCAATATTTTCTAGTTATTCCCATAGTCTATTTTTCGACAAGAATATTAATAAATTAATAGTGACATTTTGCACATTCCCAACCACCTAACTCGTTGACAGTAATTTTTCCATCATCCAAGTATTTTTTATAAAGCTTTGGATCGCTTTTTAATCTTCTGTGAATTTCATCATAATAACCATTCTTTCCGTTTCCTAAGGCTACTTCTTTTTTTCCATGGCATTCGATACACCAACCCATTGTTAATGTTGGTTTTGAAAGTTTTATGTTTCCTTCGATTTTATTCAACTCTTCGACAGGTTGAACTTTTGCTGTTTCATTCATTTTTGTCATATCGCCATGACATTGCTTACAATCAATTCCACCTACTACAACGTGTTGTGCGTGTGGAAAATATACATGATCAGGTAGAACATGCACTTTATTCCAAACAATAGGCTTTGTTTTACCTGTGTATTTGCCTGCACCAGAAGAAACATCCCAACCTGCTGCTGCATAAATTTTCTTAATTTCACCTTCAAAAGGTTTTCCAGCACCATCAATTTGTTTATGACAATTCATACAAACATTAACCGTAGGAAGACCAGCTGATTTAGATTTTGTTACTGAATTATGGCAATATTTACAATCAATTCCATTTACACCTGCGTGGCGATCATGAGGAAAAGCTATTGGTTGAGAAGGTTGATAATCTTCTACAACATTAATTCTATAAAGACTTTGGAATAAACCAACCACCAATGAAATCACAATTACCAAAGATGCGATTCCTACGTACAACCTGTTTTTCCATGCCCATGAACGAAATTCTTCGCTGTAAGTTTGTTTTTCTTGTGATTCTGGATCTTCTGAAGTAGCAATTTTCAATTGTCGGCGAACACCACCAACTGCCATGATTACAACTATAAAAATCACAGCCATTATCACCCAAACCCAAGACATAGAACCTTCTTCTTCAGCAGATTCAGTATTTGTTGCTCCTTCTGCTCCAGCTGCAGTGGTTGTTGAGCCTGCAGAAGCTGGATCTGGCTGAGCATCCACCCAATCCATTATTGCATTAATGTCTTCCTTCTTTAAGTCAGGAAATTGAGACATTGCTGTTGGTGACCATTTAGAAACCTCTGCAGCGTAAGGGTCGTTTGCAACAGCTGTTTGCCAGTTATTTACCCATTGGTAAATAGAGCCCTCTTTTGCACCCCCTGATGACCATTTATCACGAACCTTAAATAATTTAGGGCCAGTGCTGTTTTTGTGGGGCTGATGACATGTTGCACATTTCGATTTGAAAAGCGCTTCTCCTTGCGAATAAGCCTGAAAACTCAGCATTGAAATACCTACTGTTACAATGGTGAGCGCAAATTTTGTAAATCCTCTAAACATTTGAATATTAGATATTTTCATGAAAATAAGTACTAATTCCCGTTTAAGTCAATGCGATTTTAACGCATTTTAACGAGAGCAAAATTAGAAGTTTAGCTGTTTCGCATGACAGTTTTATGACAAAAAAGAAGGAATTTGAGTTAATTTAAAATGATTCTAAATAAAGATTTTTGTTAAGACTTGATTTACTTGTTTTTTATTGATTAAAATGTGTACTAGTTTTCAACAAGGATACATAAGAAAAAGCTTAACTATTATACATTTGTAAAAAAGATACATGAAAAAAAGCTTGACACTTGTGATTCTATCAATAATTAGTACAAATTTACTATCACAAGTTAATGTTGTAGTAGATGAGCGAGTTGATTTGAAAGTTAAAGGTAAAGTTAGCAAAAGCCTTCCTGGGTTTAGAATTCAAATTGCTTTTGACGCAGATAAGGATGCCGTTGATGATGTACGAAAAAAGTTTGTAGGTTTATATCCCAAAACAGATACCTATCTTACATTTGAAGCTCCCAATTTCAATTTACGAGTGGGTGATTTTAGAACTCAGATTGAAGCAGAAAAATTTCGTGAAAAACTTGCAGGGGAATTTCCAATTTCTATTATTCATAAGGAAAACATCAATCTCCCTCGCATAGAGCAGAATGAAACTAAAAATGTTTCCAGCCCTGAGCCTTCAAACTAATCATAGAACCATTTTTGTCCACATAATAGTTCCCTTCATTGCTATTGGTAATGTGACCAATAACCGTCATGTGTGGGTTACTGACAACTTTTTCGAAGTCAACTTGCTTGATAGTAAAAAGCAACTCATAATCTTCTCCACCATTTAATGCACAAGTAACGGGATCTAAATTAAAATCAAGTGCGGCCATTGATGTTTTCGCGTCAACTGGGATTCTACCATCATAAATGCGACATCCAACATTACTCGCTTTGCAAATATGTAATATTTCTGAAGCCAAACCGTCTGAGATGTCAATCATAGCTGTAGGTAACACTTCTAATTCAGCTAAATAGTGTACAATATCTTTTCTTGCTTCAGGCTTTAACTGACGTTCAAGAATATAGTCATGTCCTTCCAGATCAGGTTGAATAGATGGATTTGTTCTGAAAACTTCTTTTTCTCTTTCTAATAATTGAAGTCCCATATAAGCACCACCCAAATCACCTGTAACAACAACCAAATCATATTCACTTGCCCCTGAACGGTATACTACTTTTTGTTTTTGAACAGAACCTAAAACAGTAATAGTTAAAACAAGTCCGGATAAGGAAGAAGTCGTGTCTCCGCCTACCAAGTCAATTTCGTATTGCTCACAAGCAGCTTTGATTCCTGCATATAATTCTTCAATTGCTTCTAAAGAAAATTTACTTGAAACAGCCAATGAAACCGTTATCTGCTCTGCTTTTCCGTTCATCGCACAGATATCTGAAACATTTACTACAACGGCCTTAAACCCTAAGTGCTTCAGTGGCATATACATTAAATTAAAGTGTACACCTTCAATTAAAGTATCTGTTGAAATCAAGGTAAATTCATCTGCATTTTTTTCAATCACCGCAGCATCGTCCCCTACTCCTTTTATAGTAGATGGTTGACAGTTTTCAAAAGAAGATGTTAAATGATCAATTAAACCAAATTCACCTAATTCTTCAACTGATCTTAATTTTTCGCTCATGCTTTTTTTACAAAAGTAAGAACACTTTGGATTTTGGAGTTATCAAATACATCAAAATAAAAAAGACCCTAGTAATCTAGAGCCTTTCAAAAAATTTGTGTCTAATTTTAGTTTTTTGAATATTCATACGTAAACGTATCAATCTTTATTTTCAAAGTTGTCTTATCATATGCCACAATCGTAAAGGTGTCTGCTGTGTAAACATTGTTCGGTTTAGTGATAAGCTCTCTGTCTTGAACTAAATTGTAAGCTCCCTTTTCAGTTTGAGTAAGTGTTTGTCCTTGTGTAGGGGTAATAGATACACTTACTGAATACGTACCGTTGTCCTTCAAATCTTTTGTCATTGTAAAGATTTGTTTATACTGTGTCCCGATGGTGTAACCAATAAAAGTAGTTCTGCCATTTATAGTCTTCAATGTCCATGAACCATCTAAGCTTTTGTTTAGCTTAGCTGACTTAGAACAACTTACAATAAAGAATACAGCAACTATTGAAAATAAAAAAAACCTTTTCATGCTCAAATTTTTAATTTTGTTAACAAAGATAATAGAAACTCAACACATATTATAATCATTCTTAAAATCGATTGAAAATAATAATGATTTCTTCTTCATCTATTACGCTTTGTTTTTATTTGGTTTGATTAAACTTAAACAGAACTAAGTAAAAAGTATTTAATGAATACTTTTTGTCTTTTTTCGAATGAATCATTGAAAAAATTAATACTAAAACTAGAAATTATTATAGGAGATTTTTTATATAAGTCATCTATTCGTTATTGAAAACTTCAGCTTCAAAAAAAGAAATGACAGCTAGAGTAGAATGCTAGAAAAGTTGAAGCTCTCAAGTAATTGCTGAAAAATAGCTTATTTTTGCAGAAAAAGCATTTTGAAAAAACAAATTTTTCTTTCAGCGCTGTGTTTGGTTTTTACCCACTTTTTTGCGCAAAACAATACTGTTGAATACAAAACCAAATATGTCATTGTTCTCGTCATTGATGGTCCTCGATACAGTGAGACCTTTGGCGACACTTCTTGTCAATATATTCCAAATTTATGCGGACAATTAAAAGAAAATGGCGTTTTTTACGATAACTTTAGGAATAACGGACCAACGTTAACCGTTCCGGGTCATACTGCCATTACAACTGGAAATTATCAACGTATGGCGAATAATGGAACCAACTTACCGAAATACCCTTCTTTGTTTCAGTATTATCTTTTTAATCGAAACGCACCTTCAAGCGATGCTTACGTTATTTCTGCAAAAGGCAAGTTAAACGTTTTAGGTAAAACAAAAGACAAATTGTGGGAAGATAAAAACTTACCTTTAACATATTGTGGGCCGAACGCAAATGGAATTACGTATGGTACAGACGGTGAATCCATGAAAGTTGCCGAAAAACTGCTTACATCTGAAAATCCACCGCATTTGATGTTGTTGAATTTATTGGCTGTTGATGTTTGGGGTCATGCCGCTAATTACAAAAAATATGTAGAATCAATTGTTAAATGTGATGAATACACCTTGAAAATTTGGAATCTTATTCAAAGCAATCCATTAATGAAAGACCAGACAACGCTTTTTATTACCAACGACCATGGTAGGCATTTAGAGGGTCACAAAAGTGGCTTTATTAGTCATGGAGATAATTGTGAAGGGTGTAGACATATTTCGCTATTAGTGCTAGGACCAGATCTTCAAAAAGGAAAAGTAGTTCACAAAGAAGGTGAATTAATCGATTTAAGTAAAACGATTTCTACGATGATGAACTTCGACATGCCAACATCAAAAGGTCGTTTTTTAGAGGAATTGTTTAAATAAGATCTAGTTTCCAGGTTTATAAATTCGTTCTGCGTTTTTGAAAATTTCCTGTTTATCAAAAGTCATTTTCTTCGTTTGCTGGTGGATCCAAAGTTTTAATTGGTCGGTATAATGCTTGCTTTCTGGGTGTGCAGAGGATCCAAAATTCACTAACGATTCTACCCGAACAATTCCGTTTTTACCAAATTCAACTATCATTGTGTAGGTATCCCCCGCAAAGCCTTCGAATTTACCATCAGAATTTCTTTTTTTTGAATAATTAGCAGCCAAAACATCTGGAAATCCTGGCATTGCATATTCTTCATTTCCGCGCCGTATTACTTGAATTTGTTTTAGTGGAACATTCGTTGATTTGAAATAGGTCAACAAATGTTTTTTGGTATTACGAATAGCCTCGATATATAATTCTTCCGATAACTTTATCCCTTCTAAAAAGTTTTCATCGTTAGCATGTTGTTTATGAAAAACATAATCCAATGTAACTAAAAAATAGGTTGCTCCTAATGAGTTAGAATCTGCTTTTTTATCCCAACGCTGCATTTCTAAAATCATATCCTTAACATCCTCATATTTATTTGCGTCAACTTTATTGATTACATCAATTGAAGTTAAAAAAGCGCTGTTTTGAGGATATTGATTATCGAATTTTATTCGTTTTAAATCTTCAAAAGTAACGCGCTCCTTTTCATTTATCAATTCTATAAATCGCAAACTTCGATTATTATCACCTGTCCTATAATCCATGTATTCATCCCAAATGCCCATCTTCATTTTTTCCTCTTCGCAAGTTGCGCTGAAAGGTGTGTTGTTCATATTAAATACATATCCACACTCGGGGTTTTTTACTTGCGGCAAATCCTCTGTTTTATAAAAATCCGACCAAACTGATTTTGACGTATTTCCTGGTAAAATATTTTTCCAATTATATCTTTCTTTTCTGATAGGAACTATGCCATCATCTATGTAAAGTAATTGTTGATTTTTGTCTGCGTAAACCACATTAAAACGTGGTAATGCATTCATTTTCAGGGCAGCATAAAACTCCTCATAATTATTGGCTTTGTTCATTTTCCACCATTGTTCAGCCGTACGAATTTCGTTCATAGCCCCCCAGCGTATTGCATAGAAAACACCATTTTTTGATTCCAATACAGGGCCAATTTCACTTAAATAGAACTTCTTTTTTACTGTAATAACAGGCATCCAAGACTTCAATTTTACTTTCATTACAGCTTTTTTGCAGATCAACTTTTTCCATTCACCATCATATTCATAATATAACTTTTTAGTTGGGTGCATTTTCAATCGATATGTATCAACCAAATCATATTTATTCCATGTATGCGACCAACCCAAGTTTTGATTTGCACCAACAAAAATGCTTGTTCCTCCATGAAATAATGCGCCCATGATATTCATGCCTTCTTCACTGATTAAATGAGCTTCATACCAAGAAAACAATCCCTCTAATTTTACATGTGGATTGATGACCAACATTGAGTTTCCATTTTCAGATTTCAAATGATTAACTGCATAAGCATTAGAAGCGAATTGAACACCGATAGAATCAAATTTCCCTTCAATTGCAGGTTGTAATTGTTGGTGAAAAGCTGTAATTAATGCCGCAATGTAATGAAATGAAGCAACTACATCCTTTGGAGTTACTGGAAAAGCTTGTTTAACTTTCACTTCTTTTGGGTGTAATCGAGCATAGTCGTTTATTCCAGCACAGTAACCTTCCAAGTAAGTTTTGAATTCGGGAGCAATTTTTTGGTCGTATTCTTCTTCAGTAATTTCTTTAGAACGCATAAACTGGACTGCAAAATCTAAGACAGCACCTTCTTTCCCTTTCCAACGTCCTAACATTGCTTTTGCAGGAAGTAAGCTTTCTTGCATGGTTTGAAAATCATCCTCAGCATTTGCCCAAGCAAGACCATATGCTACGTCAGCGTCTTTTTCACCATAAATATGTGGAACACCCCATTTGTCTCGGACGATGTTTACGTGCTCTTTGTAATTGCGCTGTGAAAATAGAAGCGATGAATAGAAAATAAAAAACAGTAAGAAAGAACTAATTTTTTTCATGGAATAGTTTGTTATCTGCCTAAAGTTAGCTAAAACTATGAAGGACAAATACGCTTTTCACATAGAAAAAAAACCGCCAAAAAAAAAGGAGTCCGAAAATGAACTCCTTTTTGTTGACCCACTAGGGCTCGAACCTAGACTCTTCTGGACCAAAACCAGACGTGTTGCCAGTTACACCATGGGTCATTCAATCAATTACTTTCGCAAATGAGAGGGCAAATTTAATAACAATTTTCAAAAAATCAATTAGACAATCGCAATTTTTAATTCTTATTCTTCCGAATGCTTAAAAGATGTCCGATTAAAAATTAATATTCTTAAATTCGCGAATCTTAATATATTTAAATTCATGCGAATATGAATTACAAAAAACTGAACACCCTCTTGGGATGGGTAATTTTTTTGATTGCAACAATCGTTTATCTTTCTACAATTGAAGATACTGTAAGTCTTTGGGACTGTGGAGAATATATTACGGCAGCGTACAAACTAGAAGTTGGTCACCCGCCAGGAGCACCGCTTTTTATGGTCTTGGGAAGATTGTTTTCGTTCTTTGCTGCTCGTGAAAATGTTGCGGTTTGGATTAACTCTTTGTCGGCTATTTCAAGTTCCTTGACTATTTTATTTATGTTCTGGTCCTTGACAATGTTGATTAAAAAAATTATTTTGCAACGTACGAAAGAGTTAACAAATGGCGATCAAATGGCAACATTCCTAGGTGCTGCCGTAGGCTCTTTGGCTTACACCTTTTCTGATTCATTTTGGTTTTCAGCTGTTGAAGGGGAGGTATATGCAATGGCATCTTTGTTCACTGCAGTGATTTTTTGGGCTATGTTAAAATGGGATGAAGAAATGGCTTTAGCACAAGATGGAACACTCAGCGAGGAAGTAAGACCAAACCGATGGTTGTTATTGATCCTGTTTTTATTAGGTTTAGCGATTGGTGTTCACTTGTTGGGAATCTTGGTGGTGCCTGCTATTGGCTACATGATTTATTTCCGAGTTAATAAAAATCCAACTACGAAAGGTTTCTTGCTAACTGGTATCATTTCTGTATTTACTCTAGGTTTTATTCAAGAGGGAGTTATCCCGGGTACTATTTCATTGGCATCTACCTTTGAAGTTGCTTTTGTAAATTCTCTTGGTTTGCCTTTCTTTAGCGGTTCCATTTTCTTTTTTGTTTTTCTTATCGCTTCAATCCTTTATGGTGTAAGATATGCCAGAAGAAAGGGGAAAACAATTCTATACAATGCATTTATGGGACTTGTTTTCTTGTTAATTGGATACGGTTCATTCGCTGTTATAGTCATACGGTCAAATGCCAATACGCCACTAGATGAGAACGACCCTGAAAATTTGGTGACCTTACATTCGTACTTAAAACGAGAGCAATATGGAACAGCACCAATATTATTTGGAAATTATTGGAATTCTCTTCGCAATGGAGAGGTTTTGACCGAAAATGGGCCACAAGTACAAAGCCGTGATGAGTGGAAGGATTTATCGCCTTTTTACTTAAGAAGATTTATCGTTACTGAAAATGACATTCCTGTAAAAGCATTCACAAGCGAAGCGGATGCTAACAAATGGATTAAAGATAATGGTGGAAGTTATATGGTTGAAGAAAAGTATTATGAAAGTAATGCCTCTATTCGGAAAAATGCGGTCGCAACCTATTCCCAATCCGTTTTCTTTCCTCGTATGTATTCAAGCGACAACCCACTCCACCAACAAGGATATGAAAATTGGTCTGGTTACGACCCAAATGATGGAGCAGGAACAGATATCGGTCGCGATGGAAAGCGTCTACCAACGTTTGGTGAGAACTTAAATTATTTCTTACGTTATCAAGTAAACTGGATGTACATTCGGTATTTTATGTGGAATTTTGTTGGTCGTCAAAATGACATTCAAGGTCATGGTGACAATTTACGTGGTAATTGGATTTCAGGAGTTAAATTCATTGATGAAATCCGTTTGGGAAGTCAGGATCATGCTCCTTTTTATACAACTGAAAATCCTTCACATAATACTTTTTATTTCTTACCGCTAATTTTGGCATTGATTGGAATGTTCTTCCATTTTTACAGAGCACCAAAAGATGCGTTTGTTGTTTTACTAGCATTTATTTTCACAGGATTAGCGATTCTTGTTTATTTAAATCAAAAACCTTTTGAACCACGTGAACGTGATTATGCTTATGCTGGTTCATTCTATTTCTTTGCGATGTGGATAGGAATTGGAGTATATGCCATTTATGATTTTATTACACGCAGAGGCTTCATAAAAAACGCAAATTCATCCGCTGCCATTTCAGGCTTATTGGGCGCAATCGTTCCTTTTTTAATGGCTTCTCAAGGCTGGGATGACCATGACCGTAGCGGAAAAACAACTGCTCGTGACTTGGCGACAAATTATTTAGAATCGTGTGAGAAAAATGGTATTCTCTTCACTAATGGCGATAACGATACTTTCCCATTGTGGTATTTACAAGAAGTTGAAGGAAAACGAACAGATGTGCGTGTTTGCAACCTTTCGTTAATGGGAACAGACTGGTACACCAATCAAATGAAAATGCGAGCATATGAATCAGATCCTCTACCGATTAAATACCGTGAAGACCAAATTTTGATGTACGCTGGAAGCACCGACCAGGTGTATTTTCTGTCTTTATTGGAATTAATGTCTATGAATGTTTCTGAAGAAACGAGAAGAGCGGTTATAGAAATGCGCTTAAAAAACAATAAAGAAATTGCAATTCAAGCATTGCGTTATTTTGATTCAAAAGCAGCAACTATTTTAGGTTCATTAGAATGTAAAACACCTGAAGCTCAAAATCTTCGCTCTGCTTTAATGACTTCTGACTCAACAAATTTAGTGGAAAGTATTGCTTCTAAATACCTAAACTTTTTGAAAATGTTGGAAAGCACAAGAGCAGGAGAAATTGCTGGAATGGAAAATGCCTACTCCGGCTTACAGACTTTGTTTGATGAATTTGAGAAACCGTGGTCGGCAGTAGATTTGGCAGAAGCAATGGCTTTTGTTCGAAATGATAAAAATATGGTGAATGATGAAGGAAATAAGTTTAGTTTTTTTCCTTCAAGTCGTTTTTCATTGAAAGTTAATAAAGAAAATGCTGTAAAATCAGGCGTTGTAGAGAAAAAAGATCAAAATAAATGTATGGATGAGATCTTATTCGAGTTTAACGCTGATAGAGATCGCTACTTAACTCGTGATGAATTGATGATGGTAGACATTGTTGCTAACAACAATTGGAAACGTGGAATCTATTTCTCTAGCAACCGTGGTTCTTCTTTTTCAATTGCATTGTTAAGTGCTGGTTATGTGAAACAAGTAGGAATGGCGTATGTTTTGAGTCCTGTTAAAGTGGAGCCAATGTTCTATGATGTAGATAAAATGTATAAAAATTTCACAACAAAATATAAATTTGGGAACATGAGTGACCCACAAGTATTAACTGATTATTATGCAAGAAGACATACGCAACAGTATAGAACAAATTTCCTTTTATTAGCAGAACAGTTGTACAATAAAAACGATTTTTCTAGAGCTAAAAAAATGCTTGATATGTCTTTGACTATCATGCCTGTGGAGACCGTTTTTGACTTTGGTGAAGTGAATGCATATGATGGATTGAGTTCATTAAAAATCAATCAAGCAGATATGGCTTACAACTATGAAGGTCAAGAAATTAGAGCTAAAAATAGTGGAACCTTACATGAATATGTTCAATTGTATTTCTTATTGAAAGAAAAGAAAAAGGCAACAGAATTAGGGATGAAATTAATGAAGCAATATGAATCAATTTTTGCTTATTTTGAAAACAGCGATCCCTTTTTTGCAGCAAATCAAGAAAATGCAGAAGATTTGTACGCTGCTCTTAATGCTAGCTTTATGATGTACAAAATTGCAGCTGATAAACAATTAGGTGATCCTAATGGCCCATTAGCTAAATACATAATCAGCAAAATAAGATACGTTTATGGAAAAGTAATGCCAGGAATTTACTCAAAATTGGAAGCTGATGCTGCAAGTTCAGGCGAAAGTAGAGATGGGACAACAAAACTTGGGTATTATTACAATGGCTTAATGGGGCTTCAAATGAACTTAGGTGCAATGGGCGAACATTATGGCTTATTAAAGAAAAAGGCTCTTCCAGTACAACAAGTTCCCGTAAATTCTGCTCCACAAAATGTGCCTGCTTTAGTTACTCCAGGAATAAGAAGTACAGATACCATAAGTATGCAATAACATGAGACTTTTTCGCAGTCCTTTCATTGCGAAATATCTTTTCAATAAAGGCATTTGGAAGGGCCAAGACAAAACTGCTATTTATCTCACATTTGATGATGGACCTCATCCTGAAATTACTCCATGGGTACTTGATTTACTTATGAATGAAGGGATAAAAGCAACGTTCTTTTGTATTGGGGAAAATGCACTAGCACACCCGAACTTAGTTGAGCGATTAAAAGCGGAAGGTCATCAAGTTGGGAATCACTCTATGAAACATGAAAAGGGTACAGAAACCAACTTTGATGCTTACATCACTTCAATACAAAAGGCCGCTCCTATCACCTCTGAAATTTTATTTCGACCTCCTTATGGAAAAATAACCTCAAAACAATTTAAATGTCTTTCAAAAAGTATGAAAGTCGTTTTCTGGTCTTGGATTTCCTATGATTTTGATGCTACAATAGAAACCAACAACATAATTGAAAAAGCAAACAAAATAAAAGGAGGAGATATTCTAGTTTTTCATGATAGTTTAAAAGCAGAAAAGAACTTAAAAAGCACACTTCCAACGATCATTCGAGAGTTAAAATCCAGACAATTACAATTTAAAACCACTTTTTAATGAATTACTTTTTCGAACACCTTCTGACCGAATTTCACCTTCCATTAAGAAACCCAGTTTTGGTTTTTTCGTTAATGTTATTCATCATTCTACTTTCACCTATTCTTCTTAGAAAAGCTAGGATCCCTGCGATAATAGGACTAATAATTTCGGGGGTAATCATAGGTCCTCATGGATTACGACTTATCGGTGAACGAAGTTTAGAATCCGAGGGTTCAATTAAGTTGTTTTCGACAATTGGTTTGCTTTATATTATGTTTATGGCTGGCTTAGAGTTAGATATGAATCAATTTCGAAAATACTTAAACAAGAGTTTAACCTTTGGATTTCTAACTTTTATACTTCCCATTACCCTAGGATACCCGTTATGTACGGAAGTTTTAGGGCTTTCTCCTATGGCAAGTTTGTTGACTGCAAGCATGTTTGCAACCCACACACTTGTTGCTTACCCAATAGTAAGTAAATTTGGATTGTCCAAGCATTCTTCTGTTGCCATTACAGTCGGAGGAACAATTCTTACAGACACTGCAGTATTGATTATTTTAGCAATCATTTCTAGTGCTTCAAAAGGAAATTTAGATTTTGCATTT
>Ga0214923_10005009_pt1 | contig 15613 bp, 17 predicted proteins | sample LL1510_MetaG_FD_177993 | JGI IMG/M metagenome (GOLD analysis project Ga0214923, IMG submission 177993) | Freshwater microbial communities from Lake Lanier, Atlanta, Georgia, United States - LL-1510 | ecosystem: Environmental > Aquatic > Freshwater > Lake | place: USA: Georgia | collected...
TTGAAGAAAAACTCGAAGACGACATAGACAAGGACTACACGGATCATTGGTATATTTGGCGTCTTGGAGAAGAAAAAATTAAATTTATTGGAAAGCTTTCTAAAGTACCTGATAATGCCGAGATAGGCTGGATTTTCGCTCCTGATAGTATATTATATAGAATATTCAATGGAAAATATGATTGGGGCGACGAAGATAGCTACTGGGGCGCCGAGCATTAATCTCAAAGGTTAATTATGTTTGTTAACGAAATAGAAAAGCAAATTATTTAGATTAGGGTGGACCAGTAGTACCAGAAACGCTTGGCGATAAGGGCGATGGTGATGACGTACCAGAGGATTATAATGTCGCCTTGATGTTTCTGGATGAATTCTACTGTGCTTTTGAGCTTAGCTGGGGTTTTGATGTGTTTTTCCCGTAAGTTGTACAGTGTGGTGTAGAAGAAAATTGGTATTGTTACAGCCCATACAACCATACAAAACGGACATAGAGCGCCTATTTCGTAAATACTCTGATATTGAAGCCAAAATACAAAAGCAATGGCAAATGTAACGCCAGCTTGCAAACTAAGCCAGTACCAGCGCTTAAACTTTGCGCCAGCAAGCATGGCCGCGCCTGTAGTAGCGACTATAGAAAAACCTATAAGTCCTAGAAATGGGTTAGGGAAGCCAAACGCTGCAGCTTGATGAGTGTTAATTACAGATCCACAAGCCAATATTGGATTTAAGTCGCAAGCTAATTGCTTAGTTGGATGTTTTAAGAGTTCAATTTTTTCGTAGGTTAAAATTGCCGCGCTCAAAGTGCCGATAATTCCACCAATAAATAAGATGTATGGGTATACTTGTTTGAGAGTTTTATTTAATATCTTGTTTTTCACTATACCTATTATACAACCAAAATTGTCTAAGCGGCTTTTTGTTCTTCAATAGCTTCAAGTGGGGCTATTTTTTCGCTGGCTTTTCTGATGGCTAGTTCGGCGATAGCACGGGCTACATTTACAGATGTCACTTCTTCAATACCAAATTCTGGGCTGGCATTAACTTCGTTCACCAACGGGCCTCTTTGAGAGGGAATTATGTCAACGCCAGCAACCTGCAAATCTAGTATCTCGCAGGATTTTAAGGCTAATTCTGTTTCTCTTGGCGTTGGCTCATAAATGATTCCTTCGGCGCCTTGTTTTAGATTACTCCTAAAATCTTCTTCGTTCCTAGCTTGACGTTTCATGGCAGCCACAATGCGGTCTTCTACGACAATTAGGCGTATATCAGAAGCTAAGCTGTTGGATTCTGGGGCTTCAGCAAATTCTTGAATCAAGTAATTAATGTTGTTACTCTGAAAAGCCTGAGCCTGCGAAATTGCCGAACGCCTTGATTCGGCAAGTACCACTCCATTGCCATGCGATCCACGGTTAGTCTTAAGTATTACTGGCTTGGTAGGGTCTTTCTCAATCAATCTAAGTGTCTCGCGTGGCTTTTCAGGCCTTGTGCCAGTTGGGTGAATGCTGTGCGGCGTAGGGATGCCATTACTATCGAGCATTATGTGGGTTAGCATTTTGCTTTTAGCGCGCTCAATAGAAATAGGTTCAGCTGTTGAATAGATGTTTTTAGAAGTTAAAAGTCGAAGCGCCATAGCTCCTGCTTCTACATATTTTCCTACTCTTGGAATTACCGCATCTACTTCGATGGGGTAGGGGTTATCTTGCTCATCGTATCCATATAATATTCGGCCTTCTTCTGTTACGGCCACAGAAGTTCTACGATAATTTATAACTTCTGGTTCGTGTCCTAGATTTTCTATTTCTTCACTTAATCTTTTATTTTCGTGTAAATCAGCACCTTTAGTTGAGGCCGATAGTATACCGATACGCATTTTGTTCCTTTTTTTAAACATTAACTCTTTTATTTCAAGAGCCAATCACAAATTATACGCCTATACAGGAATATGTACATAGATGCTGTGGAATATTTGTTTTCATTTGATGCGTATTATGCTTATAATTATGTATTAATTAAAATAAGGAGCCAAATAGTAAATTTGGATCAAAAAATTTATGGATTATACAACTGTAGCACCGCAAACAACAAACAGCGCCGGAGCCGGTGGCATATTAGCAATTATGGGCATTTTTTATGTTGCAATTTTGATATTAGGGATTGTGTCTTTATGGAAAATATTTTCTAAGGCCAATGAGTCAGGCTGGAAGTCAATAATTCCAATTTATAACTACATTACACTACTAAAGATTATCGGCCGTCCGTGGTGGTGGATTATAGGCCTGCTATTACCAATAGTGCAATTAGTTGTTCTAGTGATAGTTGCTCTTGATCTTGCTAAATCATTCGGCAAGAGCGAAGTATTTGGAATATTCGGACTATTCTTATTTGGTATAGTCGGCTATCCAATGCTAGCTTTTGGCAGCGCACAGTATGTTGGCCCTAGTGCAAAGTCCAACACACCTGCAGCTCCAACTGCACCTGCAGCTCCAACTGCACCTGCAGCTCCAGCAGCCTAAAAATATAGCTTAAAAAAACAAAACTCTTCCTGAAATATGGAAGAGTTTTTGCTGTAAAATATTTTACATTATATTCATAATGTAGTATAAATATAGTTCATGTCTAATATTGAGAACTACAGCCTAAGTGACGACTTCAAGCCTGATTTATTTATGCCGGCATCGACTAACGACATCAATGACATAGCTAAAGAGATTGACTCAATATTAGATACTCATAATGACTACGAATCTATCGAAACTCATCTGATGGGAGATTTTAGGGAACTTAATTTTGGCATAAAATCTGAAATAGTTTTCGAAAGTGGCGAGAAAGATGTACGTTCTTATGACACATACTTTGAACTGGTCGATGAAACCAGCACTTCTCCAGATGAGGGAACTCTAAAAATCGGCTATGATCACAGAAAAAAACCCTACGTGGAATTCAATAGTATTAAAATCAATCACGACGATACAGTCAATAAATTAGCCTACTACACATCGCATCTTATAAAATTAATAGTTTTTTCAGAAGAGGAGCCAGACCTTAAAAACGACGATTACTTTATGTATACCGCTGGCGCTGGTCACGGAATCATCCAAAGAATACTAGAAAGTGGTAGCGTTCCTGCTATTGAAACCGTTCATAGATTTTATGATAATCATGAAACCGTAGACATTAGTAGCTTCGAACACAAAAACATGGCAGAAGCAATAATGTCTTGGTTGCAAAAAAATGAAAACACAAGAGTCAAAAACACTAAAGCGCTTGTCGTGGAGATGGACGAAAACACAGAGTTTAGCTTGCACTCACAACAAATTATCAAAAATCATCGCCGTGACGACGGGCTAGAGATAGTCACTAGTAGATCACTCGATTACATTGAGACAAAACAAGAAGATGATACTTCTAAGGAAGATAGGTCCATAGAATTTAATGTAGAGCATAAAAATGACCAATTAGACCTCAACCTTACTACAGTCGTAACACATAATGGCCACACAGACTTTATGGATGAAATGGATGAGAGACTTCGCAATCTACACTCAGCTTATGGTGGCTTGGATAATAAGATTGTTAAAAAACCTATCGTTGCTGATATCGCATTTTTTAATCAAAAACTAGGCGAAGCACTAAAAATTATTGCACAAAGTTAATAATCAGATTAACATAGCCCTAGGATAACTTACGAATGAAAGAAAAATGCAATCCAGTCAATAACGGTATAGCTCAAAAAGCCGAGTCTAACACCCCTGGCAGGAAGTTAGCGCTAGGTGCTTTTGCTGCTTTAGCTGTTGCCTCGGCTTACCCTAGCGATGCTAAACCCCTAAACTCACCAAACGATCAAGTTGTACACGTTGAATACTTATTCAATTTCAGAGGGGCGTTAAATGCACATACTTATACAGAGACCCCATATCAAAAAACCGACACGTCTATCAATGTTTACAATAACGGTTTTACTGAATGTGAGATAAATCAAACAGACGAGGATAATAGTCTAAAAGATTCCAAGATAACACTAAGAGTTGATAAAGCCTTGAACCATAAATGGGTCAGGGATACTAGATTCAAAGAAAAGACTGGCGTTGTAAAAGCTGATGCCGATGGCCATAAGGCATCAGGATTTATTACGGCTGGATATAACGTGGTAGCTCTAGCTAATCAAAACAGTAAAAATAAAATGCGATTTATCTGTGAAGGTGAGAAAAAATACCTTAGAAGCCGCATAAATCTAAATAAAAAATTCCTACAAGCTTATGCCAAAATATACATTGGCAATTGAACCACGAATAATTAATTGACAATTCCTGTTAATATCAACAAAATTACAAACATATGTCTGAGCCGTTACTGGAATTAAATAAAATTACTAAAGCCTTTGGTAAAAAAAAGGCAGTGAACAATCTATCTCTAAAGCTGAATGCTGGTGAAATTTATGGCTTTCTAGGACCCAATGGTGCTGGCAAAACTACTACTATTAGAATGATTATGGATTACATCCGTCCAACAAGTGGCGAGGTTACATTATTTGGAGGCAAGGGCGCTAATCAGCTGGCAGAAAAAAAGCAAGACATAGGCTATTTATCGGCCGACAGCTCGCTCTATCCTGAATGGAATGCTATGCGACACATAAAGTACGTAGAATCATTGCGTGGAATAAAATCAGATGGCTTAAATCTGGCAAAAAGATTCGATTTAAAATTAAACACTAAATATAAACACCTTTCTTCTGGCAACCAACAAAAGCTTGGCATAATTTTAGCCACTATGCATAACCCAAAATTACTTATACTAGACGAACCGACCCGTGGGCTAGACCCAATATGGCAAGAGGAATTTTATGAAATTTTGAGGAATTTTCAGCAACAAGGCGGAGCAGTATTTATGTCTTCACATAATTTATCAGAGGTGCAGAAAATATGTGATCACGTGGGGATTATAAAAGACGGCAAATTAGTTGCAAGCGAAACTATGGATTCGCTTCGAAAAATTCATACCCACCAGATTATGGTGCAGTTCAAAGAGAACGTCGACATTGAAGCATTCCGCAGAATCAAACGCACCGAAATAATAAAATCAACTCCTAATTCAATGATTGTAAATGTCACTGGGGATATCAATACTTTGTTGCAGGAGATTACTAAGCATCAATTACATGATTTAGAGGTAACGCACGCCAGTGTAGAAGAAACATTTCTGAGGCATTACAGATGAAGCAATTGATGTCTTTAATAAACAAGGAAATATATGTCCGCCGGTGGTCGCTAATTAGCTTTAGCGTTGGGTCAATAGCATTTCTGCTCTTATACGTACTAATTTTCCCGTCATTTCAGCAGGAATCAGCGAAGTTCAACGAGCTCTTACAGTCTTATCCTAAAGCCGTATTAAAAGCTTTCAATATTGAAAATTTACAGTTTTCTAGTATTGAAGGCTACATTTCGGCTGAGCATTTTAGTTTTGTGTGGCCACTACTGGCTATATTTTTAGCAATCAGTACTGCCGGAAATGCCATAGCCGGTGAAATCGAAAAAGCTACTATAGCTATAACTCTCAGTATGCCAATCAAAAGAGCGAAGATCTACATCGCTAAGGCTGTTAGTGGACTGCTGGCTATTGGTGGATTTGCCTTGTTAACTACTTTGTCTTTAATACCATTGTCAAAAATCAACAACGTCAGTCTTAACTACAATCATGTATTTAAGGTATCAATGTTAGCGCTATGCTTTGCTCTAGCAATTTACTGTCTGGCTATGATGTTTTCGGCTATTTATTCAGAAAAAAGTAAGGTCTATTTTTGGATGGGCGGCATCTTGGTTTCGATGTATGTTGCCAATATAGTTTCGGGTCTAATCAATAATCTAAAAAACCTTGAATATGTGTCTTTGTTCCATTATTTTGCTGCCGACAAAGCAATTGTTCAAGGCCAATTAAGTCTGCAGTCGGTCTTGGTTTTCATAAGTCTAAGCCTGATATCTCTCTTAATTGGTTATGCTGTGTTTATAAAACGTGACATTAGTGTTTAGCTTATGCTATAAAGTAGATAAATGTCTCAAACAAAAACTATTACAATAATTGGAGCTAGTGGTTTCATAGGCCATAACCTAATTAATTATTTATTAACAAATACAGATTACAGCTTGAGGGCTTTTGCCCGCAATACTGAATCAATTACGGTTAACCCTAAATACACCAATCGGCTAGAGCTGATAAATGGCGATGCCTTCAATTCTTCTGATATAGAGTCGGTATTAAAGGGTAGTGACGCAGTTGTGTATTTACTGCACATGATGGCCGAGAAAGGTGATTATGCCGCTAAAGAAGCTGCGGTGGCAGAAATCTGTGGCGCCGCAATTGCCAAAAATAATATAGGTCGCGTTGTATATATGGGAGGCCTTGGGGACGATAATGACAATTTGTCAAAACACCTTAGAAGCCGGCATCATACGGGCGAAATACTAAGAAAACACGTTAAGTCACTAATAGAACTAAGAGCCTCAATGATAATTGGCAAGGGCAGTATTGGTTTCGAAATTATCAAAAGACTAGTCCATCGCTTGCCGCTGCAAACAGTACCGACCTGGGCAATTACCAAAACTCAACCGATAGCTTTAATAGATGCCCTAAAATACATTCAGGCTAGTATTGAACTAAATATTACTGGACATGAAATTATTGAAATTGGTGGGCCTGAGCAGATGTCTTATCGTGATCTCATAAAATCATATGGAAATTTCTGCGGTAAAAAGCTTATACTTATATATGTTCCTATTGTGCCACTCTGGCTAGGAGCATGGTGGCTGAATCTATTTACGCCACCAAGGCATGCAAAAGTTGGTCGACAAATGGCTGAAAGCCTAGCCAACCCCATGCTTGTAACCAACGACAAAGCCAAAAAATATTTTCCGGAAATAAAACCAATTAACGTAACTAAAGCCTTTGAAAGAGAGGATTAAAAATGAAAAAGAAAATAACTATGCCAGGACTTAGGAAATTCAACCTAATAATGGCCGCCTTGCATGCGCTGCAGGCTCTAGCAGTATACTTAATTGCCGACCCAACGAAAGGAGTCCAGCCGGTAACAGCAAATTATCTATCCTTAAAACCAGGGACAGAGCAAAATCCAATTCTAATTTCTGCTTCTACTACAATCGGACACATTAATCTGGCTACTATAGTAATAATTTTCTTTGCACTAAGTTCTCTAGCTCATCTATTTATTGCCACAGTTTATAGAAAAAAATACGAATCTGATCTTAAAAAAGGTATCAACAAAGTCAGGTGGTATGAATATTCACTTAGTGCCAGCACCATGCTTGTAGGTATCGCTCTACTAACAGGTATTTATGACCTAGGAATGCTAATAGCCATATTCAGCCTTACAGCTATCATGAATCTTATGGGCCTTGCTATGGAATACTACAATCAAGGACGTGAAAAAATTAGCTGGCTAGCCTATAACATCGGCTGCTTAGCAGGAATTATCCCTTGGATAGTTATCGGCTTAACATTCTGGGCTGGCGACAAATATGGCACAGGTAATCCACCGACATTCGTATACTTTATATATGTAAGCTTGTTCTTATTCTTCAACTGCTTTGCAATCAACATGATTCTTCAATACAAGAAAGTAGGTAAGTGGGAAAATTATCTATACGGTGAGCGAGCCTATATTATATTAAGCTTACTAGCTAAAAGTGCATTGGCTTGGCAAGTATTTGCCGGCACCCTTAGGCCCTAACTTTCAGCAATTTTCTTTTCTAGATTTTTAATTTGTCTTTTTAAGACGGCATTTTTAACGAGCACATTGGCAAAGAAGCCAATTATGCCTATGCCGATGAGGGCGTAAAAAGAAGTAAATATTTTACCGACATCTGTTTTAGGCACAATATCGCCATATCCGATGGTAGTAAGAGTAATAGTGCAAAAATAAAAACTATTCACCCAATCAAACTTTTCAACAAAGTGATAAAACACCATGCCTATTCCAAGCACACTAAGCGTAACTGTGGCTGCGCCAGTGTATTGTCTGTTAATGAGCTGTTGTTCGGCTCTCAGCTCGTCTAGTTTTTGATTGGCCATATATCAAATTATACACTTTTAGGGTTGGCGTAAATATATAGAACCGACAATAAAGATAGCGCAGCGAGTAAGGCCTTAATGCCAAGAAGCAGAGTAGGGTTTGCGCTCAATGCTAGTACTAAAAGAATTAACAGTCCAAAAACAACCGAAATTTTCCATAAGTTTGTATTTATAATAGTTCTAGCCTCAATAAACTTATCGAAGCCTGAAAATTTGGTGATTTTATCGAGCCTTATTAAATTACGTGTTTTAACTGCAATATTAGAAGAACCTAAGAATAAACTAATTATCATAATGGCTACAAAAATGACAATCATTGCGTAGATAATATGCAGTAGCGACATTGTAAGAACATCATAAACCTTGCTTAGAGCTGGAACGTAAGCCTGATTAGAAACATTATTTAATAATTGATCTTTAGTTATTTTGAGACTGATAATTTTTACGAGATAGATTGCTAGACAGGCCGTCGCTAACCTAAATGCCGTTTTGGCGCGATTATAAGACAGCGCTAATGCTCCTAAGAATGACGAGACAATCAAATAAGGCAAAATCGCATGTATAAAATCTATCTGTTTTATAGTTCTTTGAAAAATTTTAGGCGCAGCTTGCAAATCAGCAACAAAAGCAAGAGGTTTAGTGTTTGAGCTATCGAGTGATGGTATAGCTAACGAAGTAGCACCAAGCTTAGAAGCTATTTGTTTTTTTATGGCCTCTATATTGATGCTTAGTTTTTGGGTCTTTTCCGACAGGACAGGCTTTTTATGGCCTCTGGCAACTTCTAGTTGTGAATCGAGGGCTCGGCGATTGGCAGTAATCCATATGGTTTGAAAAGCATCGCTAGAAACTGCTTTAGTAGATATTTTCTTGAGCAACTCTTTGAGCTGGTCGCTAAGCGGTGCCGCTAAAAAACTTGCTTTTGGCGGCAGTGCCTCTGTAATTTTCTGCTGAACATCCACGCTGCTAAATACTTGGTTGGTTATGTAGAGCCCCATGGCACTCGATACAACTGGATCTTTCGGTAGTGGTCCAACTGTATTAACCCAATTATTAGTATTCAAGAATTGATTTTCTGTCCAACGAACTACACTGAATGAAGTTATAGAAAGGAAGAATATTAAAATTAGTAAGGCTTTTCCGAAACGTCTAGAAATATTTGCAAAGGATTTTTTTTGATTCATTGATAGCCATTATAGCGTAAAAGATGTTTTTATTTAATAAATTATGTCAGTCGGCAAGTTCTTTTCCGTGCATGGCAATGGCGTATATAACCAGTACGTCTAAAACAATGACTGTCAAAGACCAAAGTGGATAGGTCTGCAAGAACGCAAAATTTGCTATAGCACTCAATGAAGCAATGATAATACCCATAACTCTTCCAAACATACTTCCAGTAAAAAGAGAGAATGCCGTTAAAATTAATATTGCCCCTATTGCTAGATGTAACCAACCCCATTGAGTGTAGTTAAATGCTATCAACTGATTTTCATTTACAAAATATACAGACTGCTTAAATAGAGCAATCAGTCCAGCCAAGGCTTGAAGAATGCCTGCTAAAATCATGATTGTTCCGCCAAAGAATATCCAGCCTGTCCAACCGCTTACATTATGTTTTTCTACTGCCATGGCTCCTCCTAAAAAATTTATTTATCTAGGGCTCATTATTAAACCTCATAAGTTATTCAACAATGAATTAATTCACACCAAAATAATGTATGATAGTTTTATGCCGAAAAAAATAGATACCAAAAACCTTAGAGCTACTCCCGAACTGGAAGATTTTGCCCATAAGTACACCGAGGAAGGGCAAGGCAAAATCGGCAAAAGGTTGCTAGACAATTATTTTCGCTCGGTTGAAAAGCTACTCAAAGAAACCGACATAGACGGCGTTGAGCAGGCAATTGAAATAGGTTGCGGCGAAGGTTTTTCAACAATTAGGCTAAAAAATATGCTTCCCGAAAAAACTACACTGTCTGCCTCGGAATACGTTGCCCAGCTAGTGCCAAAAGCTCAAAAAAGAAATCCCCAAGTCAGAGTAATTCAAGAAAGTGTTTACGAAACCACCCACAAAGACAATAGTTTTGATTTAGTATTTTTGCTGGAGGTATTAGAGCACTTAGATTATCCAGATATAGCTCTGCAGGAACTGAAGCGGATTACCAAACCGGGTGGCTACTTAATTTTAGGTGTGCCCAGAGAGCCGATATGGAGAATCTTAAACATGTCACGTGCTAAATACATCAAAGACTTTGGCAATACCCCGGGACATCTCAATCATTGGAGTGCAAATGGGGTCAAAAAAATTGTAAGTAAAAATTTTGGTACTGTTATTGATTCACAGCAGCCATTGCCATGGACTATTGTATTGGCCAAAAAATAACCTCAATTTTTGATATAGTATATACATGCAAGTTATTAAAAGCACAGACCCCAGCGATGGTGTTAGTGACTTATCTTCTCGACTAAATAACGCGCTCTTGGAGGGTAAAAAAATACTGTGGCTCATCAGCGGTGGGTCTAATATCAATTCAGCTGTAACCATTATGCAGCAAGTTCCGGAAAATCATTCCGATCAACTGACCATTTCGTTAATAGATGAACGCTACGGCGAACCTGGTCATCAAGATTCTAATTTTCAGCAATTACTTGTAGCCGGTTTCAATCCAAAACGAGCTAATTTATTGCCAATATTAAAAGCAGGGATGAATTTTGAAGATACAGCCAAAGAATATGAAAAAACAATAGAAAATAATTTAAGTAGAGTTGATCTATCTATTGGGCTACTTGGCATCGGAGAAGATTGTCATATCGCAGGTATCTTGCCTAATTCAACGGCAGCGATTGAAAATGAAAAATACATAGCTGCCTACAAATCTGAAACTTACGAAAGAATTACAGCCACATTTATACTCCTCGAAAAATTAGATATTGTATATGCCTTTGCGTTTGGGCCCAATAAAAGAACGGCACTCCTAGAAGCAACAGAAGGCAGCTACAGTGTCATAGAAAAGCCAGGGACTATATTACGTGACCTTAAAGAAGCTTATTTATACAGCGACCAAGTAGGTGAAGAAAAACATGAATAAACCGGCCGGCTTTCCTTTCAAAATCCAAGAACCTCCTGTAATTGTAGTTTTTGGGATTACTGGGGATTTAAGCCGCCGAAAATTATTGCCGGCTCTTTATCATCTTATAAGACACGATGTACTGCCTGCCGAAACAGTAATAGTTGGCGTTAGTCGAAAAAGTTTAACAATTGAGGATTTACTGGAAAAAGTAGAGCTTTGCGTACTTGAAAAAGACAAAGTCTGCGATCCGGATGGATTAAAAAAAGTTAAAAAATCTCTACAGTCATTCCAGCTTCACCCAGACAAGCCAGAAGATTTTGAGAAACTCAAAACGTTTCTGGATAATTTAGATACCCGTACAAAAAGACATCGTTTAATATACATGTCGACTCCCTCAGATGCTTATTCAGTAATTGTTGAAAAGCTAGGAGCACACCAAATAAACGATTCCCGTACCAAATTATTACTTGAAAAACCTTTCGGTCATGACATTGATTCAGCTACTGAATTAATCAAAACCGTAGACAAGGGCTTCAAGGAGGATCAAATATATCGAATTGACCACTACCTCGCCAAGGAAACAGCTCAAAATCTTTTAGCGTTTCGTATGCATAATCCGATTTTTCAATCACTTTGGGATAGTCAGCATATTCATCAAGTCAATATTCGTGCTTTCGAAGAGATAGGCATAGAAGGCCGAGCTGATTTTTACGAAAAAACTGGTGCACTAAGAGACTTAATTCAAAGTCATTTATTGCAATTACTATGCATTACTCTTATGGAAACTCCTGAGCTACTAGACAGTCAACATATTCATAAACTAAAACAAGATTTTCTCAAAAACCTAACACCTGCAGATCCCGCTAAGGCCGTCCGAGGGCAGTATGATAGCTATAAGGATGAAGTAAATAGCCCTGACAGTTTTGTAGAAACATATGCAAAAATTGAACTAAAACATCATTCCGCAAGATGGCAAAATACCAAAATTGTACTTGAAACCGGGAAGGGGCTGAGCGAAAAAAACACTGAAGTAGTAATAGAATTTAAAACTCCACACGAAGAAATTCGCAATAAATTAATTTTCAAATTACAACCAACCGAGGGCATTCATTTAGATCTGGCAATCAAAGAGCCTGGTTTCGAAACTCTCATGAAACACGCAGAATTATTTTTCGAATATAAAAATAGTTTTGGCCAGCAAATGAACGTAGATGCTTATGAAAGAGTACTGGTTGATGCACTACGAAACGATCAGTCATTGTTCGCTAGTGACGAAGAAGTTTTAGAAACTTGGAAGATACTCGACCCAGTTCTCAAACAGTGGCAAACCAATAGCCACGGCTTAATTATTTATAAAAAAGGTGATGAAGCTAAAAATATAAAAAATGGTAAAATAAGCTAATGATTACTTTTCTTCAGGCCATACTCATCGGAATACTTCAAGGATTCACAGAACTTTTTCCAATTTCAAGCCTCGGCCACTCAGTAGTTTTTACTTGGTTATTTGGTTGGGATAACATTACATCATCTCAAGCACAAGATCATTCATTTTTCTTATACTTTCTAGTAGCCCTACATTTTGCTACCTCTTTCGCCTTGATTATTTTCTATTGGAAGATATGGCTTAGAATTGCTAGGGGTTTTTTCGGCTCTTTAGCAAAGCGCAAAATAGACAACCCCGACGCACGCCTAGCCTGGCTTTTGATCTTTGCAACAGTACCTATTGGAATTATAGGTATAGCATTTGAACATACACTCAGAGAGCAATTTGCAAATCCATTGTCGGCAATTATATTTTTGATTATTAACGGCTGTTTACTTTTAGCAACTGAGCAATACATTAGGAAAAAAAATATCAAGAGCGATGGTTACAGTTTTAGTCAAACAACTTCTAGGGTAAGCACTAAGCTAAATTTACCAAGGGCTGCCGTGATTGGAGTGGCTCAGATAGGTGCTTTATTTGCTGGCATTAGTCGTTCTGGTATAACCATGATGAGTGGCTTATTAAGTGGACTAAATCACGAAGATGCGGCACGATTTTCGTTTTTACTTGCTACACCCGTAATACTCGGTGCCGGCATATTGAAATTACCTGAATTTTTTAGCGATCAAGTAGCTGCCGGTCTACATGGACAAATATTAGCTGGAGCATTTGCAGCTGGTATTAGTGCCTACATTTCCGTAAAATTCCTAGATAAATACTTTCAGTCACAAACACTTAGGCCCTTCGGTGTTTATTGCATATTATTCGGTGTGACTATGCTATTTGTGGGCTTCTTTAGAGGCGGCTTTTAGAAACCAATGCTCATCGATATAGCAATCATCGTGGTTGCAGTCGGTTCTTTTTTTTACGGTAAAGATATAGGTTTTGTACGTAATTTTAGCTCAGCTGCGGGGTTCTTATTCGGTCTTATAGTTGGTGCTTACATCGAAACTAAAGTCATAACCGAATCTGCCGACGCTTCTACTAAAACGATTATGGTTGTTCTAATGGCTTTTGCGCTTGGCATTATTTTTCTAACAGTCGGAGAGTACTTTGGCGTTCGATTGAAGCATAAAATTGTTTCTAAGAAATATTTACAGCTAGATAAGTATTTAGGGTCTGCTTTTTCATTGCTGATACTATTCTTTTGCGTCTGGCTTTTAGGTGCGTTGTCGATTAATTTACCCTATGCAGGACTACAGAAGCAAGTTGATAAGTCTATATTTATAACTAAACTTAATTCTATCGCAACACCGGCTCCAATAGTTGTTGATAATATTGCTTACAAATTATCGAAGGAAAATAGCCCGAACATTCAAGATTTACAAAGCTTAGGTGTTGATGATTCTGTGTACAAAATAATTTCACAGGGCTGCAAGCAGCTTAAAGTAGGTAGCGGCTTCAAAGTAGGCGATGACCTAGTCGCTACCAACGCGCATGTCGTAGCAGGCATTAATAGCCCGCATATTAAAACTACATCAAAAATCTTTAGCAGTGCAGTCGTATATATAGATACCAATTTAGATTTTGCATTACTTAAAACTACCAAATTGCCAGGGCAGGAATTACAGTTCAATAATCAGGTGCAAGCCAACGGTACCACAATAAAATCTCTCGGGCACAGTGGTGGTGGACCATTAAAAATCAAAACTGGCAAAATAAATAATCATTTCCTGGCAAAAAGTAATAATATTTTTAACGACAAAATCATTAAACGGGAAATATACGATATCAGTACCAATCTCGAATCAGGCGACTCAGGTGGGCCAATATTAACTACAGATGGCAGTGTAGTTGGAATGGCTTTTGCAGAATCAACAAATAATACTAATGGTTATGGCCTGATGTCGAAGTCTATTAGCCCGATAATTGCAATCGCCAAAGAAAAAAATGTTAATCAGCCGGTAACTAATAATAGGTGTTCTAATGATTAATTTTGATATAATAAACACTACATTAGAAAATTAATAAAAATGACTAAAAAATCACCAGATTATCTCAAAAGAAGCGCAGAGGCTCCAGCCGAAATGCTCGATAAAAGCATTGAGACTACACAGAAAATAACTTCTTCGATTCCGAATTCACCTATTGTCAAAAAAGGTGGTGACTATTGGAGAATGCTAGGGCCTGGGCTTACAACCGGCGCATCAGATGATGATCCATCAGGAATCGCGACATACTCTCAAATTGGAGCCAAATATGGCTATCAGTACTTGTGGCTGGCAGCTTGGATATTTCCGCTTGCAGTAGTTGTTCAAGAGATGTGTGCCCGAATAGGTCTGGTAACGGGCAGGGGATTAGCCGCCAATATTCGCAGTAATTTCAGTAAAAAAATTATCTACATTTGCGCCCTTGCATTGTTCGTTGCCAACGTTATAAACATTGGCGCCGATTTAGGCGCCATGGCCAAAGCTGTTCAATTGATCAAGCCCAGCTTTAGTTTTGAGCTTTTAGTAGTTGGTTTTACAATTTTTAGTTTACTTTTACAGGTTTTTACGCCTTACGCCAAATATGCTAAATATCTAAAATGGCTGGCTCTTTTTCTAATTGCTTATATATTTTCGGCAATTTTAGCCAATTTAGATTGGCGTGAATTACTACACAAAGGCTTTGTTCCGCATTTGAGCTTCAGTAAAGAGTCTTTGTTTTTGGTGTGTGCAGCACTTGGCACAACCATATCGCCTTATTTATTTTTCTGGCAAACCTCACAAGAAGTAGAAACGCAAATACAAGATGGAAAAAATACAGTAACCGAACGACGGACAGCTACGGCGCCGTCAGATATCAAGAAAATGCGTATTGATGTTTGGACCGGAATGTTTTTAAGTCAGGTAGTGATGTTTTTCATCATAGCTACTTGTGGAGGCATACTGTATGCCAACGGTGTGAGAGATATTCAATCAGCTGCCCAAGCAGCTGAAGCTTTAAGACCCTTTGCCGGCGATGCAACCTATTATCTTTTCGCGGCTGGAATTATTGGTACG
>Ga0214923_10005010_pt1 | contig 15613 bp, 16 predicted proteins | sample LL1510_MetaG_FD_177993 | JGI IMG/M metagenome (GOLD analysis project Ga0214923, IMG submission 177993) | Freshwater microbial communities from Lake Lanier, Atlanta, Georgia, United States - LL-1510 | ecosystem: Environmental > Aquatic > Freshwater > Lake | place: USA: Georgia | collected...
AAAATGGCTGACCTTGGTGTTTTAAGTTATAAATATTTAGCTTTACTAGTATCCTTCGACAAATACAAGACTTGAAAAGTCGGTTAATTCATTGATACGAAGATCTTTATATGGTTCATACTCCTTGGAATCGTACCATGCATCAGCCACTTCTTTGTCTGGAAACTCTAATATTGCCGCCCAGTTTCCGCTAAAATCACCCTCTTTAGTGATTGGAGTGAATGACCCCGCAAGCATTTTTATCTTAAATTGCTCTAAAATTGGAAAAACATGCTTTGCGTATCGCTCCATAAAATCATTTTGATCTTTGATGTTAATTTGTACCATTGCGTAGTATGGTTTATTTTTGTCTGACATTTGTTGTCCTTTCTTTTTATTAATGTTACATAAGTAGTGTAAGTTAGTAACTTGCATTTTGCAAGTTAATTTGTTAATCTATTTGGGTATTGACACTAAATTATTTAATAAAAGGAAATTAAGCAATGAAAGAAAAAGTTCTGGTTACTGGAATTAATGGCTATCTAGGGCAGCACATCGCAGCAGAGTTACTGAGACAAGGCTTTTCAGTCGTAGGAACAGTACGTTCGTTTAACAAGGCAGAGTCAACAAAGGCTTCATTAGCAAGCATAGTTTCTGTTAAAAAGCTCTATTTTGCAAAAGCTGACTTAATGTCAGACAATGGTTGGGACAGAGCAATGCAAGGCTGCACCTATGTACTTCATGTAGCTAGCCCATTTGTTTTGGCTGAGCCTAAAAATGAATCTGAACTTATAGCTCCTGCCGTCGAAGGAACTAAAAGAGTTATTGCTGCAGCAAAGCGAGCTGGTGTGAAAAGATTAGTTTTAACATCATCAATATTTTCTATTATAGGTGGTAAAGAAACAGGAACTCTCGGTCCAGAATCTTGGTCAGATGTTAATAAAAAAATTGGTGCTTATTCCAGAAGTAAAACACTAAGTGAGCGTGCTGCATGGGAGGCAGCTAAAGACAGTCAATTAGAAATAGTATCCATACTTCCCGGTGCCGTATTTGGGCCTCCTATCGGTGAAAAAGGTAAGGTCGAAGGACAAAGTGCTGAAATGGTTCAGGCAATGATAAAGGGAAAAATGCCGATGATCCCAGATGTTGCAATGGGCATGGTAGATGTACGAGATATTGCACGGCTCCAGGTAAAAGCACTAACAACTAAGGATGCTGCTGGTAAAAGATTTATAGCTGCCAGCCAAGAGCCAGTATCTTTGTTACATCTAGCTACAGTACTTAAAGCTGCCGGATTTACAAAAGTTCCGACACTTAAAGCCCCAAGAATTATGGTAAAAATTATGAGCACATTTGACCGTGAAGCACGTGGTATGGCACCGATACTGGGTAAAAAAGTAACATTAAATAATAAAGATACTTTTGATATACTAAAATGGAAGCCAACACCAATAGAAAAGTCTATTGTTGAGATGGCTAAAGCAATCTCTAAATAAAGGACCTGAGTGGTCAAGAAAATAAAGATGAAGTTAGATAAGGAAGTTGATTGGCGATCAGTGTGTCCAGTCAGCTCTGCTCTTGATATTCTTGGAGATAAATGGTCATTGCTTATAATTAGAGATCTTTTAACAAAAGGTCCTCAAACATATTCGGATTTTCTTCAGTCAGGTGAACATATTTCTACAAATATTCTTGCTAACAAGCTGCACCTACTAACCTGCCTTAACCTAATTGAAAGATCAGATGCCGAAGGTATAGCCAGGAATAATGCATATAAGCTGACTAAAAGCGGAGAATCGTTAAAACCAACATTAATTGAACTTGCAAAATGGTCGCAAGATAATTTGAAGTTTTATAATCCAGATATTGTAGAAATAGTATAATTTCTTAATCTATAACTGACTTAAAATTTCTGCTGTAACAACCAAAATTTAAAAAAGACTCTTTATAGTCTTTTAAACATAAGCACATTGGCTGGGGATGAGGGATTCGAACCCCCGATCACGGGACCAGAACCCGTTGCCTTACCGCTTGGCCAATCCCCAATACGATGAGTATTATATCTGTTTTTTTTGATAATTTCTAGATGTCGATGAAATCAAAGAGTTTGTATTTGGTTGGAGTTAGAGTGCTATCGTGAAGTTCATGCCAACTAACAGGCATAGCAATAGGTGCGCCTTCAATAGCTCTTAAACTAAATGGTGCTATATGAGTTTGACCGTAGGCATTTCGTAAAATATCTATGTATACTTTGTCGCCTCTATGTTCTTTTCTTATATCGAGAGTGATTAATTCTGGTGAAATCTCTTGAGCCTTCAATGCTACTTGATGTGCAATGTGACGAGATTTTTCAAAATCTATTTTATTTTTTACTGGTGCAATTATATGTAAGCCACGAGAGCCTGTGGTCATAAGCCAAGGCTTGTAGCTATTGTGCAGTAAAACCCTATGCAAAATATCAGCAACTTCAACAACCTTTTTAAAGTCATCATCAGATGGATCAAGATCAAAAACAATATAGTCAGGATACTTAAGGCTACCGACCCTAGATAGCGAAGTATGAATAGTGATTGTATATAGATGCGCCAAATACGCTAATGTTGCTTCGTCTTCGGCTACTACCATGTCAATCTTACCACCTTTTATGAGGGGAACTTTAGCGGTCTTCACCCAGCCGGGAAAATCACCATCTACATCTTTTTGATAAAACCCATCTTGAGATATACCGTGCGGATAGCGTTGCATGGTTAGTGGACGATTTTCTAAATAAGGCAACATTTTAGGAGCAATTTTTATGTAGTATTCAATTACTTTTTCTTTGGTTATGCCTGATTGAGGATACATCGGCTTGTCGGGCTTTGAGATTTCAATATTGTGTCCTGCGACTTTCATGATTCTTTTATTACCTCTTTTGCTGATTTATCTTCTCTCAAGCCTTTGTATCTGGGGTGTCTTAGTTTTCCGAAATCTGTCCATTCTGTAAACGCAATTTGGGCAACTAGAACTGGCTTTACAAATTGTAAATTCTTTTCCTTGATTGTAGCGTCAGTCGGGTTATTCATAATTTTAATCACTCGTAATTTATTATATAAAAACTTTAGCGTTTTAGCATCGTATCCAGTGCCGACCTTGCCTGCATAAATTAAATTATCACCTTTGTAATATCCAACCAAAAGTGCTCCAAAAAATCTTCTTAGCCCTCGGGGTTTCGTATAGCCAATTATCACGAGTTCTTGTTCTTGATTTGCTTTAAATTTTAACCAGTTGGTGGATCTTTTTGATTCATAGAGACTATCAGGATTTTTTACAATCATGCCCTCTTTGCCGTTTTGATGCGCATTTTCAAGATATTTTTTTGGATTTGAAATTTCATCTACGAGTTTTATAAACTTGTTTTGTTTTATGAGCTTTTTAAGATTTTGTTTTCTTTCAATAAATTTTTTGTTTCGAATGTCTTGGCCGTCAATATACATACAATCAAAAACGTAATACCTGACAGACTTATCTGAAATAGCGCTATGCATAATTTTTTGTAGAGCCCCGAAACTCGCAGAGCCATTTTTAAATGCTACAATTTCGCCATCTATCCACCATTCGCCGGGGATTTTTTGTAATTCTTTGACAATGCGCGAATAAAATTTATTTTGTAAAATATGATTTCGTGAATACAAAGATATCTCCCCGTGAATTTTGTTAGCTAATATTCTTTCACCGTCAAGTTTATCTTCATATATCCAGCCTTTGTCCCAGAAATAATTTTCCGTTAGCGTAGCAAGCATTGGCTGAATCCATTTTGGATTGTTCTCACTCATTAAACTAATCATATCAGATAATGCTTATAGTTTATAGCTGAAAGTGGTAATATATATTCAATGAAACACAAGCAATTAGCTAAGTTATTGATAATACAATTTGCGTGTTTATTTTTGGCGGTAATTATTGCAATTTTTTTGAAACCAATCGGTCTTAATGCAAATAGTGGCGTAAGTTATTATGCAGTTCAACTAGAAACTGCACTAATTGTCAGCATTGGTTTTTGTACAGCTTCATTCTTTGCATTTTATGCGGCATGGAAGTTTAAGGCCAAAAAAACTGGCGATAAACTAATACGAATTTGTTTATTCGTTGCCGCTATATGTTATGTAGGATTAGTCTTAACTCCACACGATGTGATAGCTGTAACTCACAAAATTTTTGGTTCAACATTATTTGGAATAGAGTTCATATTAGCTTATTTTGCAATGATTTATTCTCGCCGTAAATTAGATATTTTGCTTTTTGTAGTAGCATTTTTTAGCGGTATGTTATGCTTGGTCTATCTATTTGTAACGGGCTATATGATACAAGTACAGCTAATATTTCAGCTAGCTGTCTGGACGCTTTACGTGCGTTACTTATTAAAATAATTAGCATATAATAAAATTATGAAATTGAAAAAATTGAGTGATTTGTCAAAAAAATCGAAGATTATTTTCATATCAAGCGCGTCTCTATCTGCTTTATTAGTCACATTAACTTTTTTGTTTTATCTGAACAAAACTGAATCCGCTCATCCCAATCAAGCATCAATTAAAGAAGTTCAAACGCTCCATGAAGACCTAGGCGTAGATTTAGAAAATCAAAAACAACCCCCAAAATTAGGACCTGCAGTTCCATCACCTTCTCACGGACATCTAAAAATCGATAATAGCGGTACAGTTCCTGTGATAAGTAATATAACCACAGATCAAAAAGTAGTTTTTTTAACGATTGACGATGGCGGTGTCAAAAAACCTGACATGCTTGCATTACTTGAAAACAACGGAATCAAGGCTTCTTTATTCTTAACTAATATTTCAATATCTGACAATTATGATTTTTTTAAACCATTTATGAGCAAAGGAATGCCAATTCAAAATCACACATTAAGTCACCAATATGCCCGACCTGGTTCGATGAGTTATGAAACACAAAAGAATGAAATTTGTGGTATGTCGGATAAAATAGAAAAAATTTATGGTACTAGACCAACATTGTATCGACCGCCCGGAGGTTGGGTAGATCAAAATACTGCTTTGATAGCAAAACAGTGCGGCATGAAAGCTGTAGTGTTGTGGATTGCAAAAGCAAATAATGGATCTATGCAATTTCAAGTTGGTAAAACTTTAAGGCCAGGCGATATAGTCTTGATGCATTTTCGTGAAAAATTCGCAGAAGATTTAGCTGCATTTAAGAAAGCTCAAGACGAAGCTGGACTTACAACTGATTACTTAGAAAACTGGATTTGATTAAGCAAATTTTCTTTTTGTAATAATTCTGGTCAAATATATTATTAGTAAGTTTGAAGCTCCTAGACCCACTGCAAGTAACACTTCGCCAAATTCTAACGGTACAAATTCAAAAGCATTTCTTAAAATCGGTATTGTAAGTATCAATACAAGTGCTATCGTGGCTAGGCCAACTACAAGTGCCATAGCTTTATTTTCTAGTCTAAATATGTCTTTAATTGCTCGTCTACCCGAAATGCCGATTATGACAAATAAATTCGCAAGAATCATAGATATAAATATTATTGTCCTAGCATGGTCATGACCAAATCCGTACTGAAGCAACATTGCGTAAATTCCAGTCAGTAACAATCCAGTAGAAAGTCCAAGCAGTAAACTAGTAATTATCATTCGTCTACTAAAAATCGGATCGTTAAGTTTTCGAGGTTTTCTTTTCATGATATTTGGTTCTTCTTTTTCGTCTTCAAAGACCAAGGTGCTAGAAGGATCTATAATAAATTCTAAAAACACCACATGTATTGGTATCAATATAGGTGGCCATCCTACAAAAACTGGAATCAGCGAAAGTACTGCAACTGGTGTGTGCACAGCAAAAATATATGCCAGCGCTTTTTGTAAATTGTCGTATATTCTTCTGCCTCGACGAATTCCAGATACGATAGATGAAAAGTTATCGTCAAGCAGTACAATAGTTGCCGCCTCTCTGGCAACGTCAGTACCTTTTTTGCCCATAGCGATACCTATATTTGCAGATTTTAGAGCAGGTGCGTCGTTTACTCCATCGCCCGTCATGGCGACAATTTCGCCATTTGCCTTAAGAGCTTTTACAATCGCGAGCTTTGTACTAGGTGTAACTCTGCTAAAAATACAAGCATTTTTTATAATTTCTTGTTGCTCTTTTTGATTGAGTTTTTCAAATTCTGTTCCTATTATTACATCTTGATCTGGTAATCCTATCTGCTGAGCAATGTTTTTTGCAGTGATTGGATAATCTCCTGTAATCATAATGACCCTTATACCTGCTTCTTTACAAAGTTTGATAGCACTCGGAACTTCTTCTCTGATTGGATCTGCGAAAGCGATTAGTCCCAAAAACTCAAATTCAAAATCTTTTCGATGTTTGGGTAGTTCGCTGCGATGTTTTGCTTTTGCTACTCCTAGCACTCTTAAACCTTCGCCAGCTAGAAGCTTTACGGATTTTTCAAATTTTTTTACAGAAGGCTCGTCTAAATTACAAAGTTTAAAAACCTGCTCTGGAGCACCCTTTAATGCTACATCTATCGATTTATCATGTTCGTTTTCACCCCAAACATGCACCACTGAAAAGTGCTGTTCCTCCATGGTATATTCTTTTAGAATAATTCTATCTTTATAAATTGCTTTATTTTCGCCAAAAGACAAATTTCCAGCTTCTAATATAGCTTCTTCCATTGGGTCAAATGGTTTCATCTGGGAAGCCAGCACGGAATATTTTATAATCTCATTGTTTTTTGAAATATCAGTAGTTATATCACCTTTTGAATTGACCATTTTAATTATTTTCATTTTGTTTTGTGTCAGAGTGCCGGTCTTGTCTACACAAAGCACGCTAGCGCTTCCAAGTGTTTCTATCGTGCTAGCTTTCCGGGTTAAGACATTCAATTTAGCTAGTCTCCAAGCACCAAGAGTTAGAAAAATAGTCAAAACAATTGGCAACTCCTCAGGTAAAATAGCGATTGCTAGTGTAAGACCAGACAGTATGCCTTCTACAAGCTTATTTTGGATAAATGTATATGCGAGTGCAATAACTACAGAGAGAATCAACGAAACTATGGCTACTACTTTGACTACTTTCTTTACTTCTTTTTGCAGCAATGTTTTTTCAGTCTCTATTCCACTTAGGGATTTACCTATATTTCCTAGCTCTGTTTTTGCACCAATAGCTGTTACTTTGACAATTCCGTGGCCTTTCACTACTAAAGTTCCTGAGTATACAACATACTTTTGATCTTTGTAAGTGTGTTTTTCTACTGCCATAGATTCCCCTGTGAGTAGAGACTCGTCTACTTTCAAGTTTGTAGCCATTACTATCTCACCGTCAGCAGCTATACGCGTGCCTTCAGCTAGCAACATAATGTCGCCAACAACTACTTCTCTACCTGGAATTGTGACATGCTCACCGTTTCTAATTACGGTAGCCCTAGGACTAGATAGATCTCTGAGAGCTTCAAGTGATTTTTCAGTTTTGGATTCTTGGTAGAGCTCTATAAGTATAATTACCGTTACAGATACTAAAAGTAAGAAAGCTTCTGCTCTGTCTCCTATTAGGAAATAAACAGCAACTGTAACTAGAAGCAGTGCAACCATCGGTTCTTTGATTTGACCGAAAAGAATTTTTAAAAAATTTCTTCTTTCTTTCGTGGGTAATTCATTAAAGCCGTATTTATTTTGATTTTCATTCACCTCTTTACTACTCAGTCCAGATATATTAAAAGTAGGTTCTTGCATATATTTTAGTATAACATCATAAATTTTATAGATAATACTTAAACACAAACATTTATATTGACAAAATTAGTAGTTTGTTATATAATTTAATTATCAGTGAAATACACTGATAGCACCTACAAGAATAGAAAAGGAGTGAACGATGGAATTTATGTCGTTCACGAACATCATAACACTGATGTTCGTTGCTCTGTCTGGCGGTTATGCCGTTAGTCAATTCGCAGTCAACAGGAAACTTTCTCTTGTTGCCTTCGCTGTCACTTCTGCATTCGTTTACATGTGGATGCAAGTTGCGCACTTTGCCAACTGGTATGATCACATGATGTGGGAGAACTACGGCGAGCGGTCTGAACCCTTAATTAGTTGGGGGAACATGTCCGACACAGTGCTACGCGCTCCTATCTACATCGCTGGCGTTTTACTTCTGTGGGCACTTTTGGTGCGCATGAAAGAAACTCGTCGGAAGAATCTTGCTAAGAAGTTGCTCAAGCAGGTTGAGGATTCGCAAAACGATCCCTTTACAGTTTGGGAACCACTTTACAAGTAAGATCATAAACCGTCTTACCATTAAGGTTTGACGAAGAACCTTCGCCCCTCGGTATTAAAATAAGGGGCATCGCCCGGCTAGACTGATGTTTAGCCGGGCGCTCCTTTTGTATTGACAAATCAAATTAAATATGATAAAATAATTTTGTTAGTATTTAATACTAACGTTACTTCAAAAAACGAAAGAGGTATGGATAAGATGTTAAAAGCATCTACCTTGGTTGAATCACATTCAACCCTCACCGTAATCAGTACAAACTTGTTTGTTACTGTACTTGCAATCAGCACACTCATAACTGTTGCGCTGATTTTTAAAAACAACATCATGCAAGCTTGGAAAATGGCCACCGTGTCACTACTTGGCTTACTGGTTTTTGTTTCTTTCGGATTCATCAATCTGCAGCAACACACAGCAAATTGTATGACGCCCGATGAGTTTAAGTTTGATTATTGCTCAAAAGCAATAACCAACTTCAACGGAATGCCTCTTGCTATGATGCTCAGTTCAATTGTAATGATTGGATTTAGTATCAAAAGCGTCTCAGTATTACTGAATCGTCAGTATGCTGTACTTGGTATCGCAAATCGCTAATACCGGCCTCGTCCCAGGCTAAAATGGGAGAAAGCCCGGCTATACTAATGTTTAGCCGGGCTTACCATTTGATTTGACAAATAAGCACAACTGTGATAAAATAAAGTTATTAGTAAAAATACTAATGGACATTTACAGAAATGAGGCGCAACAGATGATACTGGCAACAACAAAACTTGAAAGTTATTCAAGTTTAGCTTCAGTCAGTACTACATTGGCTACGATGTCACTCGTCCTAAGCGCTGTGACTTCGGTTTACTTGGCCAAAAAAGAGAGCATAAAATATGCATTAACTGCATTAATGACTCCTCTTGTAGGACTTTTGATCATATTGGTTTGGGGGCTTGTTAACATGATGCAATTAGATGCGTATTGTAATAATGCTAGTCCTCAATCTCAAGCAAGCTGTTCACACAAAAGTCTCGAATTGAATAATCTGCCAAGCGTAATACTGTTTATTGCTTTGATAGTCTTTGCAGTAAACATATTTTGTATCATTTCCTATAACAAAAAAAGTACAAATCAGTAAATAATACATGTACTTTGGCCCCGCCCCCAGGCTTAAATGGGGGTGATTTGCTATGTATATTTTTACATTCAAGACGCTATATATGGAGTCAGTACTATATATAGCGTATACAAATAAACGTAACTACCACTTATAGAGCCGATTATAATTACAAAAAATAACACTAGACATAGTGTTAAAGTTGTGATATCATTTAAGTGGGTCAATTGATCCCTTTTTGCTTTTTGTAAGCAAAATGTACTTTAAAAAGAATGGAGTTGATCACTTTGAGTGATTTAACTGAAGTCGCTAAACAAAGCGATATCAAGCGAAATGCCTATCAGCAATTGCTGTGGGAATCGGAGAACGGTTCGGAGTGGAGAAGTTCGTCTGCAAAACAAGAATTGCAACGGTACTACTTCAAAAGGCCAAACGAGAGTTTTTTTGATAAGCTAATTCTCAGATGGCTTGGGCAGTTGCCAGACAAATTCGTACTTGAAATGAATAAAGTTAAGACTAGGCGTTCTGTCAGTACTCTGGCTGCTTGGTTGTTGACTTTTTGGTTGACGGGTTTGACGGCACTGATGTTTCACACTTTGGGCGAAGTGAGTAATTTGTCAGCTTTTATACTGATGCTTACACCACTCGCTTTTATCCCAAATCCAATTAACTGGGTCTTGCTTGCGGTACTTATCTGGACTTGCTGGCGATTTCGTAAAGAAGTCGGAAGTTTTTTCAGAAGTCTGCTTGTGTGGTCCCGGGCTGTAGTTACAGATGAAAAATCTGAATCTACAGAAATGGAAACTGGTATAAAAATTATGACTTTTGTGAGTGGAGCCGAAAATTGGTCAAACTTGCAAAAAATCAAATCGGTATTGCTAAGTACACTTGCGATACCTGGTTTAGTAGCACTGCTTCTGCCTATCGCGTTTTTGCCTGCTATGGTTGGCTATAATATCTTTGTTTTGGTGTATTACTTAGGGCAATACAACAAATACAAAGATGCCATCCAAGCAACAGTTGAAACTACCAGGACGGTATCATTGTATAAAACAATTCTGCCTATCCAGATTGGATTTTCAATGTTGCTGTGGATGATAAATACACCGCAACTTAACCAATTACTGGCTAAGCTGACGCAACTACTAAACGGATAACTCCATCTAATCCAGATTAATCTGGCGTCACAGCCCCCGTACGAAAATCGGGGGCCTCGACTTTTGTTGTAAATAAAATAATAATTATTGTGTTGACATGATTAGTCGAGCTAAATGTATACTATATATAGTCATGGGTGTACTGGGTAAAACCATCCTTTCCACACTCAGATTTTTAAAAGTCAAGATACTTATAACTCAGGCGAGCAAGCTAATTTTAGCCACTGCCCGACCTATACAATTTAATGGCAATCAGTAAAAAGAGCCGGTTTGAACGGAATCTAAGCTCCTCTCTGAATTACCTACTCCACCATCCGTTCGCTGACATCTATAAAATGACTCAGCATTTTTTGAATTAAATCTAAATCTCGGAGGAAAAATACCATGACACATAAAATCAACAGCCAAGTAACAGTAACTAGCCTAGGGTTCAAGAAAAATTTTGCAGTTTATCCAAAAAGTATCGAATACATGGGTGTAAGTTATAGTTTCGTCGACTCTGGGCTACGATGCCAAGTTAGAAGCGGATCAGAAATGATAGTTATTTTTACTATGACAGACGGACATAAAACATTTCATTTAAAATCAGAAAATCGTGGAGGCACATGGATACTACTGGGCCTAAATTAAAAGACATAAGTACTATGATAAAATAGGCCTATAATATGAGGCCTATTTTTCATCATAAAAAAGCCTTTACTATCGTAGAATTATTGATAGTTATAGTTGTGATAGCTGTTATCGCTGCAATTAGTATCGTATCTTTTTCTGGAGTTTCTCAAAGAGCAATTATATCTAGCTTTCAGACTGATTTGACTAATGCATCAAAAAAACTAGAACAACTCAAGTTAACAAACGGTCAATATCCTGCTAGCCTAGTATCAGCGAGTGTTGTAGCTAGTAATTCTGGACAATTTGACTATAGTTACATTAACGGCGGCACTCACTACTGCTTAGCTGAGAAAAATTCTACAGGTTCAGTAATTTATTCGGTTGCAAGTCCTTTAAACCAGGTAAAAGTTGGCGACTGCTTAACTAATGGCATGTATGGATGGTGGAAATTTAATGGTGACGCACTGGACAGCAGCGGCAATGGTAATAATGGGACAGTATTTGGCGCTACTTTGACTACTGATAAAAATGGTAATGCTAATAGAGCGTACAACTTTGTTGCATCGAGCTCCCAGTATATTGATCTCACAAATGCTCAAACTATGCCAACCGAAGCAGCGACTGTCAGCCTTTGGGCGAAACTAATCGATAACACTCTAGCGCAAGTATTAATTTATTGGGGAAACGAATATGAGAACGCTTGCGGCGGATTACCTGCAGTCTCGATAGCGACATGCGGTTTCATTATTGAGACAGACCCTCCAGGCGGATCTGCCAATGCAAATGGTGGTTCTTCATCTGTAGGCCTTCCTACTATTACTTCAAATTCTTGGGTTCATATAGTAAGTTTGTGGGATTCTAATTTGGGATATATGAAATTATATATAAATGGGGTTCAAAGTGGTGGCACGGCTGGTCTTACATTTCGACCAATTTTTTCTAAAGGAGCTCAAAGGATTGGACGGCCAGGAGACACTGTTCGTTACGTCAATGGAGTAATGGACGATGTAAGGCTTTACTACAGAGTATTGACTGACAGTGAAATAACAAGTTTATATAATCTGGGGCCACAGTAGTAAGTTGTAGTATAATCTTACAGATGACAAAAACATTTTCATTTAAGGTCAAAAATAGATTGGCGAATAGTCATGGTCGAACGGGAATTATAAATACACCGCACGGATCCATAAATACCCCCGCTTTTATACCTGTAGGCACTCAAGCAACTCTTAAATCATTGACACCCGAACAATTAAAGGCTACTGGTGCTCAGGCGGTGCTTGCTAACGCCTATCATCTTTATCTGCGTCCTGGTAGTAAAATTATTGATAGTGCTGGAGGCCTGCATAAGTTTATGAATTGGGATAAACCAATTTTTACTGATAGCGGTGGTTTTCAGGTGATGAGCTTGGGCGTTGGTTTTAAAAAGGTTATCAATATGAATGCCGAAGACATAGATAAGCCATCTTCAAAAAAAGGATCATTGGCAAAAATTGATAACGACGGTGTTACATTTAAATCTCATCTAGATGGCAGCAAGCACAGATTTAACCCCGAAAGATCCATGGAGATTCAACACGAACTCGGCGCAGATATAATATTTGCGTTTGATGAATTGACCACTCTGCAACATCACAGAAAATACCAAGAACAATCTTTAAATCAGCGTACTCATCCTTGGGCTGAAAGGAGTCTCAAAAGACATCAAGAACTCACCATAGAGCGATCCGAGAAGCCATACCAAGCTTTATTTGGAGTGATTCAAGGTGCAAATTATGAAGATTTGAGGCGGGAATCGTCACGATTTTTGGCAAGTCTTGATTTTGATGGATTTGGTTTGGGCGGAGCTTTTACCAAAAAAGATATCGGTCAAATAGTTAGCTGGATGTCGGATGAACTACCCGAAGATAAACCACGCCACATGCTAGGAATTAGTGAGCCTAATGATATTTTTGACTGTATAGAAAACGGTGCAGATACTTTTGACTGCGTTTCTCCTGCTCGAGTCGGTAGAAACGGAGCACTGTATACACTAAATGGCCGAATTAATATCACAAATTCAAAATACAAAGACGACTTCAATCCGCTGGACGCAAATTGTGAATGTTATACCTGTAAAAATTTTACTTGCGCTTACTTAAATCATTTGTTTAAAGCTGGTGAAATGCTAGCCGGCACATTGGCCACAATTCACAACGAGCAATTTATAGTAAAACTTGTAGATGATATCAGAAAATCAATTGACAAAAATAGTTTTTATGAATTCAAAAAACAGTGGCTCTCTGACTATTATAAGTACTAGTTTTTTCAATACTGTTGTATACTAGATTTATGAAAACAAAACTTGAAATAGATACGAAAACATTTGTAAGATTTTGGTTAGTTATATTTGGTATTGTGGTGGCGGGCTATTTATTTATGATGGCTCAGACAGCTTTTGTAATAATTGGTATGGCTACATTTTTAGCGCTAGCTTTGAATGTGCCAGTAAATGCCTTCACTCGAAAATTTCCCAAACGCAGTAGAGTGTTTGCAGCAGCAGTAGCGTACCTCGGAATTTTGGGTGTTATAACAGCTGTATTGTTTTTAGCGATACCGCCAATAGTCCAGCAAACAGCTGAATTCGTACAAACGGTGCCTGATTTAGTGCAAGGCGCTACAAATCAATGGCATGTGTTGAACGATTTTATAAGCAAGTATAATTTGCAACCTCAAATAGACAGCGCATTTCAATCTATGAAAGACAATGCTGCTTCGTGGGCGGGCAATGTTGGTTCGAATTTATTGAGTGGTCTTGGCTCTGTCTTCTCGTTTTTGACATCACTATTTCTTGTAATAGTTTTGACATTTTTGATGCTTGTGGAAGGACCAAAATGGAAAAATAAATTCTTTAGTGCTTATACTGATTCAGAAAAAATGCATAGACACATGACAATAGCAAAAAAACTTCAAGAAGTATTTAGCGGTTATGTGACTGGTCAGCTCACAGTTTCTACAATTGGATCTTTGTGTGCAGGACTGGCCGTATTTGTGATTAGTACTTTCTTTTCTGAGGTACCTGAATCATTAGCAATGGCTGCAATAGCTATTACATTTTTATTCTCTCTAATACCGCTTTTTGGAGCTACAATCGGTGGTTTACTAATTGGTTTGTTGTTGTTGTTTAACTCACCAGTAGCAGCGCTAACATATATTATTTACTTCATTGTCTATCAGCAAATTGAAAACAATTTCATTTCACCACACATCCAGTCTAAAAAGCTAAATCTTTCAGCTTTAGCTGTGCTTTTATCTATTACGCTTGGTATTTATATGTTTGGCATACTCGGAGCATTAATAGCGATTCCTGTTGCTGGTTGCGTAAGAGTTTTAGTTGATGAGTATATAGCAAACGCTTCAAATCGACGCAAACATCCGAAAAAGGCTTAGTTCACATACGACCAAATCATATCATTGTCTCTGTCTGAAATGTTGATATTCATTTGGGTAAGTTGACTTCGTATTTCGTCAGACTTTTGCCAGTCTGATTTTTCACGAGCTTGCTTTCTTTCTATGATAAGTTTTTTTACGTCTTCGGAAATATCTGGCGAAGGAGTTATCAAATCAATCCCTAGATGTTCCTTAATAGATTCTAAAAAATGAACCAAAGAATGATGGTGTATATCAGAAATATTTGAAGACAATAATTTTGAAAAAGCCGTATCGAGCACCATTAGAGCTTTGGGTGTGTCTAGATCGTTATTTAATGCTTCGATTATTTCTTTAGCATCATCATATAGTGAAATGGTCTCTTGACGCGAAAGTTGATCATGTTCGGACTCTCTTGATTTATGAGTTTGATGTCGCAAGACAGCTCCAGCGATCCATTTATTAATTCGATTTTTAGCAGCACCAAGGTTTTCGAAAGTGAAATTGCCTTCGTTTTTATAATGGCCTTGCAGTACAAAAACCCTAAAATCATTTGCATCAAATCCACGAGACTTTAAATCATCTAGAGTGTATCCGTTTCCTAAGGATTTTGAAATTTTAGTACCATCGACTTTGAGGTGGTTGTTGTGTAGCCAAAAATGACTAAATATTTCTCCAGACGCAGCTTCGGACTGCGCTATTTCGTTTGTGTGATGGATTGGTATATGATCTATTCCTCCTGTATGAATATCAATAGTATTGCCCAACAAGTTTATTGCAATAGCTGAACACTCCAAGTGCCACCCTGGAAATCCAGGAATTTCATAATCCTCTTCGACTATATCTACTGGTGTTGGCCACTCCATATCTCTTGACTGGTCTCTAGGTGTAAATTTCCATAAAGCAAAATCGCTAGGGTTTTTCTTTTCATTATTAATTGCAACTCTGGCGCCTTCTTCTTGATTTTCCAAATTTAATCTAGCGAATTCGGAATATTTTGGAAACTTTGATGTGTCAAAATATATTCCATCACTAGTTTGATAGGTAAAGCCTTTAT
>Ga0214923_10005011_pt1 | contig 15611 bp, 13 predicted proteins | sample LL1510_MetaG_FD_177993 | JGI IMG/M metagenome (GOLD analysis project Ga0214923, IMG submission 177993) | Freshwater microbial communities from Lake Lanier, Atlanta, Georgia, United States - LL-1510 | ecosystem: Environmental > Aquatic > Freshwater > Lake | place: USA: Georgia | collected...
TCGCTCTCGGTGGAGAAACGTCAACGGGCCATGATGGTCACGGTCGCGACACCTCATGGTCCCGTGACCTTGGCAGTTCCGACGACGTTCATGAATGACTCCGGAGCTGCCCTCCCCCCACTCATGCAACGCACCTCGGTCACGGACCCGAGTCGGGTGGTCGTGGCCCACGATGAGTTGGATTTTGAGCCCGGTCGCTTGCAGATCAAAGTTGGCGGCGGTCTCGCCGGTCACAACGGTCTGCGTTCAATTGCCGCAACGCTACAGACCCACGAGTTCGCTCGTCTTCGGATTGGCATCGGCAAGCCCGCGCGCAAGGAACAAGGTGCCGACTACGTCCTGAAGCGTCTCACCGGTGTGACGCGCGACGCGGTAGCGCTCGACGTGAGTGCGGCCGCTGACGCGATTGAGTTGATTTTGGACCTGGGCATTGAAGAGGCCCAGCGACGCGTCAACGCTGGAACCCGTGACTAACGCACCGCTGCAGCCACTCCTCTCGCAACTCATTGACGAGGTGACTCGCGACATCGAGCGCGGTGACGTGGCCACGACGTCACGCGGCGTCGCGCCGGTAATTGCGGCGACGGCTCAGCGCCGGGGACCGCTCTGTGTGGTCGTGGCGTCGCATCGTGACGCGGACAATCTCGAAGAGGACGTTGCGGCGTGGCTGGGTGACGACGATGCAGTAGTGACCTGGCCGGCGTGGGACGTGGCCCCCTTCGAACGGGTGAGTCCCGACATCGTCGTCATGGGACGACGAGCTGAGGTGCGGCGGCGCATCGGCTCAGCGAACCCGCCGCAGGTCCTCATTGCCTCAATCCGCAGTTTGCTCCAGGTCGTGCCACCGCAGTCCGACTATTTAGAGTTGGTCGCTTCGAACGAACTCGATCGCGACGGATTCGTTCGATGGCTCGTGGCCCGAGGGTACCGACGTGAGCCACAGGTCGAACACCGCGGCGAAGTTGCCGTCCGCGGCGACATTGTGGATGTGTGGTTGAGTCATCTCAACGAACCGGTGCGCATCGAACTCTTCGGTGACGACGTGGAGCGCTTGACGCAGTTTGACGTCGCGACGCAACGCTCGTTACGCACCTTGGAACGCTGTTGGGTCTATCCAGCCCGTGAGTGGTGCCCGAACGATGACGATCGAGCCACGGCCGAGCGCGCGCTGACGAAGTGGCCCGAGTTGCGGGAAGTCTTTCAACCGCTCGTCGACGGTCAGTTCGTTGACGGCATGGAAAGTTGGCTTGGGTGGCTGCAACCTGATGCACCGACCTTTCTTGATGTGATGGATCAGGGCCGTGCACTCGTGCTGATTGACACTGACCGTCTCGCGCAACGAGCTAGCGAACTGCTCGGTGAAGAGTCTGAACTGGCCGAGGTCGTCGCCGCGACGTGGGGGCTGGCCACTGCCCCACTGCTCCATCGCTCCTTTGATGAGGTGCTGGCGTCGCGGGCCATCGATGTTCGCGTCAGCTCAGAGGCCACGACGTCTGGGGTGTGGGTCGCGACAGATCCGCCCGTCTGCCAAGGAGATCCGCAACGTCTCGCCACCCACCTGACAACGCGTCAACCGCAACGGGCCATTGTGGTCGTCCACAGTGACGCCACGCAACAGCGACTACTCGGCCTCTTCGAAGAAATAGGGCTGGCCACAACTGCCTCGCTCGAGAATGCCGCTGACGTTGATCTCGCCGTCGTTCACGCGCCGCTCGCAAGAGGGCTGGCCACCGCCGACACGATTGTCTGGAGTGAGGCCGACTTCACGGGCCGACGCACCCCTCGGCGCCAGCCTCGAGCTCGCGCGCGGCACGTCGACGGCTTCTTCGACGATCTGACGACCGGGAACTTGGTCGTGCACCGCACAATTGGTATTGCTCGCTACGCCGGGGCCACGACGCGCACTTTGGGCGAGACGACGCGCGACTATCTCATCTTGGAGTTTCGGGGTGGTGACCGTCTCTTTCTGCCGACCGATCAAGTTGACCTCATCACTCCCTACACCGGGGGAGGTTCGCCGCAGCTCTCGCGAATGGGTGGCTCTGAATGGCAGCGCACCACCGCGAAGGCCCGCGCCGAGGCCCAAGACATCGCCGACGAACTTCTGGAGCTCTACCGTCTGCGCGCTGCGGCGCCGGGTCACGCCTTTGCTCCCGATTCACAGTGGCAGATCGAAATGGAGAATCTCTTTCCCTACACCGAGACGCCCGACCAACGACGCGCCATCGACGAGGTCAAGGCCGATATGGAAGCGGCACGCCCGATGGACCGGTTGGTCTGTGCGGACGTGGGCTTTGGCAAAACGGAAATCGCTATTCGGGCAATCTTCAAAGCTGTCCAAGACGGCAAGCAGGCCGCGCTGCTGGCTCCGACAACGCTGCTGGCCAGCCAGCACTTTCACAATCTGACGGAACGATTCGCCAGCTTTCCGGTCAAGGTGGCCCTCCTGAGTCGATTCGTTGACGACCGTGACGTCGCGGCGACGATGAAGGGTCTTCGTGAGGGCTCGGTGGATGTCGTTGTGGGGACGCACCGACTCTTGAGCGACAGCGTGGCCTTTCGCGACCTCGGTCTCTTAGTCGTCGACGAGGAGCAGCGCTTTGGCGTCACGCACAAAGACGCCATCAAGCGAATGTCCGTCGGCGTTGACGTGTTGACGCTGACGGCTTCGCCGATTCCACGAACCCTCGAGATGGCCCTCACGGGAATTCGCGACCTGTCGATGGTGACCACTCCGCCCGTCGATCGCCAGCCCATCTTGACCCACGTGGGTGAGTACGACGAAGCGGCCGTGGTCGAAGCGGTGCGACGGGAGTTACTTCGTGACGGCCAAGTCTTCTTCGTACATAACAAGGTGGCCGACATCGATCAGATCGCGGCCAAGCTCGGTCGACTCGTTCCCGAAGCGCGCATTGCGGTGGCCCACGCCCAAATGGACGAAGCGGCCCTCGAGCGCGTGGTACAAGACTTCTGGGAGCAGCACTACGACGTGTTGGTGTGCACCACCATCGTGGAGTCGGGTATTGACATGCCGAGTGTGAACACGTTGATCGTGGACCGCGCCGAGACGCTGGGTCTCGGGCAACTACACCAACTTCGCGGTCGTGTCGGACGTAGTGGTGCGCGGGCCTACGCCTATCTCTTTCACGCCCCCGGCGTGATCTTGTCCGAGACGGCCTTTGAGCGACTGCGGTGCATTGGCGACAACACCGCGCTGGGCAGTGGATTCAAGATTGCCATGCGCGACCTGGAGATTCGCGGGGCCGGCAGCCTCTTAGGTCATCGTCAGTCTGGTCACGTCAGCGCCGTCGGCTACGACCTCTACGTGCAACTCGTTGCCGAAGCGGTGGCCGCCGCCAAGGGGACCACTCTTTCGTCCACGAAGTCAGTTGTGCTCCCGCGACTCGGGCACGCCCACATCCCCGAGGACTACATCGCCGCTGAAGACCAGCGTCTGGAGGCCTATCGCCGGTTGACCTCCTCACTGACGAGCGAGGAGTTGCGTGACGTCGCAGAGGAGTGGCGCGATCGCTACGGTCCGCTGCCGGACGCCGCACACGAGTTACTGGAGGTGATGGAACTTCGCGTGGCCGCTCTGCGCTACGGCGTGAGCGAAATTGTCACGACGCCTCGACCCGAGGGTCTCGAAGTGCGACTTCGCACCAGTGGGCTCACCCCGGAGTTTGTGCGCGTGCTCCAACTTCGCTATGGAGCTCGATGCTTTGATCCGGCGACGCAAGACGTCACCGTCACATTGCCCGAGCACGTCACCTCCGCGACGCCGGTTACCGCACTGCTTCATGAACTGTGGTCGCAGGCGCCCTCAGTAGCATGACGATGTGCGCCGACTCATCGCCTTTCTTCTCGCTGCTGCCGTCATCGTTCCGTGGCTCGGAGCCACAGTCTCCACCGCCGCAGTGCAGGGCGGGAGCGGTTCGGAGTCCAACTACGACTTTGCTCACGAGGTGCACGCCATCAAGAACTCCGAAGGCGCCTCGTGCTACGTCGGCGCACTGTGGGGCGTCACCTTTACTGGCGGCGCCGGCCTCGGAACCTACGACCTCGCCAGCGTGACCGCGTGGGCGAACCTGCGCCTCGAGGGTCTCGCCATTGCGTCATACGCGAAGGAGCAGTTTCAGTTCGCACCGACCGCGAAGGATCTCGAGACCGCGCGCAACAATGTGATTCGCCAGATGACGTCGTCAGCGACGGCCAAGGCGCTGAGCTGCCCTGGGACACCCGGTGATGCACTTGACTCACTGCCCACAACGGTGCAAGAGAGCATCGTGATGGCCGAGGCCGCCTCGGAACAGGTTCTCGCCGAAGTACCGAGTCGAATCAGCGAAGATGATGCCTCATTGCAAGCTTTTTACAACGCCCACCGCAGCGAGTACGACAAGATTTGCGTTCGAGTGGCCGTCGTGTTACCCGAAGACGTGGCGTCATTTCAAGCGGATGCTCGTTCCGGCAAGAGCCCCGTCGATCTCGTGAAGAAGTATTCGCTGGACTCCTCGCGCGCGCAAAATGGTGAGTACGGATGCTTTGACGCCACCAGCAACGCTCGGGAGCTGGTGCGGGGTGTCGCCATCGGTGAGTGGGGCCAACCCCAAGCCGTTAGCGGATCTGGTTCTAGTTACTACCTGTTGGTCTCACCGATGTCACGCACATCACAGCCCTACGCCAACCCCACGGTGCAAGCGCAGGTTCTCGCTGACGTTCGCAAGCTCAATGCCGGATCGGCCACCGCTATCAAAGAGGGCATCTTCGCTCGCGTTGGAATTCGTGTGAATCCTCAGATCGGCCGATTTGGCAACGGCCAAAGTGGCCTCGGTATCTACCCACCGTCGACACCGGCCGCCGAGTTGGTACCGAACGGGGGAGTGGGATTGGCCGTTCCGAGTAGTTCCAACTAAGCGTGGCGAGACCTCGCATCACGGTCGTGGGTCTGGGGCCCGGCGACGGCCAGCTACTCACCCGCGCGACGGTCGATGCTTTGAGCGGGGCACCGCAAGCACGACTGCGAACGAGTCGCCACCCCGCCGCCTCCGCGTTTCGAGAGATTCCGACGTACGACGACTGGTACGAGACGGCGGATTCCTTTGACGAGCTCTACGATCGCATCGTCGACGATCTGGTTCGCCTCGCCACGACGGGGCCCGTTGTTTACGCCGTGCCAGGTTCGCCACTGGTGGCCGAGGCCACCGTCGAGCGACTGCTCGCTCGAGAGGAGATCGACGTCACGATTGTGCCGGCCGTCTCGACTGTCGACGTCGCCTGCGCGGCGCTACGTATCGATCCGATGTCCGTGTCGCTTCAGGTGGTCGACGCCCTCGGGGGTGATGGACCATTCCGCGGTTCGGGCGCCATCTTGGTGCTCCAGACCTACTCGCCCGAAGTCATGGCCGCGGTGGCCGATCGCCTCGAGCCGACAACGTCGGTGTGCGTCGTCTATCACGCCGGACTACCCGAGCAAGAGTTGCGGTGGATGAGAGCTGTCGACCTGAGTCGAGTTCACGACGCCGATCATCTGACGTCGCTCTACGTGCCCGCGGTGCGAGACGTCGGTGGAGCAATCGTCGATCTCGTGGACCTCATGAGTGTCTTGCGTGAGAAGTGCGCGTGGGATCAAGAACAGACTCATACTTCGCTTGCGCGCCATCTTCTGGAAGAGTCCTACGAAGTCATCGACGCACTCGAGCGCTACGCACTGGCTCTCGAAGGTGAGGGCGACGTCGCCGCCACGGCCCATCACGCCGAAGAGGAGCTCGGTGATCTCTTATTCCAAATCGTCTTCCACGCTCATCTGGGCGCCGAGCAAGAAACGTTCACTCTGACCTCGGTGGCGGACGCGGTGCACCACAAGCTCGTCGAGCGCCACCCTCACGTCTTTGGTGATGTGTCGGTGACGACCGCGGACGACGCCGAGGCGCGATGGGAGCGGCTAAAGAAGCAAGAGAAACAGCGCGAGAGCGTGACCGACGGCATCGCCTGGGAGTTGCCCGGTCTCGTGCTGCACGCCAAGTTGTTGCGCAAGGCCGCTTCGGTCGGGATTGCCACGCCCGATGGTGCCGCGGCTCTCGAGCAGGCGCGCCAGGCCATGGCGTCATTGCATGTCGACGACGTGGAGGCGTGGCGCACCGTCATCTCGTCCTTGAGTGTGCTCGCCAAGAGTGGTGGCGTGGATCTCGAGGGCGTGGCCCGTTCGCTCGCTCTAGCCCTGCGCGACGAGATTGTGACCGCTGAAGGCCTCGCGCGTTCCTAGGCTCGGGTTGTAGCGTAAGGGTGGTGTTTCACCCCCACAAGGAGTCCCCATGAGCGCCATTGAACTTGTTATCGGTCGTCAGGTCCTGGACTCGCGTGGTAACCCCACCGTCGAGGCCGAAGTTGTTTTGGAGTCGGGCGCCGTTGGTCGTGCCATCGCACCCTCAGGCGCCTCAACCGGTACTCACGAAGCCGTCGAGCTGCGTGACGGTGGCGAGACGTGGCTCGGGAAGGGCGTCTCGACCGCGGTCGCCAACGTCAATGGTGAAATCCACGACGCTCTCGAAGGCTACGAGGCCAGCGACCAACGAGCCGTGGACTACGCCATGATCGATCTCGACGGGACCCCCAACAAGGGGCGCCTCGGAGCCAACGCTATGTTGGCCGTCTCGCTCGCGACGGCGAAAGCGGCGGCCGCAGAGAGCGACCTCGCGCTCTTTCAGTACCTGGGTGGTGTGAACGCACACGTTCTGCCCGTGCCAATGCTCAACGTCGTGAACGGTGGCGTACACGCCCGTAACACCATCGACTTCCAAGAGTTCATGTTCATGCCCGTTGGCGCCGCGTCGTTTTCCGAAGCGCTCCAGTGGGGTGTTGAGGCGTACCACACACTGAAGAAGATTCTTGAAGGCCGCAACCTCTCCACGGCCGTCGGCGACGAGGGTGGCTTCGCACCGGACTTGCCGGATAACGAAACGGCCGTCAAGGTGCTCGTCGAGGCGATCGAGCGCACCGGTCGTGAACCCGGCAAGGACATCGCCATCGCTCTCGACCCCGCCACGACCGAGCTATGGAAAGACGGTGCCTACCACCTCGAAGGGGAGGGGCGCGTTCTGAGCTCCACCCAGATGGCCGAGTACTGGGCCGACCTGTGCGCCCGGTACCCGATCGTGTCCATCGAAGACGGCATGGCCGAAGACGATTGGGACGGTTGGGCCGCTTTGACCAAGGCCGTGGGCGACCGCGTGCAGCTCGTGGGCGACGACCTCTTCGTCACCAACACCACTCTGTTGCAACGTGGCATCGATCAGGGAGTCGCGAACGCCATCTTGATCAAGCTCAACCAGATTGGCACCTTGACCGAAACGCTCGACGCCGTGCGACTGGCGAACAACAACAACTACCGCGCCGTTATTTCGCACCGCTCGGGTGAGTCTGAAGACGTGACCATTGCTGACTTGGCCGTCGCGACTAACGCCGGACAGATCAAGACGGGGGCGCCGGCACGATCGGACCGGGTCGCGAAGTACAACCAGTTGCTACGACTCGAAGAGCAGTTGGGTGACCAGGCCCGCTTCCTCGGTGCTCGTGCTCTCTTTGGAGGACGTGGTGGCGGCAAGTAAGTCAGTCACCCCCGACGCGGGCCGAAGGGCCCTCAGTTGGATTGGCGCTGTCATCGTCGGCGCCATCTTGATTACGTGGCAGCCCTGGCACGCCCTCATCGCCCAGCAGGAGCAGATCAACTCTCTGCAATCGCAGATTGCGACGCTGGAGGCCCAACAGCAGGCGCTCGATCAGCAGTCGGCGGCGCTAAAAGACGCTGAAGCCATCACGGGTTTGGCTCGCAAGCAATATCAGTTGGTGCGTGTTGGGCAGCAACTGATTCAAGTAGTTCCCAAGACCAAGGGTGGATTGGCCGATATCGACGCCGCCGACCCGGCCAACGATCCTCTCGTGGCGCCGGCCGATGTCATAACCGTGAATCCTCACGGCAAGGGCATGACGGGCGAGACCAGCAGTTTTTGGTCGCGTTTGGCGACCACCCTTGAGTTCTGGCGTTGACCTTTCTCGACGCGAACACCGCCGACGTGGCCTACGTCGAAGCCGCCCTTGGGCGACCGACAGTGGGTCGATTCGCCGTTGTGGTGCGGCGCACAACCGGTGAGCCCGTCGTGATCGAGAACGAACCGCACATGCGTGATGGGACACCGATGCCGACACTGCTGTGGTTGCTCGACCCCGATATCCATGAGGCCGTGAGTCGTCTCGAGGGTGACGGTGGGGTGCATCGTTTCGAAGAAGTGGTCGACCCTGTGGCCCTGCGCGACGCGCACGACGACTACGCGTTGCGCCGTCAACGAGCGACCGTCCGTCGCGATGGTCCGCAGCCGACGGGAGGTGTGGGTGGTACTCGTGTGGGAATTAAGTGCCTGCACGCACACCTCGCCAACTTTCTGGCCGGCTTCTCCGATCCCGTCGGGGAGATTGTCGCCGCGTCCATCGACCTACCCGAGTTGGAGCGTTGCGAGGTCCGCCAATGAGTGTGGCGGTCATCGACTGCGGGACCAACTCAACTCGACTCTTGGTCGTTGATGATGAGGGGGCGACTCTCGCTCGAGAGATGACCATCACTCGGCTCGGTCAAGAAGTGGCCACAACGGGACAGCTGCACCCCGATGCACTGCAGCGCGTTTACGCCTGTCTCGTGCGGTATCGCGCCATCATGGACTCCTTCGATGTCTCCTCGGGCACGCTGGTGGCAACCTCCGCCGCTCGTGACGCACGCAACGGACCAGAGTTCGTTGCCGAGTGCGAGCGCATCACCGGCGTACGCGCCCAGTTACTGAGTGGCGCGGCCGAAGCGACTGCCTCATATATCGGGGCCACGGCAGACCTGCCCGACGACTCTCGTCCGTCGATGATTATCGACATTGGGGGTGGCTCGACCGAACTCGCCGTCGTTCTTCACGGCGAGTTCATTGCTCATTCGATGCAACTTGGTTGCGTGCGCGTATCGGAGTCGCATCTCGGTTCGGGCCGGTTAACGGCTGACGCTCGTCAGGCGGCAGAGCGCATGATTGCCACGGAACTCGACGGACTATTCACGAGCGAGCCGCGATTCCAGGACGCGATTGGCGCGGTGCGGCTCATTGGGCTCGCGGGCACCATTGCAACGTTGGCGCAGCTCGATGTCGGGGTGAGTGAATATGCCCGCGAGCTCGTGCATCACCACGTTCTTTCTCGTTTCGTCGTGGAGCACTGGACCGAGGTTCTGGGAGCCGAACTTCCGGCCCAGCGCCTCGCCCGCCCCGGCATGGTGCCCGGACGCGAGGACGTTCTCGTGGGCGGGCTCTTGGTGCTCGGTGCGGTGATGGATCGCTTTGCAATTTCTGAGCTCCTTAGTTCAGAATGTGACATCTTGGACGGCGTGGCCGCCCAACTACAGGGACGCGCGCCAAAGGAGCTGTCATGACACGAGGAGGCGATGCATCACGTGGCGCCGACCTCACTGTGCGTGATCGCGTCACTTCGCCACTCGTCCTGCACGCCCGTCGTTTGGTGCTGCGCACCTTGACCGAACACGACTACGAGGGCTGGTTGGAAGTTCGTCGACGGTGCGGTGAATGGTTGACTCGTTGGGAGCCGCGTTCGGCCAACGGCCCGCACCTCGCCGAGGATCGACGGAGCTTCATGGCACGGTGCGCCGTCCGGGAACGGGAACGTCAATTAGGAGTCGCCTACGGATTCGGGCTCTTTGATGGAGGTCGTTTCGCTGGCGAGATCACCATCTCGGGAGTGCAACGAGGTCAGATGCAGTCGGCCTACGTCGGCTACTGGATTGATCAGGAGCTGGCCGGCCAGGGCTACATCCCTGAGGCGGTGGTCGCCGTCTTGCAGTACGCCTTTGACTATCTCAATCTGCACCGCATTGAAATCAATATCGTTCCTCGCAACGCGTCCTCTCGTCGCGTGGTGGAAAAGTTAGGAATTCGTTGCGAAGGTGTCGCGGAGCGGTACCTCGAAATCGACGGAGTCTGGGAAGGTCACGCCCGTTACGCAATCACGCGAGAGGAGTGGGTGGAACGAGCGCCCGAGTTAGTGGCCACGTGGCTTTTGCCGCGGGACTAAACGGCTTCGAAGCGCCGGCCACGTAGTTCGTCGACTCCGACGACACCCAACCGGCCGTCACAGACTTTCCCGATTCCCAGTCCGCCCGGGGCGCCGTCACGGGGCAACACGATGATGTCGTCATGCTCGCCTCGAGCAATCACGGCTCCAGGAACGCGAGCGTCCCGACAGGCCCGCGCGACGAGTTCACGGTCGACACCGGCGGCCACGCGCACTGCCACCGTGCGATACGTGGAACGGGGGACGTCTCGAATGTCCATCAACATGCCCCACGAGTCGCGACCGACGCGAACGGACGAACCGGCCACGTCGTCCCATGCAACATCGACTGTCGCGGTCGTCAGATGCAGGCGATTCGCTAGGTAGAGCCATTCGGCGTCAAAGGCAAATCCGTTGATGTGACCAAAGATCGCGCACAGACGAGCAACGCCGAGATGAAATCCCTTAAAGCCACATTGGGTGTCGCGAGCCGAGATGCCGGTCCAACGTCGAACGAGGGCGTTAAAGACACCCCCGGCGGCGGTGCGCACCACCGAGTCGTAGCGTATGTGGCCACCCCGAGCGCGCGAGCCCACAGCCACGTCCGCGCTCTCGAGGGCGCCGAGCACGAGGGGAATCTGTCGAGGGTGTATTGACATGTCGGCATCACAGATGACCGCGATCTCTCCCTGGGCGACCCCGAGCCCGACCTTCAGCGCCGCCCCTTTACCTCCGTTGGTCTCGCAGCGCACGACCAACGAGTGAGGAAGGTCGCTGACGAGCTGAGCCGCACGGCGACCCGTGTCGTCACTCGATCCGTCGTCGACCACGATCACTTCAACGCGGTCGCGACCCATCTCGTCGACAATTGGAAGGAGGCGCGTAAAGCCGTCAACGAGACGCGCACCTTCATTGTGGGCGGGCACGATGATGCTCAGCGCAACGGACATGGCCAGTGAGCCTACGGACGTCCGGCGCCGATAAGACCGTAGGTAAAGAGTGGCGAGAACGAAATCACCGTGCCACGGTGTGCCGCCGAGATAATTGTGTTGAGACCCCACGGTCCCTGGCCGGCGTACATCACGACGTGGTCGATCTGATGATCGTTGTCAAGGTTGTAGTAGAAGAGCAAGTCGCCAGGCTGCAGTTTGTTGAGAGGAACACGCTTCGTGGCGTAGTACTGCATGGCGGCCGTCCGAGGGATGTAATAGCCGGCCCGAGCCCAGGACCACTGGGTGAGTCCGGAACAGTCAAAGCCGTACTTCGGCGACTCTCCACCCCAGACGTACGGCAGACCTCGGACCGACATCGCAGCTCTAAGGGCCCGTAGCCCCGCCGTCGAGGTCGCCCCTGTTCCACCAACGTGGGGCTTGGGTTTGATCGCGGCGAGCACCTCGTTCGCCGCCGCTTGTCCACCGACGGCCGCGGCTGCGGCCACCGCCTTAGCGACGGCCCGATCGTCGTGACGCTTGGAAGCCGCCTTCGCTACCGCAATTTGATAGTTGATAATTTGACGCTTCAACTTCTTTGTGACGGTGGCCAAGGTGGCCCGAGTCGCCGCTTCGTTTCGAGCGTTCTCCGCCAGGAGTGATTGCATTTTGGCCGCTTCGCCGGCTTTGAGCGCGCGCTGTTGGCGACGTTCGGCAACGGTTCGATTCAACGCGTCTTGTTGGGTCTTTAGTTGAACTTTGAGATCACGGAGGTTACCGAGGACGAGAGTCTCGTACTGGTTCCGTGCGTCTGACTTCAAAGTGTCTTGGCGAAAGAGGTCGAGCCACTGGGCGTCCGCCGCACCGAGCACATAGGCGTGAACGGTTGCTTCGACTAACGACGCCGACGTCTGCGAAAGCGCAGCTTTCTTCTGTGCAATCTGGACGGTGAGGCGGGCCAAGGTTCCGTCGATGTCACGGATGGCCTGCTTGGCCGTGTTGTACTTTTCGGCCAAGGATTCGCTGAGCTGCTCTTGGCGGGCGAGCTTTTCGGAGAGGGAGGCGATCAGCTTTTGTGTCTCGGCAATGGAGGCCCCGTGGACGACGCCGGCGGGGGCGACCACGCTGGTGGCGAGGAGGGCGGCGGCGAAGATGACCTGACGCACGCGCGCTGTCGGCACTGCAATGGCACGAAGCACAAAAAAAGGCTAGTTGTGCAACTCGGCGAAACTCCGGCAGGGCGAAAGTTGCCGAGCCCGTTGTCTTGTACCGTGGAGAAACCGACTTCGTCGACGTTGGGGGCGTAGCCCAATGGCAGAGGCAGGGCGCTTAAACCGCCTCCAGTGAGGGTTCGAATCCCTCCGCCCCTACGTCGACGCGAGGTGCGTCGCGACTCTTTAGTAGCCTGCGAGCGTGGCAAAGAGCACATCAGGCAAGTGGGTCAGTCGAGTCGGCGCAAGTGGTGGTGGCAAGACATACCGCAAGAATCGCCCTATTAACTACTACGGAGTTCTGGCCATCCTCACCATCCTTGGCCTGATGACAGTCATCTACTCCCGCTACGAGTATCAAAATCCGGCCTCCGAAGTGCCCCCTGTCGTGGGACAGACTTGGTATGCCGCAATTTCAGGCCAAGTATGTGGCGGCGTACAGCCCTTCGTGGCGAAAGACCCCAACGCGTTGACCGCGGGATTCAACATGCTCGATAAGAACGTTCTCGCCATCTCTCCGCGTTCACCCGAGCAGGCCGGAAACAATGCGACCTTCCAGAAATTTCTTGACGAACACCCGACTCTCGACGTCAGCGCGAACTCCCTGAAGTGGACCGACGGCAAGACCTACACCAACGGCGATCTTTGTCCCGCCGGCACGAAGTACGCCGGCCAGGCGGGACGCGTTCAGATAGCCGCGTGGAGCACGTTGACGCAGCCCGAACCGACGTTGATATCCGACCCCGCGTCACTCAAACTGACCGACCAGATGCAGATCTCCGTTTCCTTCCTGCCCGACAACGTTCAGGCGTCGACGCCAGATAAGGCCACCCTCGCGTCCATGGTGCAGCTGAGTAACAACGCCGCGGGCACCACCACAACGACGGTCGCACCCTAGGTCCATGCGAGCCGTCGTCTTAGTCGGTGGTGAGGGAACGCGCCTGCGCCCCTTGACGTACCAAGCTCCCAAGCAGATGCTCCCCATCCTGGGTGTGCCCATGCTGGAGCGCGTGTTGAGCAACTTGGCTCGCCACGGCGTCACCGACGCCGTGCTGTCCCTCGGCTACCTCCCTGACCGATTCATCGAGGCGTATCCCGACAACGTGGTCGCTGGGGTCAAGGTCACCTACGCCGTTGAGCCGTCGCCGCTCGACACCGCCGGCGCTATTCGATTCGCCGCGCGCGCGGCCGGCACCAACGAGACCTTCATTGTGATTAATGGCGATGTTCTCACCGACCTCGACGTCACCGCCCTCGTGCGTTTTCATCGAGAGCGCGGGGCCGAAGCCACGATTGCTCTGCACCCGGTGGAGGATCCTTCGCGATTTGGTGTTGTACCCACCCACCCAGATGGCCGAGTGATTGCCTTTGTGGAGAAACCGCCGAAGGACGAAGCGCCAACGAATCAGATCAATGCCGGCACGTACGTGTTGGAGCCGTCGGTCATCGACCGCATTGCGCCCGACGTCAAGGTGTCGGTCGAACGCGTGACGTTCCCTCAGCTCGTTGCCGACGGAACTCTCTACGCCCTGTCCGATGATTCGTATTGGCTCGACACCGGTACGCCGCAGGCCTACCTCGAGGCCCATCGAGACGTCCTCGAGGGGCGCCGTCCCATGTCGCTTCGTGACCCCGTTGTGGATGGAAGCTGGATTGACCATCGGGCCAAGGTTGCCGCCGCCTCGGTCCGACTGGCCTCTATTGATCGCGACGTCGTGGTCGAAGATGGCGCCACGCTCGACAACGTTGTTCTCCTCCCGGGCGCACGCGTGTGCGCCGGGGCGACCGTCAGTGACTCCATCGTGGGACCTCGCGCGACGATTGGGGCGGGAGCCATCTTGGAGTCCACGTGCGTCATCGGACATGACGTCATCGTGCCTGGCGGATCGATTCTGCGAGGCGATGTCCGTCTCGGCGGACCAGTAAATCGCTAACGAAATAGGTCGTCGTGTGCTCGGCGCACGAGGTGTTCGGCCACGCTGGCGTCACCAAAGTGCTCCGGGCCGACTCCCCGGACTAGGGCGAAAGGCGTCATCGCCGCCTTCCCGAGAACCAGGTGCGCCGCCCCCGCAATCTCATCGGCAACGGCTACCTCGGTCGCTTCGAGAGTACGCCCCGTGTGATCAGTCGTTCCGCGAAGGTCCTGTACCGGTCGCAGGCCCGCAATGCCAATGGCAACGTCAGTGACTCCAGTGCGCCACACCCGACCGAACGTGTCGGTCACGATGACGGCAACCTTGGTGCCGGTGGCGCGTTCGATGTCGCCTCGAACTTTTCGGGCCGACCTGTCGGGATCAAGCGGGAGGAGGACGGCCGTTCCTTCGGCGGTATTGGAAAGGTCGATACCCGCGTTCGCGCAGATAAAGCCGTGATGGGTTTCCACGATGTGGAGAGTCCCGCGACGGCGCAGGACCCGCACCGACTCTGATGCAATGAGGGCGACTTTATGGTCATCGGTTCCGTCGAAGGGCACGACGCGACCCTCCGCCTTACTCACGACCTTGCTCGTCACGGTGATGATGTCGAAGTCGTTCAAGGTGAGATTGTTGCGCTGCAGGGATGCCAGGATCGCATCGGCGAGGTTGTCGCCTTCGCGAATTTCGGGCGCGCCCGGCAGAGCCTGGATGAGCACGCTACTCATGCCAACGCCGCACGAACGAGGGCCTGGGCGTGGTGCGGGTCAGACATGACGGTCGTGGTGACCCGCACGTCGAGGCCCGCGTCACGAACCGCGGCCGCATCGTCGCGGTCAACTTCGTCGATGATGAGAGTTCGTGCGAAAGGTGCGTAGTAGTGCGCGACCGCGCCGTTGGTAGCGGCGTAGCCCAACTCCCGCATCAGCCGGTCGGCGGGCCCCTTGAGTGCAGCGCCATTGACGAATGGTGAGATGGCTACAACGTCGTCACGGCGAGAAGTCACGGCGTCGCGCAGGGCGGTCATTGCCATCATCGGCGAAATGGAGAGAATGGGATTTGACGGCGCGATGACGATGCGATCGGCATTCACGATGGCTTCGAGGGCGGCTGGAGATGGTGTGGCGTGTGACGCACCGTCGTAACGGACGCTCTGAACCACGACGCCATGATGATGTTTCACGAAGTACTCCTGAAACGAGAGCTCGCCAACTTCTGATTCCACCATCGTGGCAATCGGGTCGTCGGTCGCGGGGAGGAGGTTGATTTCAATCCCACGGCGGCAGGCGATTTCCGTGGTCACCTCGGACTTGGTGGCGCCGTGTTGGAGGCGCTGAGAGCGATAGAGGTGGGTCGCGAGATCACGATCACCGAGTGAAAACCAGTTGTCGCCTCCGAGTTCGCCGAGCTCGTGCATCACTCGCCACGACTCGTCGGTCAGGCCCCATCCGCGCACGTCATCGTTGAGG
>Ga0214923_10005012_pt1 | contig 15610 bp, 13 predicted proteins | sample LL1510_MetaG_FD_177993 | JGI IMG/M metagenome (GOLD analysis project Ga0214923, IMG submission 177993) | Freshwater microbial communities from Lake Lanier, Atlanta, Georgia, United States - LL-1510 | ecosystem: Environmental > Aquatic > Freshwater > Lake | place: USA: Georgia | collected...
AATGTAAGCCCCCTGCGAGAATTGAACTCGCGACCTCCAGTTTACAAGACTGGTGCTCTACCACTAAGCTAAAGGGGCTCACTATAAAAACTATAGTTTCTTTATGTGGTTTACTATTCAATAATTATTTGTCTGCCCATAATTTCATTTGGTCGAGGTCCTGCGATTTTTCGGGCTTGAATGCATAAAAATTACTATAATGAGTCAATGTGCGTTTCCAGGGACTAATGTATAATTTCACGTTTGTTCTACTTGCTGGGTCGATTTCGTCGAAAGTCACAATGGCTTTTCCGTGCAACCATTCTGGTTGTTCCACATTTTGTACAGTCAAAATCGCGCTATGACGCGCGTCTGGTCTTCCTCTAACACTTATTACTGGAGTGGAAAGATCGAATGATTCGACCAAAAGTTTTTGTCCTGGGTGAACGTCGTCGAAATTTTCAATGGGTTCATGTTCTAGTACTGGCCTTAGTTCCATTTTAGGTTCTCCCGCATTAGCATGAGAGTTTGCATAAACAGAAACACTACCGTTTTTTACTAATGATACTGGTTTCAAAGAAACACTATTAAGATGTCCTCCTGCACCAGAATTGCTAGACGCATAACGTAATTTCCCATGCTCGGATAAAGGTCCGTGCGGAAATACAATTTTACCTGCTGATTTGGCTTGAGCGCGCGTCATTGTTTTAGATGATTTTATTTTCGAGCCTCCATTACGAATCGATTTTCTTAATTTTTTACTAATATTTTTACGAAGTGTATGCTTCATATATATATTTATAATAGAAAAAATATATATAATTTCGAGAACTTTCAGGATTTCGAAAACTTGAAAAAATTGATTCATTTTTTTCTCCATGATTCGTGATAAATCTGGCTATTCCGCTAAACCCAATACAATATGTCTTCTGTTGATCAAATCTCTATTTCTAATCCCGCGTTCAGGATTGTGTCGCTTCCTCGCGAATTGCAGACCGCGGATGACGTCGCGTGGTATGTTTCCGATATTCAGAAATTCGGAGAAGTGAATAACATCACTATGAATCAGAAAACCGCTCCTAATGGACTTGTATTTCGCAGCGCAACTGTAGAACTAACAGAATGGAATTGGTCGAATCTCTCCATTTCTAAGGAAACCCTTCTCGAGAGCCGTCAATACATTTTGAATAGCTATCACTATGACTCGGATGGACAATTTGTACAATATCATTTCGACAATGGTAAACCAATGCAACATATCAAGATTGTATTGGACGTGAAAGATAGCTCAAATAACGCGAGCACGTTAGAGACAAAAAATACTTGGTCTAGTATCTATATTCCTGTGCTTCCTTCTGATTTTCAGTTCGATTCTTCTGTTAAAGATTCCTACGATCTTCAAAGTGAAGACGGATTGCGTCGTTTCTTCGAGACAAGCATGTGTCTCGGAGTAGTATCGCGAGTTGATTTCGTCAGTAAATCTGTACCTGATTCTACAGCCACTATTCGAAGCGCTTACGTGCACTTCGAAAACTGGTCAGACAATACCACATCTCGTTATATTCGCGAGCAAATCGATTGCACTGGAGAATTCTTTGTTAAGGGTCATTACATCGGACATGAATTTGTGCGTTTCAGTAACAGACGCTTCATTGTACTTAAGGTAAATCGATCGCCTATTCCAGAAGCTAATCCTGAGGCAAATGTACACCAGCTTTCTGCTCGTAATGCTGAACTCGAAAAAGAACTTGACGATCTTAAGGCTAAGATTATTATGCTGGAGACAATGTGTGATACCCTGAAGGAAAAATTAGATGATGCGCATATCGAATCAGCTTGTTCAAACTATGTTGCTATGACCGTGAATGATCTAATGTAAATATTTTGGTAAAAATAAAAATAAAAATAAAAATAAAAAAAAGTGGAAACGCTTTTTTTACCAGTCTATGAATTTTCAATAATATACACCAATTGAATACTGAACCTCTTTTGGCGGTTCAGTCTTCAAGGGCGTAAACGAAAACAATAAGATTTGCCTCGTGCAATCAAATTTTTACCGCCATAAACACTAATTATTTTATTTACAAACTTACTCGTGAACCCCAAAGCGCAAGTATTAGGGTTTTTCTTTGTTCCATGTTTATGTATATGTAAATATTGTTGATTTCGTTGACTTATATTACCATATTTAATACATTCGCGTATAATCGAATAATCGGATTCTAATATATTCATTTCCTCCTTAGGAAGTCTATCCAAATCATATGTTAATACAGATAAAAGAGTTTTGTTGCGCATCCATAATGTGGGCGTGAACATCAAATCCGGTTTCGGTTCATACAAAAACACAAATAAAACTCCTTTTTGCATTTTCTTATAATGAAGACAATTCTTGATATCAATACTATTTATTATATTTTGAAACGACGAGTAATTATTTTTATTACCGCAATTTGTAATAGTTAAACGCTCTTTTGTGCTGTATAAATTATATTTCGTTTTTGCATGAGTTGTTTTTATATCGTAACCATTTGGTAGATCTGGAAGAGAATATGTATTCGGTGTATTACCAAATATTTCGGATTCTACATATTTTCCCATGATCCCTTTATCGTTATGTTTAAAAACAATATTCTCGTTTTCAGCATTACTAACATTTAAACCGTAGCAAATGCTTTTGGCGTAATCCGTTATCTGATAAAGTGGCGCTGGACATAAACTATTCAAATCTGATATATAATTATCCAAGACGCTAGCCTTATTTTTCACATCCGATAAAAGATAACGAGGTTTAGGAGAATGAGTAGACAAACCATTTTTTATATTTTTATTTATCCGAAAAGAAGTGAAACGTAACTGTCTTGATAGCATAATAAAATATACAATAACGCCATTGCGTAAACGATACATTCAATTTTTACTTACACTAAAACAATATAAATATTTCGTAAAAAACATATAAAAATAATAAACCATATTTTTAGTAGATGAACGAATCAAGCCCAAGTATTAATAAATCCACTATTATGCGAGCATTCAATAATCATTTTTTCGATTTTTTGGATGATATAATTACTATAGTACCTAGTAATGTTGATTTGCCCACATCGCGAGATTCTTTTATGACCATAAAACGTGCAAATCCTACTTCTATCATTAAAGCGTGGTATTTACATATTTATACTCCATATAAAGACGTAATAAGCAAGGGCGACATCACTTTTTTTTTCGATAAAGATTATTACGAAGATATATCGCATTTATCTAATGTGGATAATATTATGAAAATTATAGATACTTTGCGAAGTCCTATTCGTGATATGGGCGAAAAGAACAAAGAACATTCTATGAAATACATTCAAAATTTGACTGAATTATCCAGAGTTTATTCCGAACAATAAAATTAGATCATTGCACAATGAATGACCTAATTTGCAAGTTTGAACATTTATTTTCAAGGGTGCAATTGTACACTAGACAATAAACGTCTATCATAATTCAAATGATACAATAATTCTCGTGGTTCCATTTTGTTAAAATATTCTTTCACTGAGGTTTTATTAATACGACGTCTATTATGTTTTATAGACGGTATAAAAATGGTTTTATGTATTTTATTAATATGCGGTAAAAATTTTTCGTTAATATTTTGGCCCGTTTTTAAAACGTAATAATCGACATAAGAAGTATATACGTCGTCAATAAACGTTTCATATTCCTTTGTGAAATTTTTATATTGCATATTAAATTGCGGGTAATGCGACAAAAAATCCATCTGTTTATTCGTTCTGCACATGCATAAATACTGATAATAATATTGCGCATTCGTATTTTTTTGCGCATTGATTCGCGATTTGTTTTTTAAATACGATCTTTCACCGGTTTCAATATTATGTATCATTTTACCTATAAATAATGGCGAATTTTGCGCAGAATTTACGTCGTTCTCCAATGTTTTGAAATTCGTAAATTCGTAACGTTTCGGAAAATTAATAATACCGTCTACGTTTTTGAAGACTGACCATTCCTCATAAACAGTGGGAGGTATATAAGTAACTCGATTGTCGTCATGTATATCATAAACCGCCACCAAAAATAATTTTTTATGCTGTATTGGCTCAATAATTTTATTACTAGGATGTTGTAATACGAAAGAATAACAATAATTTCTTGATAAGTTTTCAAAAAATGCGATGTCGTTTATATTATGTTTTTTTCCGTAACAGAAAACATCTAAAAACATTTGACGGAAAGTTTTGTTCATTATTTTACCATAGAAAAAATAATTTCCTCCTATGGCGGATTTTGTAGCTATCTCCCAAGAAGATGTACGTTTGTCGTAAAATAAATTAATCATTACTCCTTCGATAATATCATTTACTAAAATTTGGTCTTCTATGTCGTAATTATCATCGCGAAATTTTTCATAACGTATTGATCTTGGTGGCGAAAAACATAACACTTTATTTTCAGGAAGAGAAAACACCACTGATCTATATTCATCCATATTTTTGCTTATTGATTTATAATTTATTATTCTATATATTACATCATTTTTGTAATAAATTTTTGTATTAATATTTAGATTTGATGATGAACAGTGTAATCTGTAACTGGTATATACAATATCTTCCTCCGTCATACTGTACAATAAAAACCAAGTACCTTTAATTCATTTGAAAAATTGATTTGTTTCAATTACCTCAAATCAAATCAATTGATTCATTAGTTTAGAATGGAATCCTTAAATAATAATAAATTTGTTACTTATGACGAGAATGTAAAAACGATTAATCGCAAAACAACTCTTTCTGAAGAATTTATGAAGGCAGAAACGGCGGGGATACTTCAAGCCAATTTTGATATACAAAACCAACAAAGAAGAGATAATAATAATTATTCAGGTATCGATAGAGTGATTCATGATTTGTATTTTGAAAAGCGCAGATCATCGAAAAATTTACTGAGTCACGTAGAAACACATTCTATATGGGTTGATGATGAGGTAGACGTAAATGTAGCGCAACCGGTTATTAACGACATGTATGAAAAAGACGACGATAATGAATCAACTCATTGGATAGAAGAATTCAAGCCCGTTTATTGTTCAATTCAATAACTTTGCGCCTGCATAAAATATTCAAGGGCGCGACATTCAAAGGTGGATATTATCTTTTTTATCACGTAAATATTCAAAATTCAAAATATTATTTAGACAGATAAGTATATACACATATAGTAAAAATGGAGGTGGAATTCGATGCAGAATCAAAAAAACAACTAAGTTCTGATATATCCCTAGAACTCGGCGATATTATTGAAATCGTTGCCCCTTCTAATCCAGACATTAACGAAATTACGGCTATAATTGATTATATAGACGAAAAAAAAATAATTTTAATTGATACGGAGAACCTTAAACATTACCAATTGAATGTAGACGAAAATAACATGTTTACGGATGAAACGATAACAGAGGTTAATCTATTGAGCCGAAGCGACGAAAAGGGATACGCGCGTCAAAACGGTCTTTTACCCAAAACATGGATAGATATACATTTCGGTGGTGAAATACCGGTTACTATAACAGGTGAAATCACGAATTTAGAAGAAGATATGATCGAACTTATGACTTATCCTGATTTAAACGTATTATATATTGATTTCGCTTATAAAGGTATTCCAGAAGATATTCCTATTGAGAAAATCGTAGTGCGCGAAAAACCAGAATCTATTAAAAACGTGGGATCTTTAACCAAATTAACGAATGAAGTTGAAGGAGAAGAAAAAGATGAAGTATCTGAACCCTCTGTTAAATATACCGATAGCGGTGAGTCTATAATAAAAATCCCGGAAGATGCAATTCCTGATACGAAACCGAGCCAAGCTATACAAGAAGATTCATTCGCCGAAGCAGATACTATAATTTTTGGAGAAACATTAGGCGCCATTAAACAATATGTGGAATTGCCCGAACATAAACAACGATATGATGTAGAAACTCAAGTAAATAACTTAATGGATGAACTTTTATCGACAATACCCAACAATCGTCGCACTGTTGGTGTAATGGACAATTTACATTTATTAATAGAACGATTTAAACAACTCCGAGAACAGTTCTCTAATTTTGATAATAATAATATCATTTACGAAGCAAAGACGAATGGACCTTATCATAAACCTTTGGTTGAGAAACTGGAAAAATTAAACATTTATTTACGATGGATTGTACCGGTGGTTACCAATCGTAAAAAACTATATAATGTTGAGATTGAATTAGACTCAGAAGACGTTATGCAAGATAATGTAGAAAACGTTTTATTGTCTATTGAGAATTCGCAATTGGAATATCATAAAAACGAATCACAAACAAGAACGTTTACCTACGCATCCATACAACAAAGAATTGATAATTTAATGAACCCATTTGAAGACCCTCTATCAAACGATAACTGTTTAACTTCGCAAAAAATCGCGGCTAATATGGAATGTGTAGTCGACAATTTGAATGATTTTTTTAGTACTGTTATTAGTGGTAACGAGGTTTCTAAACGCAGATTTGTGATTCAGCGTTATCAATTAGGCGCGCATAAATTGAACGAACAAGTTCTCAAAAACGGCAAAAAAGTTTATAAACGCATACCTCTTACGCAAAATGATAATGCATCCATAAAATCTCTTCTTATGCTTCCTTTGCCTGTCGTACAATTTTCTAAAATAGATCTACCTAGCACGAACATTTTGGATCGCGCGAATCTCCATCACGAAATTTTTTCCGCGTATCGTCTTTTGAAAAAGAATAGTGACGTCGTTCCTCACGTAATTGACGATTTAAAACACGAATTTGATTATGAAAAAGCAGAAAAAGATACAAAACGCGAATTTTTATCAGACATTCAAGAATTCATTCTCAGCGATGACGAACATAAGGACGAGAATAAATACGCCAAATTTTTGGACGCTATTATACCAAATACAAAAACTTTTATACGTTTGGTTCGTAAATATATTCGCGATAAATTGTCCTTTCACGCCGTAGTGCGCTACTTGGAGCCATTTTGCATTTATACAGGAGATATTACTTATCAACAATATAATGAAATTCGTTATTTTGTGAAAGAAAAAATACAAAAAACAAAGGTCGATTATGTGTCGAAACGCGACAAATTGTCTGTTCTGACTACCACCAAATATATGGTAAACCCAAAAATGAACACTATGTTTGATATTTTGGTCGAAAAACGAGAACTTTTGGACGCGCTTTATTTGAGTTATCCTTTTTTAAATAATGAAAAAACCCGCGAAAATGCATCTTCGAGCGAAATCTTGCATAAAATATTATCGTTAGATAAAGGCAATTTGCAGTGCAATTTAATCACGTCTCTACTGTTATGTCTTATGACGCCGAACAATCTAATGGATATTTTACAACCACCCAAGATTGATGAAATGACCGACGTAGAAAAAATAAAGGCCGAAGATTGTTTTCGTCGTTTCATGACAAAGCGTTATGATTCGTTAGTTAAATTGAAGTTCGATAATAATAAAGACGAAGTATACTATGATAAAGAGTTTGATGAGACGCCCTATGATATACTTAAAAAATACAAGGATGAACAGAAAAAAATGGCACCTGATAGATTTTTGTCTTATTTGAAAGAAGTTTTGATCCAAAAACACGATTGCGCACCCTCTGTCGCCGAAGAATTGGCGGCCACTTTAATACAAGGCAAAAAACAAGTACGCGACGGAGAATACGCAATGGTGGAAATAAAACCACAGATGGACGAATCGATTGACGCATCCGCTCTTAGCGAGGGTGATATGGAAACACTACGTTTAGAAGCAGACGCGCGCAAAAAGGTACAATATTATCGCCGTTTAAAAAACAACTGGATCAATGATAAGGAAATCAATGAAAACGCCTTTTTGGATACGAATACACTTTTTTGTAATATTAGCAAAGACTGTTTCAAAAATCGCTCCTTAGATACTTGCGAACCGAGCGCGGATGTATCCAAACAGCTGAGCGAAATTAACCGCCGTAAAATGTTGGACGAATTTGATAAACGCTATGCGGTGAATGCAGAGGAACTAGAACGCACTCTCGAAATCGCGCTCAATAACGACAAACGTGTATTAAAGAACTTATTCCATTTATTAGAGGTTCAATCTCACAAGGCGAATCATTTGGCGTTTGAGCTCGGTAAATTGGCGACTGCGAACGACGATTTAATTACATCCCCGTACTTGGCTTTGCGTGATATGATATTGGGACAAGACGATTTCACCAAAAAACAATATGATATTGTTCGTTTTTGCGAGCGTTTTTGTCGCGAACCCATGGTCGCCGAATTAGAGGAGAATCAACACTGGAAATATTGTCTCGAAACCAATACGAAATTGCTGCCTGGGTTTTTATTTGAACTAGCGCAAGAGTTTATTACAGGCGGTGATTATTCGCGCCGACTTGACGAAATCTGTCGCGCTATTGGTAAGAGGTGTCAAGACGGCGATGCCGACGTGGACGAACATAGTGGTTTTATTATCCGCAAAATCGATTTCAGCGATGAAGAGGGCTACGAAGGCGGTTTTAAAATCAGCACGCGCGCAGTCATGGAGAAAGATCTAGGCACCGTTATGATGGAGACGGTTCAACAAAAGAAGGAGGATCGCGTATTTGATAGCGCAAACAGCGAAACTGTATATAATGTGTTTCGCGCAATATGTTCGAATATTGATATTCAGTTCGAAGGCATAGAAGATTTCGTTTTATCTGTTACCGCTGAACTCATGGATAAAGTCATAGCCAAAGAACATGTATATAACGCGCGATCCGAAAAACAAATGAAGGAAAAAGGTAAGGGATTACAACCTTATCAAAATTATTTCAAGGAAATGCTGATCATGATTACCGCGTCCGTTTTATTTGTTCGTATCCAAACTGCCGTCCCTTCATTTAAAACCAATAAAACGTTTCCTGGTTGCGTCAGATCTTTCAGCGGATATCCCTTGGACGGCGGAGTCGAAGATATGACTGGAATAAAATATATTGCGTGCGTTGTAGACAAAACCAAGAGCAAAATCGCTCCATGGGACGCCATTCAGAAATTAAATCCTGACGAAATCGCGAAACGTATGAAAAATATCATGGACGCTTATATATTAAAACGCGCCGACGTCAATGAACTCTATGTTCAAAAACGCGAATATGTACTTCTAAACCCGGAATTGATTAGCGTGGAAGAGCATAGCGTCAGCCGCTGGAAACATTTTTTGCCTCCCGTCGTCGATTTTTCGATTGAGTCCCACATCAGAAACCTAGGCGACGATTTTAATAAAGAGCTTTTGGATACCATGCGCAAGGGACACCGCGACCAACATCAACAAATTTGTATTTTAAAGAGTCGCGCGGCCTATTTTGGCTTCTCCATCATCGAAAAGATTAATCGCGTCGTCAAGGAAAAGGATACTCTATTGAAAACATCGGCGCAAATACCTTTCATGGAGAACGCGTGTTGTAATGAAAACGTCGATGTTACCCGGCCCATACTTTATTTTATTAGCGAAAATGAAAACATTCGCGATAATATTAAAGCCGCGGCAAATATGTCGCTTTTGCTAACGAACATGCGCGAACTTTCTACCGCGTCCATCTTTTTTCATAACGAAAGAACGGGTATTGTTTATCCTACATTAGGTAACGCGATCACAGAAGAACATATTTATGCGGCTATCATTAAATACTGTAATTTTGATCGTAACTTGCCTGTGCCTGAACGACTTAAAACTATTGTTACTGAACGCCCGGCTGGTTATAACCAGTATTGGTCCATGGAAGAAAAGATCGAATATCTCAAGAAAAACGGCAAGAGATTCAACGCGGAAACTCTTCATCAGTTAATGCAGATGGTGGCGGAAAATAATATTGTGATCAATACTACAAGAGAACAATTTGGTCGACTTCAGCCCATCATGGACGTATTAGAAGCGCTACAGACCGAGAATTCGACCATTATTGATGAGAAAACAAGAGAACATTTACGTAGCGTGTTTGAATCCTATGACCCCAAGAAAATGACGGAGGACGAATCCCCCGCCCTAGAACGCCTCGCCGATTATTTATATAGTGTAAACGAGGCCTTGTATAACAAAATCATGGGGTTTTTTGAGAACTATGGTAATTTATCGGCGGCGAACTACGATCGTTTAAACCAGTTTATGTTCGGTGTAACCGCATGGGATTTACAAAAAGTAGGCGCCGACGCCGATCTATATTACGACGATGAGCTTTATACGGTAACGCAATATATGCAAAATGCGATTCTTTATATGTGTAAGATCTATCCTACTATTTTATTGAATGGCGCGGATTTCAATACTGTTCCCAATCATTGGGGGTTCAGTAAGAAGGATCCGACTTATAAAAAAATCCAGTCGTTTATTGAGAAACATTATGCGGATATCGAAAAATTCAAGAACGATAAAATTATGAACCGTCTCTTAAACGAGGCCAGAAATAGCCTTACTAATTTGAATATATTTGCGCAAAATATTCCTGTTATCACTCCCATTAAAAAGTCCGGGCACGTTTTCAATTCGCTCTTTGATAAAAAGACTTCTTATATGTTATTCGCATTCTGTTTTTATTCGACAATACAAACTTATATTGATTTGGCTGGTGATATTGATTTGATACAAGCGGATCTGGAAGAAGTAAAACTAGAACGTCGCGGTAACAATAAAGAGAAAATGGATGCAGCATCTCAGTTACGCGCCGAACTGAGCGAATTGGATATCAATTTGGGAGACAACGAAGAGGAATTGCAAGAATACGTAATACAAGTGGGCGACACCGAGGAATTAAAAGTTCGTGTGTGCGAGCTCTTGTTAGGATACTTGAACATCGAAGAAAAGAACAAAAAGGCGGTGAATTTTTCATACGCAGATATTATTAAACAAGTGCGCCGCTCACGCGAAAAAGAAAAGAAATCTATCGTCGAAGAGTTGGGTAAAATGTCGAAGGAGGAGCGCCGCGTAGAAGATATGCTTAAGAACTTTAAGATTGGTCGCTGGAACGTCGGTCAACAGAAGGGTCTCGTGGCTTATGATGCGGCGACAAACGAGCGCGAGACCAAGGATATGATCGGACAATTACTACAAGACGCGGATACGAATTTGAATCCGAGCGATGAACTCATGATGGATCTCTATGATTTGTCTGAGCTACAAAACGAAGAACGCGGCGTCGACGTCGAAGAAATGGATCAAGACACCGGGGATGACGCACAGGGATATTATGATAAAGAGGGTGAGGATATCGCACAGTTCGGAGACGGATTTTTAGACGGCTCCTATTATGAGGAAGATCGCGACGACGATTTCGGCGAGGACTCGTAGAATAAAAATATAGTCATTTTATAACTATGAATAGTTTAAAAGGGTTTGTACGTCACCATAAATTAAACGTCGCTATATTTATTTTTCTTATCTTATTTAGCGTCGTCCATTTCATAAAACCGGGTTTCATTTATAATCACGAAGGCGGATTTCGCCCTTTTGGTGTAGGTTATAAACATAAAACCGTAGTGCCTATTTGGGTCGTTTCTATTATTTTAGCAATATTGTGCTATCTTATTGTTTTGATCTATCTTAATTATTTATAAGGTAATATAATGTATTTTTTTTGTGAGATACATTATAAAAATGAATATGACCATGAATATTGGTCATTTAATAGAACCCACCGTTAAACATTATTTATTTTCAGCCCTGAACTCATGCCACGAACAACGCGTCACTATTTATTATTATGTTCTCAATATCGGCGTTTTTCTACTATTTTTCGGTTTAGCTGCCGCTATTCTTTACTATTGCTATACTCATAAATTATCTCCACTCGAGAAAGAGAAAAAAATGCTACGCGACCAAAACATTATTTTATCAAAAATCCGTATGTATCAAGAAGATTTACAAGACCGGCGCGTAAGCGGTATTACGAATCTGCCGGTGGTTGGCGAATTTTAATACGAGGGTATGCGAAAGAAGCCCATACCCCTCCTTCATTATGGAAGGTAGTTTTACATACCTTCTCATCCGTGTAAAACGCTGCAAAAATATATTTATCTATAATAAATGAACATTATAGATAAGCAACGCGAATCAGTTATTTCTGAGAACAATACCGCCCAAAAAATTTTAGTAGGAATATTAGAAAAATTAACCCGCCGTACTAGTGTTCTCGAAATTGCAGAACCTTTACATGGAGATCTTGATTTTTCGGTGATAAGAAATAGCGGTTTTATGTTTGTTCATACGATTATTTTACAAGAGGGGGAGGTTACTTCGGTCATTAATTTGCCCGAGGGTATTACGCATTTCACGTGTCCTCGCAATTTTTTAGTGAGTTTAGAAAAACTACCGAGTTCCCTTCAACATCTAGAGGTTCCATATAATTATTTAGAGACCATTGATTTATCTCCATGTCGCATATTGAACAAAGCAAATCTTTCGAACAATCGTCTGCGCGAATTAGTGGATTTGCCCCGCGAATTAGTCGAATTGCACGTCGATCATAACGAATTGATCTTCGTCAAATTAACGGGCCTTAAAAAATTAAAGATAGCCAATGTATCGAATAACAAAATCACAGTGGTTGAGGATTTGCCCGAAAACGTTACCGATTTTCAAATGGAGAACAATCCGAGTATTCAATTCGTAAATTCGCCCGTTGTTCCCATGAAGAAACAGGAAAACTTGGTAGAACAAGAGGTTCGTTATATAGAATCAATGCACCAATATTTTCGTATAAAAAACGAATACGAAATAAAATTCCGCGAAATGCGCAAAAAAGCGTTTAAAGGTGCAGCCAAGAAAAGCGCTGGTCGCAAATTAGCGAAAGAAGTAAAACCCAAATGTATTCACTGCGCAAGACCAGTGGGCACCATTTTTACTTTCACGGATAACCGATATAAAGCCATTTGCGGAGACGCATTGAACCCATGCCCTCTCAATATAGAGCTTTATAGAGGAGATTTTTCGTCATTAAATGATTTAATTTATACATTCAAAGAAGACATTGAAACAATTAAAGAAAAAATTATATGTTTGAAATTGGATACTCTTTTTGATTATACAAGTGGAGATAAATCAACCGCTCAATTTAAAGAAGAATTGGAAAACTACAATATTGATAATCGCATTTTTAAAGAACTCGTAGACAAACATGATGAAAATTATTCTAATGAGCACAAGAAAGATTTGATCGACAGAAAAAGAAATACCATTTTTATGTACGCAGAACAAATCACGAATTTATTAGAAGAATATAAAAAAACCGAAAATCGAGAACTTTTGAAAACCGCTATGACGCTACAAATAAATAATTTGTTGCCCGAAACTCGCAATTTACGTTTATTAATGCATGAACACATGGAGGTGAATACGTTTAAACATACGAATGGGCGAATCGAGAACTTTTTATTTCAGAATGCTGTGGCTTTATCTAAATTGGATTACAACACAGACGAACCGCCTCGCGTTATCAAATTTGCAAAATAGTATTTATCTCGAAAATTGATTTTGTTTTTATTATTAGAGAAAAAACAAAATCTTTCAAAATGTCTAGTATTATCAATCCCCATATCAAGTCAATTGATAATAAATTTATGCATCTTACTAACGCAGTAAAATGCAATCTCTCAGAAAATGTTTATATCTATATAAGAATCGGTGTTAAATACGTTATCGAGCTTCCAGATACAAATGAAATCATTAATGTTATATGCACTGGAAAGGGCGTTAGGGCCTCCGATATGAAAATTTTATCACATGTAATTAACGGCGCGTTTAATCCTGACGAAGAACAATATACATTCTCTTATAATTACGAGTCTTATAATAAGATTTATTTTGAGTCATTTCAATATAAACAACATTGCAACGTTTACATATCTATTGACGATTTGTTAATATAGAGCACTGATCTCACAAAAATAATATAATATCGTTTTTTTTAGCTAATGGTTTACATATAAGGTTTTAACATCAATTGTTTATAATCTCTATCAGCTTGTAATGGACGAGATAAAGGCACTACTAAACTGGTTTGATCCTCGCAATATTTAACGTAACCGGTCACTTCGCCGTATACAGAAGGAATAGCGTAATCTAATACTAATTTATTTAATCGTTCAACTTGACCTTTAATATTGTCTGCGTAATGTTCAGCATATTGTAAATAAATACTGCGCATAATAATTTTAAGAGTGTCTACATTTTGAGGAGCTATTATGTATTTATCACCGGACATTTTGTAAACACCAGCTCGTAATCCGTTCTGAATGATTTGAATATTTTCAGAAGAAAAAAATACTTGTGAAAGCACGTTTGTTTCCCATATTCCATTAAGTGCTTCACGGAATTCTGTGGATTTGTTTTTAAGAGCGATTTTTTCTTGCATTTTAAACAAAACGTCTGTTTTCGGTTGCTCGATAAGATTTATTCTTCCATTATATTTCGAGTTTATAATCATCGATTCGTTATTTACGGCATCAGAAAAAGATTCTTTATAAGACATAGTATACTGTTACATCAGAAATTATTACGACTAAATGTTCATAAACGCTAATTTAGGAATTTATGCAAAAAAATATATAAAACTACTATATAATGGAAGCGTTTTATACAATTGTACTAAGCATAGCCACATTTCTTTTAATAATAATATTAACATACATAGGAGTTGTAATGAGTAATAAAAAAACCGATGTTTCTGTGTATCCTCCTTCGTCGCAACCTTGCCCTGATTATTGGTTACAAAGTTCCGATCCCAATACTCCAGGGTGCGTTATTCCACCAAAGACAAATCCGAACACAAAAGTATTCAATAAATCAGATACTTATGCTATGAATAATAATATTATTAATTTTGATGATATTTCATGGGCATCTAACGGAAAAACGAAATTGTGTAACCAAAAAGACTGGGCAAATAGATATAATATTCAATGGGACGGAGTAAGTAATTATAATTCATGTTAGAAAATATATTACGAGGGAACCAAGGTTTTTCGTTTCGGCAAACCCGTACCTCTTCCTTTCATTTACACCTTTTTTCATTTCCTAAGGCACTGCGTTTCGCAAACGCCGATTTTCACAGAAAAAAAATTGAAATATTTTTAATACTTATATTTTATAAGCATTAAACAATAATGACGCCAACTATTTATAAATTAAATAATGTTGTTCATAGAGAGAAAATGGCAGCATTTGATTACGATTGGACGCTTGTTAGTCCAAAAGGCGGGAAAACTTTTCCATCCAATCTTGATGATTGGGAATGGTTATACCCCACTATTCCTGAAAAAATAAAGAGTTACTATGAAGACGGGTTTATGATTGTTATATTTACAAACCAATCTAAGGAATGGAAGCACGAACAAATACAACTTGTAGCAAAAACTTTGGACATTCCAGTCTTCATAGTTGTTGCTACAGAAAAATGTCATTATAAACCAAACCCTATATTATTCAACATTTTAGTGGGAAATAATAAAATAAGCAAGGAAAAATCCTTCTTTGTTGGAGATGCTCTTGGAAGAGGCGGTGATTTTTCAGATAGCGATAA
>Ga0214923_10005013_pt1 | contig 15607 bp, 9 predicted proteins | sample LL1510_MetaG_FD_177993 | JGI IMG/M metagenome (GOLD analysis project Ga0214923, IMG submission 177993) | Freshwater microbial communities from Lake Lanier, Atlanta, Georgia, United States - LL-1510 | ecosystem: Environmental > Aquatic > Freshwater > Lake | place: USA: Georgia | collected 2015-10-15
AGCCAGGCCGTCATGGAAGCCACGGGTTCCGTCTTCACCACCAAATACGCCGAGGGCTACCCGAAGCGACGCTACTACCAAGGATGCCAGTGGGTCGATGCCGTCGAGGAGTTGGCGCGCAAGCGAGCGTGCACCCTCTTCGGCGCCGACCACGCAAACGTCCAGCCGCACTCCGGCAGTTCGGCCAACATGGGCGTCTACCTCGCCTCCCTCAACTACGGCGACACCGTCATGGGCCTTGACCTGATCGCTGGCGGCCACCTGACCCACGGATCCCCGGTCAACTTCAGCGCCAAGCTCTACAAGTTCGTTGCCTACGGGGTCGATCCCGAGACCGAACTCATCGACTTTGACCAGGTGCGTGACGTAGCTCGCGCCAACCGTCCAAAGATGATCGTCGTCGGCGCCACGGCATACCCGCGGATCTTCGACTGGGCGACCTTCAAGGAGATTGCCGACGAAGTCGGAGCGCTTCTCCTCGCGGACATTGCCCACATTTCAGGCCTTATCGCCGGCGGGGCACACCCCTCCCCAGTGCCATTCGCCGACTTCTGCTCCACCAGCACCCACAAGGCACTGCGAGGCCCAAGGGGTGGAATGATCCTGTGCAAGTCCGAATGGGCCGAACGCATCGACAAGGCGATCATGCCCGGGCTACAGGGCGGCCCCTTGGAACACGTCATCGCCGCAAAGGCCGTCATGCTCCACGAGGCCCTGCAACCGTCATTCCGCGACTACGCGCACGCAGTGGTGTCCAACGCAAAGACGCTCGCGCAATCGCTCATCGACGAGGGCCTGACCCTTGTCACCGGAGGGACAGACAACCACCTGCTCATCGTCCGGCTCGGAGACACCGGCCCCACTGGCAAGGAAGTCGCACGGGCCCTCGAGCGCGCAGGCCTCATCGCAAACGCAAACACGGTTCCCGGCGAGACCCGCGGCGCCTTCCAGACCAGCGGCGTGCGCTTCGGGACACCAGCCGCCACGACGTTCGGGTTCGGCGCCGAAGAGTTCCGCACCATCGGGAAACTCATTGCACGCGTCATCAAGGATCCCGCCGACACCGCCATGCTGAAGTCCATCGCCAGCGAAGTCCGCGATCTCTGCCATGCCGTAGAGACCCGTCGGCTCGATCTCTCGCACACGGCGCCCTAGGTCCATCACCCAGCCAATCCACCCACCGCCGCGCATGCACATCAGGCTCCAGACGGGCTGAGCAGTGTCGACAGCGTGGTGACCACGTCACGGCGAGTGGGTGGGACGCGCAGCGCATGCCCATCAAGGGGCGGTGAGGTGGGACGCGCAGCGCGCATACATCAAGGGGCGGTGAGGTGGGACGCGCAGCGCATGCACATCGAGGGGCGGTGAGGCGGGGATGTGGCCTACACTACCGATGTGGTGTCACCATCCGGCATAAACAGCCTGCTCCCACGCCGTCGTGAGCCAGCGGATAACGAAGCGACCGTTGGCCAACCCTTCACGACCATAACCGAATACACCGAAGAGGCCGCCCCCGCCGTCGCCACACTCTGGCGCGAGAGTGCCGTCGAGTGGCCCGGCGGTGGTCCCTTTGGGGGGAGGCACGCCACCACCGAAGGCGTGCGGCACGAACTCCGTGGCAACCGCCCACTCTCCACCTTCCTCGCCTGGCGTCCTGACCGGGTCACAGGTGAACCACGCGCCGTCGGATTCCTGTCGCTCATCGCCCAGCCGGAAGACCCCACCGCCACCTATGTCGGTCTGCTCACGGCGCATCCTGAATGGCACGGATTCGGCGTCGGACGCGAACTCCTCACCGCCGCGCTTGACCGAACCGTGTCACTCGGTCTGGACCGCATAGACCTCCACACCTGGTCAGGCAACCTCAAGGCAATGCCCCTCTACAAGAAGACCGGGTTCTTCTGGGTGCCAGACACAACCGTGCGCATGGCCAACTTCCTGCCGATGCTCCTGAAGATCGGCCCCGTGCAGGACTACTTCGGCCAGACGGGAGCAGACTGGTACCGCGACGCCGTCCGTACCCTCGACGTCACCCCAGATCGCGAAATGTTTGGCAACGCCGAGGTCTACACCTACCAATGGGTACGGGACGGGCAAATGCTCCGCGCCCGCATCGACCGTCACGCAAATGCACTGCTCACCCTGGAGACGCCACACCTGGCCATCAACGTGAGCCTTGACGACACGCGCCTGCCGATCGGCACGACTCGCCACGCATCCGTCGGCATAACCGTTCCAACCGGCGCGCCGCACGTGTCGGCAACCATCGTTGCCACCGGCGAAGGTGCCGTCCGGGCAAGCCACCAGGCCCATCGCACCATCGCCGAAGGCCACCATGGTTCATGGACATGGCCCGTAAGCGGCACCGCAGGCAGCCAGACCAAGTCCCGGCCTGGCATCACATCGCCCGACGTGACTCGGGTCCTCGCCATCGTCAACGAAACGCCAATCAACTTCGCGGCCGCGGTCCGCGTCGTGCCTCCCGTCAGCCTCAGCGCCGAAGATGTCAACCCGCTCATCCCCGGCACCTCGCGCACCATCTGGGTGACCGCCCAGAACGAACTGGACGTTCCCATAGACGCAACCACCCGGTTGACCGTGTCCGGACCGTTCACCGTGGACGTGACCACACGCACCGCCACCATCATCGCCCGCGGGCGCTACTCATTCCCCGTCCGCCTCACCGCAAACGGCAGCGGCGACGGTGCGTTGCAGCTCGGCGGGCGCGCCACGTACCTCCAACAAGGGGCGACGGGGCAGTTGGGAACAGCCGGAAGCGTCGATGCATCAAGTGGCGACGGGGCGGGCCAAGCGGAACGTATTGTCACCAGGGGTGACGGGGCGGGCCAAGCGGAGCGTATTGTCACCAGGGGCGACGGGGCGGGGCAGGCAACGCAGCATGGCACGGTTGCCGCCGTTGCCGAAGATGCCGAAGCGATCGAGACCGCGTCTTCGTCCGAGTTCGCCCCCCCGGTCTTCATCCCGTTGCATGCGGGTCCGACCGGGTCACGCTTCGTCGAACAGACCGAGGCACACGTCCGCGTCATCACCGATGACCTGATCGTCACAGCCCCGCTCCCAAGTTCCGGGTGGCAGCCATCATTCAGCGTTGTCGACCGCCATACCGGAAACGAGCTGCTGCGGCACTCCTGCGGGCTCGGTCCGCCGTTCGCCCCATCAGCCATCAGCAACTGCTCATGGACGCCCCACATCACGCGCGATGAAACTGGCCTCACCGTCGCGCTACGCTCACAGCCAGAGCGCATTTCCGGTGTCACCTTCGAGCGCCTGATCCGACTCGCCGGCAGTTCAATGCTGGAAGTCCAGTACCGCCTCGTCAACGGTTCATCGTCGGCATGCACGCTCGAAGTCAGCGCCGGAACATCCGCCGAACTCGACGGCGTCCGACAGTCGCAGATCGCGTGCGTCGTCGACGGCAACGTGATCGTCGACGAAAGCGACCGCTTCCCGGACTGGGACGACCCATCGGGCGGCGCATCACACCTTTCCGAACCCTGGATTGCCGAGTTCGGTGACGGCATGGTCGTCGGCGTCATCTGGTCCGACGCACGCGACGTCACCAGCGACAACCGTCTGGCCGAACTGATCCTGCCATTCGGGACCGTGGCGCCCGGAGGCACGGCCACGACCGCGCCCATCGCACTCTACGCCGGGCCGGGAGACTGGCACGCCGTCCGGTCCCGCTGGCGATCCCAATACTCCAGCCAGTCATCCACCTCCGGTCACGCCGGCACGCAAAGCCACGGCCCCGCCGCCGCGCATCCGTCAATCGAGATCACCATCGAACGTCCATTCGCCGTCGGCAACCAAGTCACCACCAGCGTGTCCGTCACCCATGCCAACGATGACCCCATGACCGGCCACGTCTTCCTGGAACATCCAAACGGCACGACCGATCTCGGCGAGGTCAGTACACGGGGCTCCGGGAACCCGGTCGTCGTGCCCGTGACCCTCGCCCTGCCGGAATGGGGAACCACCGGGCAGGCGGCCTTCCCGGTATCCGTAACCCTCGCCACCAGCGAGACTACCTACCGCTTCCCCGTGCCAATCGTCCGCGTCGGTGACGGCAGGCCCGTTGGCGTGACCATCGGCGACATCGCACAGAACGGCGGCGTGACACGACAGACCATCACCCTGGACACCGGCCGCATGCGGGTCAAGGCCATCCCCACCGAACGCGGCCGCATCCATGCCCTGGAAACCCCGTCACCGCTCGCAACCAACGGCGCGGGCTACACCCCCACCCCGTCGCCCCCGATTGGTACACGCTTCGCTAGCCACCCGGACACCGGACATGAATGGACAAACCACCTGTTCAGCAGTGTTCCCGATCCAAAACCGTGGGTCTGGTTCAACCCATGGTTCGGCGGGGTGTCCGTGCACCTCAGGGACGGCGGCTGGCACACCGGCACCACATGCCTCGACCACGCACGGTGGGAATGGCACCCCGTGGAAACCCGCCGCGGTGGCGTGTTGTGGAACGGATTCTCCACAACCGCAACCGTGGAGGCGTCAGGCATTCCCCCGGACCAGGCCCGCCTTGTCGGCCTGTCGGTGACCACGACCTACCTGGTTGCCGGAGGCGGCACGACCCTTGTCGCCGAAACCACCGTCACCAACGGCACCCAGTCCCGCCTTCATTCCAACCTGACCCTCGGTACCTACCTGCAACCGGGAGGAAGTGTCAACGACGTCGTCGTGCACTACCTCCGCCACGGCGAAAGGAGCCGGGCTCGCGCCCACGGCACCCTCTGGTCAACGACAGAAGGATGGATCGCCGTAGCATCGGGAAATGCCGGCCCAGCACTGACCATCGTCAGCAGCGATTCCCACGCGCGGATGATGTGCGGAGACATGGGCCTGCTTGGCGTCCACCCATTCATCTCTTCGGAAATCGACCTCGTACCAGGCGGAACGCAGACGTCGACTACCTACATTGCCGTCGCCCGCGACCTTGACGAAGCGCGTGCATACCGGCCGTTAGTTGGCACCGCGCTTCCCATGGCGGATGCCTGAACAATGTCCGAGACCGCCGCGATCATCTACAGCCCGCGTCACCGCGAACACCAACCTCGCATTGAAGTCCTGTACGGTCGTCACACCCCGCATCCCGAACGACCCGAACGGGTCGAGGCGATCCGAAACGCCATCACGGGTTCCCGCTGGGAACACGCGGTTCGTGGTCCCTCGTCATTTCCGATCGAGATTGCAACGTCGGTACACGAACCCGCCTACGTGGCGTTCCTGCATGAACACGCTGCCCTTGCCGCTGAGGAGGGTCTCGACGGAGAATGGTTTCCCTACACGTGGCCCCGAGACCGAGGGCTTGATCTGGGCACACCCATCTCAGAACACACCGTCGATGTGGCATGGCACTCCGCCGAATGCGCCCTGACCGCCGCACAGGTCGTCCGCGCCGGCGCGCCGTGGTCGTTCTCCATCGGACGTCCCCCCGGTCACCACGCGTCCGTCGGGGCACACGGAGGCTACTGCTACTTCAACCACGCAGCCCTTGTTGCCCAATCGTTCCTTGAGCAAAGCGGAACTCCGTCGGGGGCGATGGGGTGGGCCAAGCAAAGCGTATTTTCATCAGGGGCGATGGGGTCGAATGGTGAGGCCGTAAGCACGCGACGCGCTACCGACCGCGTTGCGATCCTCGATCTCGATATCCACCACGGCAACGGCACCCAGGACATCTTCTACGCCAGCGACCGGGTCTACTACGCCAGCATCCATGGCGAACCGGACTGGGCATACCCGCCCCATTCAGGCTTTGCAGATGAGACGGGAACGGGGGCCGGCGAAGGCGCAACCTACAACCAACCACTGCCCGTCGGTACGGGTTGGCGCGATTACTCCCACGCACTTGACCGTGCGTTCGACCGCCTGTCGAAGTTCGATCCCTCGTACCTGGTTGTCTCGCAGGGGTTCGATACCTTTGCCGGCGACCGTTGGGGAGGCTTCGAACTCCACGCACCAGACTACGCCCGCATTGGCGAACGCCTGCGCGCCTTCGGACGGCCAATAGTGGTCATCCTGGAAGGTGGATACGAACCAGCGAACATCGCCGCCGGCACCATGTCCCTCCTCGACGGACTCGGCTGAACCGCATCCGGGTCCGTGGGCATCCCTGCCCGCATCCATTGTCTGTCCGGCAGCACTCCCCCGACGCCGGAGGAGTTCAACGATTACTGGGGTGCGAACCTACGCGGCGGCCGTCACCAACCCGAGCGCGCGTTCGGCAGCCTTCAGGACCACAGGGATCTGCCCAGCATCGAACTGGTAATGCGTCACCATCCGGAGGGTGTCTCCGTACGGGCTTCCCACTTTCACTCCCTGCGACGCGAGACCCGCCACGAAGTCCTCTGACGATGCCCTGGGGCTATCGACCGTCACCATGATGATGTTGGTCTGCACGCGGTCGACATCCACACGTAGCCCGGGGACGTTTGCGAGGCCACTCGCAAGGGCCTTCGCGTTGGCATGATCAACAGACATCCGGTCGATCATCTCGTCAAGCGCGATCACACCAGCCGCCGCAAAGATGCCGCTCTGGCGCAATCCACCACCAACCATCTTGCGCCACCGGCGTGCCTCGGCAATGAAATCTGCGTCGCCGGCCAGGATACTCCCCATCGGGCAGCCAAGCCCCTTGGACATGCAGAATGTCACCGTGTCAATCTCGCGGACCAACCTTGCCGGGGTGACACCCAGCGAGACCGACGCATTGAAGATCCGCGCACCATCAACGTGGACCCGCAGGCCATGGGCGTGCGCCGCGTCACACATGGCATCGGTATCGCCGACAGAGACCGCCGCGCCGCCTTCACGATTGACGGTGTTCTCCAGGCAAAGGAGCCTCGAACGGGCGAAGTGGGGATTGTGCGGATCACGGACCGCATGGGCGATCTCCTCCACGTCGAACACCCCTCGGTTCCACTGCAAGGCGCGCATCTGCACCCCTCCGAGGACACTCACACCACCGGCCTCATAGTTCAGGAGATGCGAATTGGGTCCCGCAAGGACCTCGTCACCACGCCGCGTCTGGGCGAGGACACCAACAAGGTTCCCCATCGTCCCCGAAAGCAACAGGATTGCTGCCTCCTTGCCAAGGATGGCCGCCGCCTTCTCCTCCAGACGGTTCACCGTCGGGTCCTCGCCGAATACGTCGTCGCCAACCTCTGCCGAAGCCATCGCCGCCCGCATGGACGCGGTCGGGTGCGTCACGGTATCGCTTCGAAGGTCAATCACTGCGCTTGTCATCTGGAATTCTGCCTACCCTTGGGACGTTGTTGGGACACGTTCGCCCAGTTTAGCTTCACTGCCGGCGCGGATCCGCCCGATGTTGTCACGGTGAGTCGCGATCACGAAAAAGCCGGCGACAAGACCGAATGCCAGATACGGTAACGGGTAATCGGGGTTCTCGAAAAGCCTCAAGGCGAACATGGTCGGCACGTCAATCGCCGAAACGAGGCTCGCCAGTGACACGTACTTGCTCCACCACGCAACCGCGATGAATATCGTCAGCGCGACCAGGAATACTTCCGGGTCCATTACCAGGATGGAGAACGCGGCCACTAGAACTCCCCGTCCACCGCGGAACCGGGCAAAGACTGGCCACGTATGCCCCACGACGGCAGCCAGCGCCGCCAAGACATGAACCCACGCGTCATCCGGAAGGACGTACCGCGCGAGACCGACCGAGATGATTGCCTTGGAGGCATCAAGCGCGATCACCGCAAAAGCCGCCGCCTTGCCAAACACTCGCAGGACGTTTGTTGCCCCGGTCTTGCGGCTACCGAAATCCCGGACATCCTTGCCATGGATGATGAGCCCGTACCAGAGGCCGGATGGCACCGACCCGCACAGGTACGCAACAACGGTCAATCCGATCGCGGTTATCAGCACGTCCGTCTCGCTTCCCACCCCTTCGCCCCTTTAGGTAAGTGCGCTTCGCCTTGCCCTCCACCACCGCCACCCGTTTTATATACGCTTCGCTTTGCTCCGTCATGGAACTCGCACGGAAGCGCGTACCCCCTGCCACCCCACCCCGTCGCCCCGTGATTTGTATCTGCTTCGCTTGGTCGGTTCGAACAGGCGCCACGGTACCGCATGGCATCCCTGCCCGCCATCCCTGCCCCGTTGCCCCCGATCTATATACGCTTCGCTTGGCCCTGCCCGATTACCCCGGTTTATATGCGCTTCGCTTTGCCCAGCCCCGTTGGGAGCACTGGCGGCCATGCAGGCAGCGTCACTTCCGTGCGAATGGCTCAGCGGCGCGGACGTGAACGAGGCTTTGACGTGTCTTTCTCCGGATTTCGTGGCCGGAACCGCAACCGAATCGGCGTACCCCGGAACGGATAGGTCTCACGCAAGGTGTTTTCCAAATAACGTTGATAGGTGAAGTGAACTGCTGCCGGATCGTTCACGAAGAAGACGAAAGTCGGAGGGATCACCTCGGCCTGGGTCACGAAACTGAACCGGGCCAGTTTGCCCCGGAACCCTCGAGGCGGATTGTTCTCGATCGCACGAGACAGGAACTCATTCAGCTTGCTTGTGGAAATGCGTTCCTGACGGACGGCATGTACAAGTTTCGCCTCGTCAAGCACCTTGCGTGCCCGTTGGCCCGTCAGTGCCGATATGAAGACAACCGGCGCCCATCGCATGAAGTTCAGGTCGCGGCCAAGTTCCTCCAGATACCGTGCTGCGGTATAGGTGTCCTTGTCGGGGACGGCATCCCACTTGTTCACCACCACCACAACGCCACGTCCCTGTGCCTCAATCTCGCCGGCAATATGGACATCCTGCGCGGTCACACCTTCGATGGCATCGATCATGATGATGGACACGTCGGACCTGCCGATTGCACGGAACGACCGCAGGACACTGTATTTCTCGATCCCGGGTTCCACCCGGCCCCGGCGGCGGATGCCTGCCGTGTCGATCAACACCATCTCTTGGTCGTCATGAGTGACCACGCTGTCAATGGCATCCCGGGTCGTTCCGGGAATGTCGCTGACTACAGCACGCTGCTCGCCAAGCAAGCGGTTGAGGAGACTTGACTTTCCGACGTTCGGTCGACCGACAATCGCGATCTTGAGCCGGGTGTCCTCAACAACCTCGTCACGAGGCGCCGGGGGAAGACGTTCGATGATCGCGTCCAGGAGGTCCCCGACGTTCGCTGCGTGATACGCCGAAACCGGGATCACTTCATCAAATCCAAGGACCCAGAATTCGGCGGAGGACGTACGCCGGCCATCGTTGTCAGCCTTGCCGGGGACAACCACCACGGGCCGTGCCTCGCGGTCGGCCTTGAGTCCGGCGCGTCCAAGGCCACTACGCAACATCTGGCCAATCTCATGATCGGCAGCGGTCACACCATCGACCGAGTCCGTGGCGAACAAGATGACGTCGGCCTCCTCAATGGCTACCCGCACCTGGGCTGCGACGCCCGTGAGGATTGCATCAGTTGGTCGCAACTCAAGGCCTCCGGTATCGATCAGGGTGAAGACACGGCCACCCCACTCGACTTCGCCGTAGAGGCGATCCCGGGTCGTCCCCGGCAGGTCTTCGACGATCGCCCGACGTTGTCCCGTCAAGCGGTTGAAGAGCGTGGACTTCCCCACATTGGGTCGTCCGACAATTGCGACCACAGGCCGGGGATGGGCCCCGGGGGGAAGGGCCAGGCTTCCGAGTTCCATGCCCTCGGCTGACATGCCAGCCGCCACTGCTTCATGGGTCATGGACACGTCCATGCGTTGGTCTCCATTCCGTCGACCAGGACCAGCCATGTTCCGGCCAGTCGTCGATCACGTGGGGAACACACCAGGACGATTCGTCGTGGCGGTTCCGGCCAGTTACACAATTGCGAGCGCGCGACCGACCACCTGCCGTGATGATCGCGCGCGCGGTTCAGCCCCGGCCGCTTCAAGAAGTGCGTTCACGACATCCGGAATCGTGCGCACTGGAACCACCGTTGCCAACGTGGAGGCCCGCAACTCCGCCAACGTGGTCCCATCCAGGAACGCGTGCCCGGCATCATCAAGCGCGACCCGCGGGATGAAATACAGGTCTCCTGCACCGATCCCTGCCGCAACTGCAGCTGATGCCAGATCACGGCCTCCAAGCAATCCCGAAACAGTCACCACCGGCCCGAACAGCGAGTTCGTGATCACCTCGGTGCGCATGGACACGTTTGGCACACCGGACATCTCAGTGGCAATCTGCTGCAAGGTCGGTCCAATCAGGGTGGCGCACGCCATCACCCCCGAAACCGGTCTGGGCAGGCCGTCGGCCAACGTGGTCCGACGCATCCGTCGCCAGTCGTCAAGCAAGGCCCGGACCATCCCGATGCCATTCTCGTACTGGACATACCCGTCGTACTTGACCGAACCGGGGACCGGCTTTCCGGCAAGGAGGTAAACCTCATCCGACAGGAATAGCCAGGTGTGGTTCCGCTCCTTCTCGAACTTACGTTGCAAGGGTCTCGCCCACGCGATCAGGCGCTTCGCCTCATCGGCGGTGACCAGCCGGAGCATCGGTGCCGATGCAGTTCGCTGTTCAAGGCCCTGGCGGTGCACCGCGTCCAGGTCCGGACGTGCGAGCTGCTCGTCTAGTCGTCGCCTGAGGCCATCCTGCCGATCAAACCGCTGTTGCGTCAAACCAACAGGCACAACTGCCAGCGACAGCACATTCGGCCAACGCGACGCCAGGTCAGCGACGGTCTTTTCCAAGTGGACACCATCGTTCCACTCCGGCGTCAGAACAACCTGCGTGTGGACCTTGATCCCCCAACTTGCCAGACGGTCCAACTGTTCCAGGATGTCAGGAGAGGTCGGATTGCCAAGCAATCGCCGCCGTACTTCAAGATCGGTCGCGTGGACCGACACGTAGAGGGGCGAAAGATGCTGGTCGTGGATCTTCCGCCAGTCATCATCAGTGAGGTTCGTGAGAGTGACGAAATTCGCCGCGAGGAACGAATAGCGGAAGTCGTCGTCCTTCAAGTAGATGGCGCGTCGCATCTTCGCCGGCGACTGATCTACAAAGCAGAATACGCACCGGTTGTTGCAGATCCTGATCCCGTCTTCGGTCGGATCAACAAACTCAAGTCCAAGTCCGTCCTCAGTATCCAGACCCGCAGCGAGCCTCGACTGTCCCGGCATGGCAGCCGGTTCCCACTGGATTGAAACCTCATCAGCGGATGCGAAGACATGCACGTCAATCACATCGTGGACGGCCTGACCGTCAATTGCGATCAAGCGATCACCCGGCCGGATCCCATGTGCTTCGGCAACACTGCCGTTCGCGACCGCTTTTACCGTAAGCATCAAAAGACAAGTCTATCAGGTATTCCAAGCGGTTCTGGAACCCTGTTTGGCTGCCCCAATCTGGAAACATGACGCAAACGTCGTCACCTGGCACGCCCAGTCACTTCACCCGCACCTCATCGAAACGACCAACAATCCCAGCATGACAAGGGCTGGTGGGATGAATGGCTGTCCGGATGGATCGACAAACTCGCCTGTCACGCTGACCGTCGCCAGAACAATTCCGGCGAGCAAGACTGCACCAACCCGCATGGATCTGGCACGCAATGCCACGACCGCACCGGCAACAATCAACGATGGAACCATCGCGCTTGGCGTGGACGCAGACACAACCGCCGTGGCAATCACGGATAAGGCGACGGCCCCCTCAACCGCCATCCGACGCAATACCGGGTACAGGCACCAGCCTACGGCTAGGACCACACCAAGCCAGATCGCCATGATGGTCACGAGCGTTCCTTCAGGAATGGACCCATTTGGCGTAACGGACTCACTCCCATGCGGAAAGTACCTCGCCAACAAGGAGATCAGCGCGATGTTCGACGGATCCGGCGCGAACACCACATCGCCTGCCATGCGGAAGAGCGGAGGAGCCCCGGCCACCATCGCAACACCCCACCCTGCAACCCCGAAAAGCCCGAGGGCGCCCCGTCGAACATCGTCAATCTCTGAGGAGATACGACCTGAGAGGGGCACTTCCGGACCCGGGACCACCAGGGTGTCCACCGACGGCACGCCAATGTCGTCAATTTCGGGATTTTCATCGAAGTCGTCGTCATCGAGACCTACGTGATCCCCGGGTCGGCGCCCCAAGGCATACCCAACCGCCGACCCGGACAGCGACGGTGCAACCAGGACGACGATCAGGATCGCAACCGCTGAAACGCGATCGTAGCCTCGAAACACCCCCCACAAGACCGCACCAACCAGTCCGGCAACCACCGTGGAAACCCATGTCCACGGCATAGCGACGACCCACATCACAAACGCGAAAGCCGTAACCGCCAGCACGAGCAAGACCCACCAGTTGGGATGTGACGGTAACGGTAACCCCGCGACACGCATCCCTTGAACGTCATGTCGCCCGGGGTCAAGGGCGCCGACCAAAGCAATCGCAATGACCCCGAAAGCGATTGTCGGCCCGGGTACCGCGCAACCATCCGGGCACGTGCCGGACACCGTTGCCCACGTTGGGTCACTCACGTGAATTGCGGCAAGCAATGGCAGCACCCCACACAGGGCCGTGCCAAATCCCAGTGCGTCGATCCGTTCTTTCGAACTGCGTCGCGCAATACCCAGCAGTCCGATTGCTATCGGAATCCCGACGGCAAGTCCAAACCAGGCCAGTCCGGGGATCCCATCGACACGACCGGCAAGCAACGAGGCGACAAGCAAGCCGACCGACGCAATCCCTACCGGCCCGGACAGCCGGATCAACCCGCTCCCCCTTCGGGCTTGGGGTAGTGAGGAGGCTCAGATAGGTGTCCCTTGTCACCGAGAAGCCTTGCGTACGAATCAATCTGGCGACCAAGCGTGAACATCGACATGCCCCGCGTTCGACCCGCCTCTCCCATCAGGCGTGCCCGGTCCGGGTCAAGAAGGATGTCGGCCAAGGCGTCTCCGAACGCGTCCGCATCCCACGGGTCGGCGATGAGCCCGGTCTCTCCATCGACGACAAGTTCTGGGGTGGCGCCGTGGCAGGTCCCGACAACCGGTCGGCCGTGCAGCATCGCCCGCAACGTCATCAAGTTGAATGGGTCTGGATACACCGAAGGAATCGCACAGACTGCAGCCGCGCCATGCGCTTCACGCAGGCCATCTTGATCAAGCCAACCGCCGTCATGCAGCGCGTCGGCTTGCAAGCCCGCATCATCGGCGATTGCCCGCAATGTGACGAAGTACTCAGGCCGATCACCGAGGACAACGAGTTGGCATGGCACTCGCTTGATGGCACGAACCATCGCACGTGCGAGTTGATCCCCGCCCTTGGCGCCCGACGCCCGGCCACCAAAGAGCACGATCGGCCGACTGTCCAGGCCAAGTCTCAGCCGGAAGGCCTCTCCGTCACTTGCCTTTGACACACAAGTCGACCCATCCAGACCATTGTGGACAACGGTGGTGGGCACATCAGCGAACCCGTTACACGCCATCGCCCGGGCTTGCGCGTGGCTGATGCACGCCAGCGAAGTTACGTGGCGCTTGACGAGACTGTGCACTAGCAGATTGCGACCAGGAACCCGGCGCATCGTCGTGCAATGCACGCACTGGTTCGGGGTTGCCGTAAAGCCGACGTCCCCGCGCGAACACAGGAATTTCGTAAGGCAAAAGAGCAGGTAATCGTGGGCAGTGAGGATGACCGGAAGCGTCCGGCTTCCGCCACCGCGCGCAACCGCAAGTGAAGCAAACGACAGGCGTTCATGGACGTTGTGGACGTGGACGGCATCGGGCCGGAACTCGCGCGCGACCCGCCAAACCCCGGCAACCGCGACCGGATTCAAGATGCTCAGGTGGCGCCGTGCGATCGTCGGAACCGGTGTGCGGATCCGTCGGACACTGACACCGGCATTGCCTCGACGACCGGTGTCACGAGCGGATTCCCGGTCCGCATCCCGGCCGGACGTCACCACACAGACCTCATGGCCCCGCAACGCAAGACCGTCAGCAACGAGCGAGGCAACCTCGCCCGCCCCACCGCGGTTGACTGGCGGATACGTGTCGGATAACACCAGTATCCTCACGCCGACGATCCGATCTCACTCGAAGCGCAGGGCCTGCACACCTGCCGACGGTCCGCGAACTGTGAACCTCGCTGGGTACCCGCGAGGTTCGTCTGACGGTGGTCCCGGATACCCAGCAGCATCGTCACGGGTCGGGGATCTCCTCGCCGAGGTCACCGGCGTAGGCCGCAACACAGCGTCGTGCCACCGCGGCCCACGTGAAGTTCGCCGCGACGCGTGCGCGACCGGCACGACCCATCTCGCGCGCCAGCTTCTCATCACCGAGGAGCCGTTCCACCGCTTCACCCAGGGCTGCACTATCCCCCGGGGGCACTCCGAGACCGGTCTCGCCATCCACGACCAGTTCCATCATCCCCCCGATGCGGGATGCGACGACCGGCGTTTCGCACGCCATTGCCTCAAGAAGAACCAGTCCAAGGATCTCGCTCTTGGGATACTTCTTGCCGTACATGTCGGTCTCGACCGAGGGCAGGACACTGACCGCTGAGGAGTTGTAGGTGCGGACGAGATCCTCCCCCATCAGGGGACCAAGGAAAGTCACGTTCCGCCCCTGTGACACCACATCAAGATAGGCCCGGTATTCGGCGTGGTACGACTCGCCCGCGAGGATCACCGCGGTCTCGGGGTGCACTCCCTCGATCAGGTGGTGGATCCCCTTGTACGGGATCAACCTTCCCGCGTAGAGAACCTTTTCCATTCGCGCGAGACCGGGAAGAGGCCGGAAACGCGCCGGGTCCGCTCCACCATGGATCACCCGGACCTTGGAGGCCCACTTCCGGTACCCACGGGCATTGAAGTGGCTCACAAGCAGGAGACCTGTCGCGCGGTCCACGGTTCCAAGCCGGCGGTTGAAGTTCCGGTCACCGCCCGCATGGTCGGTTAGGAAGACCTTCTTTCCGAACAGGCGGGCGATCAGGACACATTGATCCGTCAGGAAAGTCTCGATCTGGTGCACATGCACTACATCCGCCCAAGCGATCGCCATTGCCAGGCTCGGCGAAATCGGTCCAAGGCGCTTGCGCCCGACATACGCGACCGGACGAAAGACCTCTATGCGCAAACCATCCACGTTCCGTGTCAGGGGTTCGCCGAATGAGACAAGCCTCGTCCGTGTCTGCATGGCCATGGCCCGTGCCAATTCGTATGCGTACCGCTCACCACCCCCGACAATGCCACCTTCACCGAACATGAGCGGCGACACGTGGAGTACCCGGGGACGGGTCGTACGCACCGGGCGGAGCAGATTCGGAGCGGAAGCGTTAGGTCGAGTAGGCGGTCGGATCATCGGCTCTTCCCGTCGCTTTCATTCACAAGGACCTCCGCTCCGTCTTGAGGCGGGGTAGGAGGCTGGGAGGGCGAGGCACGCGTCTCCGAGAAACTGGGCGAGCCGCCCACTGACTGCCAGAACCACGGTGTCAGGATCAGTCCCAGATAGACTACGTCGCCAGCTACGTAGACCGTCAACTGATACACCGCGGCACCCATCGCGCCCCACCCCTCAACCAACCACATTCCCCATGG
>Ga0214923_10005014_pt1 | contig 15604 bp, 19 predicted proteins | sample LL1510_MetaG_FD_177993 | JGI IMG/M metagenome (GOLD analysis project Ga0214923, IMG submission 177993) | Freshwater microbial communities from Lake Lanier, Atlanta, Georgia, United States - LL-1510 | ecosystem: Environmental > Aquatic > Freshwater > Lake | place: USA: Georgia | collected...
GTTTGAAATGAAAAAAGTGTAATTCAATCGCTTACCCCAGTATAGAAGGTAATAAATAATTACATATTTCATATACTAAACCAAATGATATCCTTTTACGCGCAATAGTATTACTTTCTCGGTAATTTGTTAAAAACAACGAGTTGTAGTTTTCTCTATGGGTATTCAAATATGTATTAAATTTTTCTACTAATTGACGCTGCTGTTCCATATTCAATAGTGGCTCTATCACTAATATCGCATATGACCTCGCGGATAAATTCGGCGTCGTATCTATATATTTTATTTTGTCTTCATCATTCACTATACTCAAACCGATTTTATTATGAATATTATCATCTATACATTTCACCAATATATTTGTAAAATTTCCTTGTTCTTTCATTAGGTACGTCGCCCTATCTATTTTATAATTTATATTCTGTGTAAGATTATATATTTCTCCGCCAATCGTGTAATTATTTTCCCCATGTAAAACAAATTGTATTTCTTTTTTTGATGGATAAATGCCGCATTTGATTGTATTTGCGAGAGTATTCGTTTTTAACACAAATTGAAAACTACATATAGCATATGAAGTATCATCAAATACCTGTTCTTCAAATATATTTATATGTATTATATCATATTTTTCTATGAATTGTTGTCGAAGTTCCACATCGCTTTTACGAATGGAACAAATAAAATTCAATGGAACTATTAATATACCGCCCAAACATTGGCTATTGATTAGTATTTGAATAAAACATTTATATAAATCATTTGTATCGTATTTATCAAATATTGTTTTATCGCTCGATTTATTCCTGGCCAAATAGGGAGGGTTTGTAATTACGAATTTATGATTAAAATCGGGCGGATGCATCAATGTATCTTGTTGTATAATATAATCTTGCTTAGGGTCAATATCATAACATTGAATTGTATATTTAGTTTTGTCTATAAATTGTAATAAATCGCCATTACCCGCGAATGGTTCAATGATTTCAGTTATACCATCAGGTATCGACAAATTTTGTAATATATATTTGTAATTCGTTGTATAAAATTGCCCCAACTTTTGTTTGTTCACCTTTTTCATAGTATGATATATATAATATCATATTATCTATAAATCAATTTTACATAATATAATGGAAGCACGCCCACTAGAAAAATTTGGGGATATACTTGAAATACAATATAGTTCTATGAAAAAAAGACGGAATGCGTTTGCTTATTTTATACAGCGCTGATTTTGGATAGTGAGTATTACTGTTTGGACTCGTTTCATAATAACAGAACCGATTATTTTCATCCACATAACATTGGTAATAAATATGTTGGTTATCTTGAACATCTTGAAAATCATCCAAATCATAATTCATATCTGTTGGTTCAGGGGGACTTATATGTTTATAATAATTCATTAGATAACTGTTATTCATTATACATATTCCCTATATTTTTTCCAATATATAAATGAATTGGTTCTCATCATCTATACAATTTTTCATATCTATTTTTGCTTTAAAAGTAAAACCATTCGCCATTTTCAAAATATCCTCTATAGTTTCCATTTGTAATGTTTGTTCATTTTGTCGTATATGTTTGGTCGCTTTGTCTTGGAATTTTTCCACAATAGATACTTTGTTCTCTTCACTAAAATCAAAAGAAGATTTATATTCAAAGCCTCCAAAATCTACAATTGTATTTGTAATTCTGGGAGAACCTGGAATATGTTTGGGGTTCATTATTAATTTGGATTTTCCTACAGGACTAATCGCATCAAATTTATTACGTTCTACTAAGTGTAATATTAAATATCCATTCGGCATTAACCAGTGATAACAGTTTTTGAAAAAGGTTCTCTTATCTTCCATTTGATAAATGGTAAAGTAAGTACACAAAATATGTGAAAATGTTCCTTTCTCAAAAGCCATCGGTTCTAAAGCATCCCCGCATTTATATTGGTTTGATGGATATTTTTTTTCTGATATATCCACCATCGCTTGTGATTTATCTATACCATAGGCTTGATACCCCGCTTGTTGTAATTCATTTACTAAATCACCTGTTCCACTTCCAATGTCTAAAAATACACTATTGTAGGTTGGTTGAGTTAATTGGATAATTTGATTCAATTCAAAATCGGTTCTGTGGTTTGGTTTATGTATTTCGTCATATATTTGTGAATAAAATCCGTCGTAAATGTTCTCATTCCTCTTCAAGACAAATTGTTCTAGTTGGGTAAATCCTTCCATTTCGTGCGTTTTATCTCCAAAATATTTGTATATGTTAAGTCCGAAATAAATAATACAGAGAACCACTAACAATCGTAAAAAGAATTGATTTATATTATTTGTTTTTAAAATGGTAAATATATATTGAAACATGTTATATATACTATAATATGTTTTTTATTAGGCTAAATTGATGTATTATAGATTTCTCAATTGGGTTCGGGTATGATTGAAGAATTGGCTTTTACCGATTTCGTTCGACATTACATTTGGATGAATTGCGTTTGAAAATGTAGGTCTTGCGAATAATAATGGATGGGTTTGTTCTCCTGGAGTTGATACAACCGATACATTGTATAAATCACTCTTGGACGATGGAACATACACTCCTTGGTCCGCACCATGTTGTAAAGCGAATGTTTGATTTCGTAAAATAGTCTCGGTATCCACATTTTTTTGAAATCCCTTCACGTTTGACTTACTACTTGCTGGATTGAAATTGAAATATGGATTATGCTCTACATATTGTAATAATGGTTCGGCGACTTTTTGTCTACGATTCACTACTGGAAATAGGGCGTATTTTGTTGGAACTGCTCTTATATTATAGTTTGGTTCTAATGGAATATCTGGAAAATGTCTAGATGATAAACGATCATTTAATTCATCTACTCTCTCATGTTGACCGAATTCACATCCGTGAACTACTCCAGGTATTAAATAATTTTGATTGAAATTCATATTACTAAATTATATACTATGCTCTTAGAAAAAAATGCGAAATGTTTCACAAAATTGATTTATTTATTCTTTTCAAGACAACTAATAATTTAGAATCGATACATATCAAAATGGTCAAAATTTGCGACAATGAATACCCCGTGGAAAATGATGAGAAATACAAAGAATATTTCCGCTTATTCCATTACCAACTAAGTGCGTTTCAAAAATATTCGATTGAAGCGATTTTAGAAGGAAATCATTGTTTAGTTACTGCTCACACTGGTTCGGGTAAAACACTTCCTGCTGAATTTGCTATCCAACATTTTGTAGGAAAAGGCAAAAAAGTGGTCTATTGTTCTCCAATCAAAGCATTGAGCAATCAGAAAAAATATGAATTCACCCAAAAATATCCACATATTTCATTTGGATTATTTACGGGGGATATCAAAACCAATCCAGAAGCCGATGTTATTATTATGACTACCGAAATATTAATGAATCATCTCTTTCTTTATACAAACAAACAACATAGCTCATCTTCCACCATAACAGAATTACATGAAGAAATGGAGGATTCGTCCAAGGGAACCGTAGGTTCCCTGGAAAAGGGGGCGTCCGGGGGAACCATGGGTTCCCCAGATATAGACATATCTCAAATTGCCTGCGTCGTATTCGACGAAGTTCATTATATCAATGACCGTGAACGTGGACAAGTATGGGAAAAAACGATGATGTTATTACCACCTGCGGTTCAACTGGTAATGCTTTCCGCAACCATTGATAATCCACAAGGGTTTGCGGAATGGGTTGAAACCAAACGATTAGGTCTTTCCACCGTTTCTAAAAATGATAAAAAAGTATATTTGGCTTCCACCAATAAACGCATTGTCCCACTGACCGAATATTGTTTCTTAACTACCACCGAAGCGATATTCAAAGGTCTCAAAGACAAATCCCTAGAAAAAGAAATCCGCGATAATACCAATACATTATTAACCTTACAAAATAGTAGTGGTGTTTTCGACGAAAAAACGGTCCAAACCGTTTCCAAAATGATAAAAACATTTGAAAATAGACAAGTCTATATGAAAAGACAGAATGTATTGAACAATTTGGCTCAACATTTAGTAGAGAGAGAAATGTTGCCCGCAATCGCATTTGTCTTTTCTAGAAAACAAGTGGAAGTATGTGCGAGTGAGATTACCACGAATTTATTGGAATTCGATAGCAAAACACCTTATACGATTCGTCGCGAATGTGAACAAATCGTGCGTAAATTACCGAATTATCATGAATATTTGGAATTACCTGAATACAATAAATTAGTTTCTTTGTTGGAAAAGGGCATTGGTATTCATCATAGTGGTATGATACCTATCTTACGCGAAATCGTAGAATTAATGATTTCCAAAAAATATATTAAATTATTATTTGCTACGGAGAGTTTTGCGATTGGGTTAGATTGTCCTATTCGAACTGCTATTTTCACAAGTCTTACTAAATTTGATGGTAATGGCGAACGATATTTATATGCCCACGAATATTCGCAAATGAAAGGACGTGCGGGGCGTCGCGGTATTGATACAGTTGGACACGTAATACATTTGAATAATTTATTTAAATTGCCTACAATGACTGAATACCGTGAGATTTTATCAGGAAAACCGCAACAATTGATTTCGAAATTTCATGTATCTTATGCTCTGATATTAAATTTATTAAAAAATGGTCAAAAAACGAATTTCCATCAATTCAGTGAACGCTCAATGATACAAACGGAGTTGATACGGTCTATCGCTGCTCAACAAATTTATATTGATGAATTAACCTCAAAATCCACAAAAAAACGTGAATTCATAGATAGATTGAAAACCCCCTATGCGACTTGTATAAAAGTCATCTCGATTGAAAATCAATTGAAAACCTTGGGAAATAAAAAGAAAAAAGATGCCGAACGAGAACTTCGCGCCATACAAGATGAATATCGAACATTAAATGATGATTTAAAACAATCCAAGGAAATGTTAGCCATCAATAATGAACTAGATAATGAAAAAATTAATTTACAATATATGGAAGGGTTTATTAAACAACAAACAGATACTGTATCTATGGTATTGGTGGATGAAGGATTTATTGAAGTGGATAGGTCTGGTAAAGGCGAATATGATACTACCGCATACGAATTAACTGATTTGGGTAAAATCGCTTCGGATATTGCGGAAGTTCATCCATTGATTCTTTCGAAAATGTTGTTGAAATACGATTACTTTGCTAACTTCACCACGAAACAATTGATTGGGCTATTCTCTTGCTTCACTGATATTAAAATACCTGCGGATATGAAAGCGAGTATTCCTTTAACGGATGATAGCACATTGAAACATTGTATCAATGATTTGGCTTCCTATTATCAATATTACGAAAAACGCGAAATGGAAAATGATATGCGAACAGGTATTAAATATGATGAAGAGTTGATATACGATATGATTGATTTCTCCATGTCTTGGTGCGATTGTTTGGATGAACAGGAATGTAAATATTTTATACAAAATATTGTTGCGGAGAAATCTATATCGGTCGGTGATTTTACGAAAGCCATGTTGAAAATCGTTACGATTGCGAACGAATTAATCAATGTTTGCGAAAAAATGGGTCAAATAGAATTAAAACATAAATTAACACAAATAGAGGGATTGGTATTGAAATACATAACAACATCGCAGAGTTTGTATCTATAATTCCAGGGATTCCAGGGAACCTACGGTTCCCCCGGACGCCCCCTCCCTTTTTTATTTTTGCGCATAATAAAAAATTGAAAAACTATAAAAATCAATTTCAAATTTTATTACAAAATGGAACCTGAATATAATTTTACAAACTCATATAAATCATGGCTACCAGAAGAAGATGAACAATTAAATACATTATATAATATTGATATGTTAGATATTATTGAAATATCTAATATACACAATAGAGCACCTGGAGGAATAATATCTAGGTTGATTAAACATAATTATATTCCTGATAGATTCTCTGCTAGAGGATATATTGATTATAAAAATAGCGATTTGTATAAATCAAAAGTGATATCTAGTAAAAAAAAAAAGAATAATAAATATATTGATAGTTTATCATTGAGTATTAGTAAAAATCATTATATAGAAGTAAAAACAGATATAAAATATATAAAAAATGAAATAATGGAAATGAAAAACGCTATTAAAGAAATAACAGAAATGATAAAAGCAATATATGAATTTGAAGATGGATAGATTATTATAGTAAAAAAGAATATAAAGAACCGCCGATATAAAATATGTCTAATGGAATAGTATTCATTAAACAAGGACTTTTTAGCTTAGTGGTAGAGCATTACACTTGTAATGTAAAGGTCGCGAGTTCAATTCTCGTAAAAGTCTGAAAAAAAATAAAATTCAATCGTATTTTATTTTTTATTCCGTATACACATCTTTGCCCAATACGTCCAACATTGCGTTAAATAATAATTCTAATTCACGTTCATTAAATGTTATATAATAGTTATGTTGAACTAATGCTTTATTTTTCCATCGTAATTGTTTAATTTTATCATTTGCGTTTCTACATTTTATTCCCCTTTTTTCTGGTATTTCTAATTGAAACCCTCCTTCCGCACGGTCTAATCTTTCCAATGGCGGCCAATTTGGGGGTTTCGTTTCATTGTATTTTTCTATTATTTGGTTATAATGTTCTCCCGTTATTATTTCTATTTTTACTTTTATTACCGACCAATGAAGTGTTTTTGGTGAAGTTTCGGGCGTTATTTCTGGTTGAGGTTCAGGTTTTGCTTGTTGTTCTTTTTTTTCTGGATATATTTTTTGATTGAGTTTTGCTTTACTTCGATACGTAATCAAATTGCCTATTTGAGAACGCCGTTTTATCAGCAAATAACGATCGTTAAATATTTCCTCTGGCGATGGATCATCTATTTCTCCCGAATTTTGTTTTTTCGATTTTTGTCGGTTTTTTGAAGGGGATGAATTCGGTGTATAAAATAACTGTTTACAACGGTTAACTATCGTAGATATCATTTTTGTATTCTTTATTATTAGTATTCGATAATAAAGAATAGTTCAATTTTTTCTAACACAACATTTTGTATTCTTTATACGGCATGATAAATAATATTTTTATCAAAAAATACAAGAACACCGAATTACATATCCAACACCATTGAGAACTCCATGTAATATGATACTTGAAATAGCAATATAAGAAAAACGCTCCAAAAATTACACCGACCAAAAAGAAAAATGAGACAAAACAAATTAAAAATAAAATGCTTAACTTTATATAATGAGAATAAAGTTAAGTGAAAAATTTCAAAATGAAAGAGAAGATATTTGTAATAAACTAATAAATATATTAAAGTTAGGTGAAGATAATTCTTTTTTATTATGTGATTTAGAAGAAGATATAGAAAAACAAAATAGAATATTGGAATTAAAAAACGAAATAAAAAAATATTTTGCTTGTTCTACTATTTCTTCTTTCAAACCTAACTTTGAATGTAAGCGCCCTTATTTAAACATTATTAGAAGTATTTCAATAAAAAACGCACAGAAGATAATATGGTAAATAAAATAGCAAAGAAATATAGCAAAGACCATATTATTATTATAGGTGATTGGAGTATAGGAAAACAAATGAGAAACTTCATATCCACACCAAATTTAACATTGAAACGAAAATTACAAGAACAATTCAAAGTATATAATATAGATGAATTTAGAACTTCTTGCTTATCTTACAAAACCGAAGAAGTATGTGAAAATCTATATTTGAAATTTAAGAAAGACCCAACACAGAAAAACCGAAAGATACATTCTATCCTAACATATCAAATGGAAAATAACAGGAAGGGGTGTATCAATCGTGATAAAAACGGTTGTAAAAATATTCAAAAAGTATTTAATTCTTATATGGAAACAGGAGAAAGACCTGAAAAGTATAGAAGAGAATACAAAAATAATAATAGTATCCAACCGCTTCCTTTGGAAGCCGTGAAATGTGATACAAGCCCAAGATTTTCTACCATAGAAAATGGATAGGGTGCTTTTACATTATTGAGAAGAGAAATAACAAAATTTTTATTTTTTTATAAAAAGTTTGTCTCATTTTTCTTTTTAGTCGGTGTAATAATAAGGTAGTAAATAAAAATAAATAAAAATATCCTATAATCAATTCGAAATTTTTTAAATCTAACCATTTCCATAACAAATGGCCATTTTTATCAATAGTAGTTGTAAAATCTAATGGATTATAAAAATATTTATATCCATGTATGAGAACTAATAATGAATAATATAGAATAAACAATATTTTTTTCATCATACTATATTTATCTGGAATAATCAATATGATAAATAATGGTTGAATAATACGAATAACAATCCATCCTATTATAGAAAATAATGTATTATTGAATTTATTTTTTTGATTGGTACTTTTCCATAAAAAATATTCAATCAATTGCATAACAGTAATTGAAAAAAACAAACAATATGTTATCCAATTTGTAAATTCTTTCAATTTATATTGAGTATACGTATTATTATACCATATAAATATCATTACTGCTGTAGTAAAGACAAAAGTATTCTATGATATATTTTCATTCCAACACATTCTTATTATATAATGTTATTATATAATAATATATTTTTGTATAATCAAATAGAATGACTTACCATTTTACAATACCTGTATAATACACCCATAAAAATAATCCAATTAAACATTTGGCGGTACAATCAAGGATATTCATAACTATATTTTTTGTCTCTTCTCCAAACATATAGACAATTCCATACAATGACCAAATGAATAAATAAAATCCAAACAATACATTATTCACGAAATTATATTTTGGTGTAACAAAATTTGTAAAAATAATGAAAAACATCGCGAAGAAGGCAATAAAACCGAACAACATAGCATAATATCTGGTTAATACCTTTATTTCACCTAAATAGCCAAGATATAACATTACATAATTTAATAAAACAATGGATATCATGGTGATAAATTTCACCGTAATTTTGGAGTTATAACCCAATACCACGACTAATGCTAATAACATCATCGGTGTGGTAATTACCCAATCACTATAACGGGTTTTAGTTAACTCTAACCAATCTAGTGGTTTGTTTTGTTTTTCCGCTTCATCTATTTTTGCTACAAATATTGAATAGAAATAACCAGCGACAATGGAAATAGTGGTCTCTAAATTAAATATATGTCGAACAATAGGATCGGTTGTTCGGATAGCTTCGATGAAAGTAATTGTTGCGGTGGTTAGTAATAAAATATAGGTTAGCATAAATGAGAACTTTACATTACGATTTACTACTACTTTTTTATCTTTTTCGTTGGTCTCTTCATTTGATAATTCAAACGGCATTTTATAATTTATACGTATATTTTTCTCTTTACAAAGTTTACAAAATTGAATTTGTAATTAATATTCTACCTATTTATAAACAAATACTCAAAATGAATGAATACGAAAATAGCGATAGCGATAATTATTTAGATACGTTAAGTGATAGTCTAAGTAGTTATGATGATTTTGATGAAGAATTAGATGATTTATATGATAATGATTCTGATTTCATAGATCGAGAAAAAACCAATCATAATTATTATATTGGTATTTGTAAACCTTCACGCGCATACGATTATTATTTATTAGTGAACGCGGTATCTCCTAAATTATTTTATAAAACACAATATGACTTATTAGTCAGATATTTACAGGAATATAGCGTTATTTATATGAGCGACCCGCGCATAGAAATAATGAAATTATATATATTGGCTGATGGAACTTATACCGTTTCTGTAAAAACCCATTGGATTCGTTTAATTCAACGACATTGGAAAAATATAATATCCAGACGAAAACATATATATAAATTGAGGGGAACATTAAAATCTTTACAATATTTTGCATTACATGGACGTTATCCTGACGGATTAAATACACTACCGAGGTTGGAAGGAATATTGGGCGGTTATTCAAACAATTCAACATTTGATAAATTTGGTCAACAAAGTATCATACAATGGTGGTAAAAAATCATTTTCGGCAATAGGGACTTTAACATATCTGTTGCTTTTTTCTTGTTCGAACACACTATAATAATTATTAATACAATTATTAATGTTATCGATATTTGTATATTCTTCTTTATTAAATTCTTGATGCGCAAAATTTTCTAATTTGTTTTTAATAAATTCACCGTCTCCAAAATAAGATAGATGCCACCCTCCTTTTTCAAAATATTGTTCTGGTTTTCCCATACGTATTTCATTACAAGTCATTTTTGAATTTTTTAAATAACCATAATTCACTATTTTCGCATGATACCATTGGTCATTTATTTTACAATTCAAATTATAATAATACAAATCCATAATGAACGCAACATAATTAATCACCGTATTATTGTATTTAATATATTGAAGAACTTGCGGATTTGGTATTTCATCCAAATCACTTATAATTACCATATCTTCTGGATTTAATTTTAAATGAGTCAACCCTACGTCTATTGAATCTCGTTGATGTATTTCATTATACCATTGTTCTCCTTTTGCTATATCTGGAACGATTAATTTATCATCCACTATATGAAGTATTTTATGTAAAAAACGAGAGAACATTTGTTTATTATCTTCAAAAAATAACGGTTTATCTTTTCCCGCGTGGGTTTTTGTAGCTTCCACGATAATAAAATGGTCTACAATATGGTCTAATGTTGTTAATCTATACATTAACATATCCAACTCATTATAAAATGTAAATGCGTCTATTATTTTCATATAGAATATTTCGTTTTTATTTTTTATATATTTTACTTATCAATTATATAAAAAAGATTTCTGATAACTTATAATGAAAATAGAAGTATCTCTAGGTGAAGCTATTGATAAATATAGTATATTAGCATTGAAATTAAAAAAAATTACAGAGGAATCTAAACTTGTAGAAATAAAAAAAGAATTGGATGAACTCAACTTACATTGTAATACATACATTACTACATTCTCGTTTTTTTATAAATTATTAAAATACGTAAACGGCACGATATGGAATTTAACAAATGTAATCAAAAATATGAATATAACTGATCCTGAATTTGCGGTAGTTTCAAATGAAATTTTTGAAATGAATCAAAAAAGATTTCGCATAAAGAATTGGTTCAACATAATTACAGATTCAACATTAAAAGAACAAAAGAGCTATAACTCCACATATTTTAAAATCATCATTGAGAACCTTGATGAAATTTATAATAAAATTCCAGAAATTAATTATTTATGCCTTGAATTTGATTATTTAATTATTGAAACACCATATACAGAAATTATAAGCAAAATATTTAAACAACCAACGATTCTATTTAGTCATGACGATATAGATGTTGTATCAAAAAATATAACGGATATACAATTAAATGATGATAACATTAGAGAACTATTTGGATATACGCAAATTATCTATGTAGCAGGTGGTATGTTTGGCGATTTTATTCAATCATTATCCGTTATCTGTGAAAAATTTTATGAAACTGGAAGGAAAGGCATTTTATATTTAAGTAATTACGGTGATGAATTAAGAAATGGTTTAGAATCTACATATAAGGATACATATGATATTATTACATCACAACAATATATATATTCTTATTCCATATATACCAATGAAAAGTTTGACTTTAATTTAACTAAGTGGCGAGATGACCCAACGATATGTACCAATTCATTCGTTATAAATAATAAGAATTGGTATGATGTATACAAATCTAGATACAACGTTGAATGGGGAAAACATAAATGGTTAGTCGTAAACAATGATGAAATATGGAAAAACAGAATTGTTATTAATACAACTACCTATAGATGGCCTACAAATATTGATTTCCAAAAATTATATGAGCGTTTTGGCCAAGATTTACTCTTTATTTCGGCTACACCAAACGAATATGAACATTTTATTGAAAAAACGGGTTTACAAATTGAATATAGACAAATTGAAACGTTTTATGAATTATGCGCTATTATTTCTTCATGTAAATTATTTGTTGGTTCATTGTCTGCTCCATTGGCCGTCGCACATGCTACTTTTACCGACCGTATCATTGGAGGAGGTTCAAACAAATTTGAAATAAGATTAAATTCTCGTTTAGATGAGATTTGGAATAATGTATACTACAACATAGTATAGGTTATTCTATTTATCGAACGTCATTAAATACAAGAATTGATTAATATCACCTAATATTTCATCACGGATATTCAATAAATCAGTATCTCGCTTCGCATCAAAATACATATTCATTTCGATTAAAAATTCGCGGTATTCATAAATGCGCGATTTAAAATCTTTCACATTGGTCGCATCTACTAAATCTATGCGTTTCTCTAACATACGTATTCTGGATTCATCTTTCCCCAATAAAACTTCTATGAATTTATCGATATTTTCACTCAAACGTTCGTGTAATTCATCAGTTGCTTTGTGTTGAGCAAATGAGTGCGTTTTCCAATGATATAATTTTACCATATTGAGAACTTCTAAAAATACCTTTACAATATGGGATTTATTACGATTGTTTACCGTATGAATATGGTGTTTCGCACCTCGCTTGACCTTTTTTTTCGCAGTTTTTGTGCGTTTTGCTTTATTTCGATAACTTTTCATAATTATTTTGTATATACTATTTAAAGATATTTTATTATATATTCGTATAAAGTAAATAATATAAATGAATACAATATTTATATTTTTAACTTTTGTAATTACAAATGTATCATCCTATTCTTATTTATTAACCCGCATGTTTGCTTCCAAAAGTGATTTACCCGCAACCTCACTATTAAATTTTCCCAAATTATCTTACCACGAACTTACTGAACAAGATAAATATGACTTGCAATGGTATGTTATAGGTAAACCTGGCGATTTCATGAAAAATAAACCTTATAAAAAACGTATTTGGAATAAAAATTATGTGGTTTGGAGAAATGATGATGGTGAATATCGTGCGTTGGATGATGTATGCACTCATAAAGCCGCTTCTTTATCTGGCGGAAAAATAGTGAATGATACGGTTATGTGCCCATACCATGGATATGAATTTAATTGTAATGGAACACTTACTAAAGTTCCTGGTATTTGTTTTCAACCATCACCTATTTATGATGTTAGTAAATATAATATTGTAGAACACGATGATTGGGTTTATTTGAATACATTTCAAGGAAATACAACCTATACAATTACTACACAAAATGAAATGAATGATACCATTATTCACACCGCCGAGTTAGAAACAGATTTATATATCGCAAAACCTGGATTTTCAGGCAATATTATCGGTTCACCTGAAGAAAAATGTAGCATGGTTCATTTAGAAATGGATTATAATTGTTATTCGCGCGTGTTGAGTGAAAATTCGCTAGATGTTATGCATATCGCATATGTTCATACCTTTGGTAATGCTAGACGTCCCGACCCTAGTAAAGAATTCCCTCCGAAAATGATTGGAAAAAACCATTATAAAACTACCTACTTATATGAAGCGGGTGAAGATTCTATGGCTCGTAAAGTATTTGGGGTGAAAGATTTAATCGTTGAAAATGAATTCATATTACCTCATACCACAATTGCCCGCGTTAAATTCGGCGATTTTGTTAGCACTGTAAAAACATTCGCATTACCCATTGGCGATAACAAGAGCAAATTATTTGTAAAAACATATCGTAATTTCTGGCAAAATCAATTTGGAGATGTAATTACGCGTAATACAATGTATAATACCATGCTTCAAGACAAAGTCGTCGTTGAAAATATTGATCGCCGTTTTATGGATGGTAAATTTAATATGCGTTTCGATAAATTACAAAATACTTACAAATCTTTTTATAAACGGTTTGTTGAAGGAGACAATAGTAGACAAGAAAATTGAAAATCGTAATATATATTATATTTAATTACAATATATATCAAAATGGAAGAAAACGCGCCACTTATATTTACTCGCTATTTATACTCGAAAGAAGATGTTATGCATTCTTTATTCCTTTCTATTTTAAATAAAAACAAGGATGAAGCATTATTCTGGGCATATGAACTATATTATTCTGGGTTTGAAATAGAAGTGATGAATTTTGTTTTACACGTATTCAATCATATTTATGAAAAATGCTGCCCTGTTCATTTTACACAATTTATAAATAATCAATATCATACTTGGTATGAAAATTATGAACAATCGGTTGTAAATGATACCATATTAGGTACGATGGTATGGAATTTATTACAATATGACTATGAATTAACACAATTTATAGATAATTATTTTCAAATAAAACGTAATATTTTACGAACTCCAAAATCCAATAAAAAAAGACGATTGCGGTTTATTATGGTTGAACGCGATATCGAAAAATATAAAACGGTTATTGCGGAACCCAATCAGACTTGGATGATATTAAGACGTGTATATAAATATTCCGCTCATAAAGAATATAATCAACTATTTAAAACTACGAATATGGAGTTTAAACAAGAATATCTGAAACATTGGTTATATTACGCTTCATTTTCACCTGTCTGGATGAATAGGTTAATTGAATATGATGCGGTGATCGACAATGAAACAAAGTCCGTATCATTTCAGGATGAAGACAAAGAAGAATTATTTCATTCATTCTATAATTATGAAACAGACGAACAACCCGCCGAAATTTGTGAAAAAAGTATTGGTAATGGTAATGATATACAATTATCAATTGAAGATTTTATTAAGCAGTTTTGTAAGTAATGAATGTGGTTAGGGCAAATAAAATACCGCCCCATATACCATCCATCAATGCTACAACTGGTTTCCATTGTTTGAATATAGCGTAATTTGTACTATCGTATACTGTATATATCACTAAACCTAATAAAAAGGCTTCGTGTATTGGACGATTTTTACTAATAATAAAATAATTTAAACCGAAAATTAATGCTAAATAACATATCGCCATTCCTAAGAATCTTGGTTGTAATACTACGCGTTGAACACTTATTACTTGGTTTTCAAATAATTGCTGATTGGCGGTTAAATACGCACCATCTAATATTAATAATACGACTACTGAAATAATGATTTCTCTAATCCACTTGGCCATTTTATATATTATGGTGTGATATTTTTATTTGTTCAAAAATATTTTACCATATTGATTTTCATATTATTTATGAATTGGTCATTAGGTGAAGCGAATTGCGTAGATTTAATATACATAGCGTCTCCCCAACCATGAACCGTAATGTTTGTAATGACACGTTTGAAATTGTATTGTGATAAAAATGTATCAATCTCTCCAATCAACGCACAACCTTTATATAATTCTTTTTCATTTACTTCTAAATATAGGACTTTTGCATTAGGTAAATATTTACTTGCGCCTTTTAACGCCATTAATTCAGCACCTTGTATGTCGAAATTCCAAAAATCATATTTATTACCATCAATATTATTTCTTTCAAAAAATGAATTGAGTGTTATACTTTTTTTTTGGATTTTATCTACATAAACAACCCATGGATGTTC
>Ga0214923_10005015_pt1 | contig 15603 bp, 12 predicted proteins | sample LL1510_MetaG_FD_177993 | JGI IMG/M metagenome (GOLD analysis project Ga0214923, IMG submission 177993) | Freshwater microbial communities from Lake Lanier, Atlanta, Georgia, United States - LL-1510 | ecosystem: Environmental > Aquatic > Freshwater > Lake | place: USA: Georgia | collected...
ACAAGTTTTATCTTTCACATTAATCATTCCAGGTTCTTTATGGACATCACAAAATCTTCCTTTTGTTTCACCTTCTTTATTAAAAACAGGTTGTGTTCCACAATCTCCATATTCACAAGTTTTACTTTTCACATTAATCATTCCAGGTTCTTTATGGAGAACACAAAATCGCCCTTTTGTTTCACCTTCTTTATTAAAAGAAGCTCTTGTTCCACAACCTTCAGATTCACAAGTTTTACTTTTCACATTAATCATTCCAGGTTCTTTATGGAGAACACAAAATCGCCCTTTTGTTTCACCTTCTTTATTAAAAGAAGCTCTTGTTCCACAACCTTCAGATTCACAAGTTTTACTTTTCACATTAATCATTCCAGGTTCTTTATGGACATCACAAAATCTTCCTTTTGTTTCACCTTCTTTATTAAAAACAGGTCGTGTTCCGCAACCGTTAGATTCACAAGTTTTATCTTTCACATTAATCATTCCAGGTTCTTTATGGACATCACAAAATCTTCCTTTTGTTTCACCTTCTTTATTAAAAACAGGTCGTGTTCCGCAACCGTTAGATTCACAAGTTTTATCTATCACATTAATCATTCCAGGTTCTTTATGGAGAACACAAAATCGCCCTTTTGTTTCACCTTCTTTATTAAAATTAGCTCTTGTTCCACAACCTTCAGATTCACAAGTTTTTGTCATTATTTTAATACTTATCCAAGTGTTAAAAATAAAAAAATCATTTTTTCAAAAAAATTAAAACAAATTAGATCCAAAATCCCAACTATCAACACTCGGTTTGGCCGTTGAAGCATGCGTGTATTCAGTCACTCTGTTTTCAAAAAAGTTCGATTTTGCGTCCAGACTAAATGTTTTCATAAAATCAAACGGATTTTCTTCAAAGTAAATTTTATTGAATCCTAGCTGAACCAATAGTCGGTCGGCTACATATTTAATATACTGAACCATTAATTCAGCATTCATGCCAATTAAACGAACTGGGATTGAAACAGTTATAAACTCGATTTCAATGTCAACAGCTTCGCGAATGATTTCTTCAACTCGTTCTTGCGAAACCTTATTTCTCAAATGTTTATAAATCAATATTGCAAAGTCGCAATGTAAACCCTCGTCTCTACTTATAAGTTCATTGGATTTACCTAAAGATTTAACCATCTTGTTTCTAGACTTCAACCAAAAAATCGAAGCAAACGATGCACTAAAAAAAACACCTTCAACAATAGAAAAAGCGATGACCCTTTCCTCAAAAAATCTATTCTTATCCATCCATTTCATAGCCCAATCAGCCTTCTTTTTAACAGCCGGAATCGTTTCTATCGCATGAAAGAGTTCATTTTTCCTGACAGGATCTTTAACAAAAGTGTCAAGGAGAAGAGCATATGTCAACCCATGTACATTTTCGATCATTCCCTGGAAAGCATAAAAATTTCTCGCCTCGGTTGCTTTCACCTCAACACAAAAGTTAGATATAAGATTTTCCAGGACGATTCCATCGGCACCTGCAAAGAAGCCTAAAATATGCTCAATAAAATATCTTTCATCAGAAGTAAGAGATTCCCAATCATTCAAATCAGCCACATAATCAACTTCTTTAGCACTCCAAAATAAACTCTCATGTTGTTCATAAGCTTTTTGCAATTCTGGATACATCAATGGTAATTGAGTAAAACGATTATTGATTTTTTCATCTAGCAAAGGTTCTTCGTATCTGTTTGTTGTCATTTTTTATTTATAAAAGAAAAAATAAAAAAAGAATTTCATTTTTTTTACAATAATTTTATGTTATCTGTGTTTGTAAATTCATCCAAGTCATATTCAAATATATCTTCGTCATATTCTTTCAATTCATCATCATCATATACATATTCATGTTCATCGTTATCATGAATAATTACAGGTTTCTTTTTCTTAGGTATTATTACCTTCTTTATTTTTTTATTTACTTTCTTAACTTGTTGTTTCACCTCTTTTTCTTTTTGAAGTAAAAATTCAGAGTCATTCTTCGGTTTATCAAGAACAATTATCTGTTTGGGTGGTGGCGGCCCACTAGGAGGCCTCGGTTTCTTTTTTCGTTTTCGTTCAATGTAATCATTTTTATCAAAAGATAAATCAGAGTTTTGTTCAACTCTTTTCAAGGTTATTTTTTTCTTTTTTCTTTTTAAACTGAATGTCGTGCCCATTTCTTTATTTTATCAAACATAATAAAAAAAACTTAATTTTGATTTAGAAGAATAAATAGTCAATATATATTTATGACTGATTACTACAAGACTTTGAACCTAAACAAAAACTCTTCACTGGAGGAAATCAAAATTTCATACAAACAACTCGCAAAACAATACCACCCAGATAAAGGCGGCACGACTGAGAAATTCCAAGAAATTCAGATAGCATATGAAACATTATCGGATGAAAATAAACGTCGTGAATATGATAATATAAACAACAATGATTTCATACCGGGACATGTTAATGGTTTCCCATTCAATTTTTTCAATTTCCATCAACAACCAGCCAACAATGTCGTGAAAAAGAATACTGAATCATACAACTGCGTAATAACCTTAAAAGAAGCGTACTTCGGAATCAAAAAGAATTTCAATATTAAAAGACGCTATGTTTGCGACAAATGTAATTTCGCTTGTAGTAATTGCAATGGAACAGGATTTGATAAAAACAATCAAAGAATTCAGATAGGACCATTCTTACATATTCAAAATCAAGTCTGTTTGTCTTGTAATGGAAGTGGTCTCATGAGAAGTCTTATTTGTGTTGAATGTAATAATTCAGGGTTTAAATTGAAAGAGAAGAACTTTGATTTATTTATACCGAGAGGCGTTGAGTCTGGAAAAAAATACACATACGAAACATGGGGTGAACAAGCAACGAAGAAAAATGAAATCCCGGGCGACTTCATCATTATTATTGTTGTTGAAAACGATCCACATTTCAAGAGGAATAATCTAAATTTGATATATGAAACAGATATCTCTTTGAAGGACTCAATTATTGGCAGAGACATAGTAATTCCTTTTTTTGACGAGAATATTGTGTTTAACACAAAGAAAATATCAATTATAAATCCAAATAAGGAATATATTATATCAAACAAAGGTTTGTGTAACGACATTGGACAAGTAGGTAATCTAATACTGAAATTCCGAATAGTTTATCCATCACGATTATTGAATGAAAACGAAATCGCTTTATTAGAAAAAGCGTTTCTATCAATAAATGACATTTAGATTTTAACCACGATTTACAATATGAATCTGTAATTTTTTTAAACATAACTATGTTTACTGTTTAAAAAAATAAAAAAATAAAAAAATATTTTCTTTTAATAAATAAAAGAAAATGTCTACAGAATCACAAAACAAAGGTTTTTCAGGGTCTCGCAAACCGCAAAACGAAATAGCAACTCTAGTTGCAAGAAATACAAAAGCCGGATATATTTCAGGTGGAACTCTTAGAGTATCTGGAAAAGCTACTCTAGAAAACGATCTATCCGTTGCTGGATTTTCAACTCTGTCTTCTGGTGTACAGGTCGGAACAGACGGTACTAATCTTTACAAAATCGTCTCAGGAACAATTTCTGTTGATCCTGGTAACATTGGAGCAGGAGCAAAAGGTTCTGTTGTTGTAACGATAACAGGACTCACAGTAACCGATCGTGTAATTTTACATCCTCCAACTGGACTAAATTCGGGATTGTTGTATTGCGGATGCGATGTTACATCCACTAACAATCTTACTATTTACTTATACAACGCAACTGGCGGCGCAATTAATGACGGAGCAAACACATGGAAATATAGTTATTTGGACTTTACTAATAACTAAAGAGCATGAAAAAGGTATTTAACAAACTATAATTTTAAATAATAAAAATAATATTTAAAATTGAAACGTTTGGTTTAAAGGTTACTTCCAAAAAAATGATTTTTTAGTGCTTTTTCCTGTCTAACTGACACACAATCAAGCGAAATGTCTTTGTCAACAAACAACGAAATTCTCAACAGAGTATTGGAATTATGTGAAGAGCACATGACTGAGGGTGAATATTTGAGATCATCCAAATTGTTGAAAACAGTTAGCGAGAAGAATCCAGACAATTCGGCCTTGGTTAAAATAAATAGATTCATTGAACCTATCCGAATCAAAATAGGTAATTCATCCACAATATATATTAGTGGTTATGTAGCAAGAAGACACAACATGCTTACCGAGTTTATAATGAGAAAGGTTCTAATAAAAATTCAGAACAGTGAAATACAGGTCACAGTAGGGACTGGATTTTCTGATTCCTTCTCTGAAATACTACAAACGATTATAAAGTCAGAAATGGCTTTTAGTGTAGATGTTTTTGATTTCTTCGGCATTGAAGGTAATGTAAAGAGTTTCAACTTTGAAAACTTCAAGGACTTTTTTCAAGATGTGAATGAAGACACTTATGGTATAGAGCTTTATTGCGAATTCGTTGAATATGCATCAAAATTCATCAGTAATTACGTGTCAAATATAGTCAAAGAATGGAAGAATGATCCGATTTCATAGAATTATATTTATAAAAATATATTATATAAATATAAAATGGAATACATATATAATTTTATCTGCGAGCAAATTGAATATATACAAGAAACTTTCGGTCCTAAATATAAGAATCCAATTTTAATTAATTTTAAAGATGATTACTACTGTGATGAAGTTAATGATCTAATAGAATCTGTTGAAAAGGAAATCAAAAAGGAAAAAGAAATCAAAAAGGAAAAGGAATTAGAACTTCTAGAAATACGATATAACAACCTAGTAAAGGATGTTGATGAATTATTTAAACAGCTTGATGAAGACGATGAAGAAAGCGATGATAGAAACAACGACAACAACAACAATAATGGAAAAGTGGGAATATTATTGATTTAAAAAATTATAGTGATATATTATAAATGAAAATATTTAACTTTTTTCTCATCTTAAAAACTGTCTACTCTTGCTTTGACCAGAACCAGGTCTCCAATAATAGTTCTTTGATTGTATACAAAAATGATGTGTATGACATCTCTAATTACAACGGAACTTTGAATTTCACCAATGATTTTTTTAGCAAAATGAAAGTTGGTGTTCTTTGCAAAGATGATTACACAGTACCTACTTCTTTTAACGAAACTACGAAACGTCCTAGAAAAACTAAAACAACTACACAAAGGATTGTTACAACAATCATTGCAAACGACACAACAACACAGAAACTTACGACGACGACATTACCATCAACAAATGAAACAACTTTAACGACATTATCCCCGTCGTCTGAAACAACTTCCACGAAAACGATGGATGAATATCAGATTTTATTAAATGATAGTAAACGCATAGTTAGTAATAACATGATGATAATGATAGGATGTCTATCGTATATTCTATTGTTCTAGGTGGGTTTTTCACATTTTCCTAACTAAATCTAGTTAGGAAAAACTAGATTATTAGTACGGGATTTGCGTACTTTAGAAAAAATTGATTTTCTATTTAAAATTATTTATCTTGTTTTAGAATAAACATGAGCAAAAAGATATTGAGTGATAATGTCGTGAATTTCTTCGGTAAAAAGGAGGAATACAAGAGTCTGAGTAATTTCTGGATTGGTGATGTCTATATATTTGACCACTACGATGGGCTAGTTTTTTCATATGAAAGTGGGGAACACTGTTTTCATGGTGAAAAATATAGACGAGTTGGAGCCCTGTGTAAAAATGAAGACAGGAAGAGACAGTTATTGGAGTATTCTTCTAAATTTATGAAGCCCTCATACAAAAGTCCTAGTGAAGTTAAAAAAATGGGTGGGAAGAGGGGTCTTTTGCTAACAAATGAAGAGTTGAAATTATGGAGTTCTATTAGCATTGATGTTCAAAAAGAAATTTGTGATTGGAAGTTTGAAAATTATGAAGAAGTTAGAAATGACTTGATAAAAAGTGGATCTAAAATACTAGTTCATCCTGCTATGAGATGTAGTGAAGATAAATTAAAGGATAGAATATGGGAAGGAAAAGCAGTAGTAGACAGTAATGGTAGAATCAAAGTACTAGGAGGTAATTTACTTGGTAAAATATGGATGGACCTACGTTCTGTTATAGATAGAAGGCTCCGCTTAAAGGAAAAATGGGATGATTTTGATAGGCGTTTTGGATACAAATAAAAATTATAAATACAAAGACTTTCTTAACCAGATATTGGTTAAGAAAAAATATATTATTAAGATATAAGTGATTATTTATTCATCATCTTCCTCTCTGTAAAGATCTTCTAGCTTTATTCTCAATTCTCTGGCAATGTGCTCTTCGTCATCTAATGTTCTGGTCAAATGATCAATATTATCCTGTTGTTCCTCATCATCTTCATATTGACTTCTACTCTTTCTTCTTTCATCTCTAATGGCTTTCTTACTGGCTTTGATATCTTTTTCAGCAGCCGTTATTTTTTTCTTAAGTTCTGCTATTTTCTTCTTAAGTTCGGTTCTCTTGGACTTTCTCTTAGACTTTCTCTTAGACTTAGACTTTCTCTTGGACTTACTCTTTCTCTTAGACTTAGACTTAGACTTAGACTTAGACTTTCTCTTGGACTTACTCTTTCTCTTGGACTTGGACTTTCTCTTGGACTTTCTCTTAGACTTGCTCTTTCTTAATGATTTGTCAATTACACACCAAGATCCCTTTGTGGATCTAACTTTACCTGAAGGGCATGATTTTCTTACACGCCCAGTCGCAGGATTTATTTCATGTCCTGCTGGAATAATTCTTGTTGTTGGCATTCTATTTTTTTTATTAATTTAAAGAAAAAAATTATTTTTTATTTTTTTTATTTGTTTAATTCCTTTTTGATCTGAACCAAAATATTCTCTGGATAGAAATTCGGATCTTTCATCTTTAGAACTTGATAATACATTCCATGCCAGTGATCAACCTTTTTGTATTTTTTATCAAATAGTCCAGATAAGAAATCCTTCAGCTCGTTTGAAATTGAATAATGCATTTCAAAATAGATAGACGAGAGAAATAATCTTAAATCATGACCTTTGTTATCGCAGTAGTCAGTTTCGTAAACACCAGGACTAGAAATTCGAGAAACAGGCATATTAATTATTTTCAAACAAGATGCCAGATCAAAACAACTCATCCCGAAATCTATTAGATACGTCCTGTAATTACTATTAATAGTAAATGTTACCCCGTTTTTCAATTTAATTATCGTTTTATTCATCGTGTCAGTTTTTTTGACCATGACGTTTCCGCAATGCAGATCACGATGTATGAATTTCTTTATGGAGTTTTGTAAAAAGTACAAATTGTAAGCAACTAATGCTATAAAAGTCAATTCATCCTTGTAAGAATTCTTTTTCTCAAAAAATTTCCAGCCGTCAAAATCCAATTTTTCCATTATAACGATCAGTTTTTCATTCCTGTTATTCTCATCAGTCGCCTTGATCAGATCTATAACTTCGGGTATACATTTATTGACGATAGAAATTTTAAAACACTTGTTCATTAAATCTTGAAGGCAAAAAAGAATGATATGTATCAAATTTTCCTTCAAGAATGAAACAAGAACTTCATCACGATTTCTTTTATTAAACTTTGGATTTTTAACGATTACATTCTCATTATTTATTCTACAACTGTTTATTTCGCCATAATTACCTTCATTAATCTTTTTCAGCATTTTGATGTAGTTTTCGTTATTGTATTTTATTTTTTTCCTCATAAAGTTGTTTTTGCTGTCTAAAATGACTGTAGAATCAATGATATTATATAAATCATTGAGTAAGTTGTTCACTTTATAGTCATTTTTGTAATTTTTCAAAAACTGATCTATTATGATTACAAGAGAGTCACTTTCAGATGGCACAACATTTATAATCTTGTTCATGCATTTTTGTATTTTCAATAAACCCAGATTTTTTATTTTGGTTTTAGATTTCATTTTATTAATAATAATATTTATTAATAAAATTATAATTGCAAATGATGTCGAAAAGTTTGTTATAAATTGAAAATTTTTAATTTATAATAATTTTATAATAATTTATAATAAAAATAAAAATGGATGGAAATTTCTTCATATACAAAGATAATGTTGAAGGGAAAGTATCTATCGGAAAAATACCAGATGATTTAAAATTAGATCTATCTGACATTAGTTGTTTGTACTACAAACAAATCCCTGACAAAAAGAAATCAACGTATCACACTTGGTATTCAAATATGAATTGTAAAATCAAAAAGAAAGTAAGAAAAATACAAGATAATCCATTCTGGGATAATTTATGCGATGGCAGTGCAAATTGTTTTAAATTAAGCGCAAGAGAAATGGATGAACTTTACTATTCAAATCCACCAAACAATTTGAAAAAAATTAATTTATATGGCGCATATGGAAATTATGGGATTCATAGAGACTGTATATTCAATTTCAAAGGAATTAAATTTTACAGAGTTTTAATAGGTCTCACCGACAATAACGATAACGTTATTACTAATTTTACAAAATTTAATATCAATCACAAGATAAATAAATACGACTACATAGTATTTGATTTTGATAGAACAGAACATCAAGTTTTGAAAGAAAAAGATAAGGAAACTCCTAGGATTCTATTGAAATTACATTACATAGTCAGTGAAAATGGAGAACATTCTAAAGAATACGTTGAACTTGTAAAACAAGCTTATTTGACATACGAATTTATAACAAGATATATTATGGACACTGGAACCGATCCTGAAACATTTTACGAATTTTTTTGGGGTCTTGTTTGTCAGGGTTACATGAAAACTGAAAATCTATATTACACTTTAGTTTATTCTATCATAATTATATTTTATTTGGTTAAAGTATTGAAAATAACGAATCTTTTTAAAATAACATGGATGTTACTTCTTTCTTTATTCATCATCTTCATTCTACATGTTGTTTTTTATTGGTCAAGATTTAAAATTACTGGCATTAAATAAACATTGTATGCTAAACGGTAAAAGATAAAATATGTTTGCGAAAAGAGACAACGCTGTTATATTTTCGACATTTAGAACTGTCTTCTCGTTTGTTAAATAATGAGATAACTCAGGAAGAAAATAGAATACCAAAAAAATATAAATGTTATTAGATGAAAAAGAAATCACATTATTGATCATGTAGTAAATAGGAATGCTAATTAAAACAGCAGACATCAAATTTACTGTCGTTAATAATAATAGAAAATATACACAAAGTGCTATATTTTTATAATCCCCGAATAAAGAAAAAAAAAAGGACATGTAGACAAAACCACATACTATATGAAAAATTACATTGCAAACATTCTTATGATACTTTTTAAAATCGTCAAATTCTTTTTTAATTAATTTGTTCCTAAATTTCATTTATTTAATGTAAATTTTTTTAATAAAAAAATAGTAAGTAATCATAAGAAACTATCGGCTAGAGAAACATTCGGGACAAGGATTGGTGTTTCACCGAATGGAGTAATTTCCAATATATTTATTTACATGTTTCAGAAGTAATTACGTATCCATATAGGACAGTATTTACTATTGCGGATAAATCGTTTAATTAAAATCTTCGGAATATATATCATCGGAGGTAAGTATTTGCGTATTTTGCACAATGATTTTTCTTTTATAAGCATTTTGTATATATCGTTTTATGTATAAATAGAATTAAAAAAAAATGATATTTCAAAAAAAAACTTTCTAGAAATATCAAAAATGACTTCTGTGATCGCTAAAAAAAAGGAATACGTTAAAAAGGATCCTAGAGAACATGTTCTCTTGAGACCGGATATGTATGTTGGTTCTAACAAATCAAGAAAAACTACTGAATTCGTGTGCATTAAAAATTCAGATGGACTATTCCAGATAGTCAAAAAGGAAATTGATGTCTCCCCAGCCATTTTAAGAATCTTCATTGAAATTTTAAGCAATGCGACTGATAACGTTGAGCGTTCTAAAAACGCTGGTATTCCTTGTTCTTACATAAAAGTCAATATCAACAAGGAAACTGGGGAAATTACTGTTGTTAACGACGGTGATGTAATCCCGATTGAAATGAATAATGAAGAAAAAATGTACAACCACACTTTGATTTTTGGGAACCTGTTAACAGGGTCAAATTATGATGATGAAGAAGAACGTCTAATTTCTGGTAGGAATGGATTGGGGTCAAAGTGCTGTGCACTAGGCACAAAAGTTCCCTGTTTTGATGGTTCAATTAAAAATGTTGAAGATATAAAAGTTGGAGAGTATCTAATAGGAGATGACGGAAAAAAAAGAAAAGTTTTAAATAAAATTCATGGGTTCGGAGAAATGTATGAAGTTTCGCAATCAAGAGGAGATCCATATGTTGTTAATAGTGAACATATTTTAAGTCTACGAATGCCAGATCACAAAGTTATATATTGGAGCACGGAAAAACAAGGATGGCAAATGGTCTATTTGGATTCTAAAAATAAAAAAATTCATTGCAAAAGTGTAAGAGCACTCAAATCTCCAGACATTGAATGCTTCGAGTGCGGAATAAATTTAATCGAAGGAAGTTTGAAAAGACATTATAGAAGAGTTCACAAAGATAAACAAATTCCAGAAAGAAATAGAAAAGGACCTACAATAAACCCTCCAAACGACTGTGAAGAAGTTAGAAATGCTTATATTGAGATGGAGAAATTTGCCAAAACAATCACTGATGACAACACAATTGATATTTCAATTAAGGATTATTTGAAGTCAAATGCAACTTTCAAATCTAGATTAACCGGATATAAGAGTGAATGTGTTCAATGGGAAAGAAAAGAAGTTTTACTAGATCCATACATATTAGGGTTATGGTTAGGTGATGGGTCTCAACATGGTTACGGTATTGCAATTAACTCAGAAGATGATTATGAAATTTTAAATTATGTAAAAGAATGGGGTAAGAACAATGATGCAAATTTCAGAAACAAACCAAGATGTGAAAATTGCAAAGTGAATAAGCATGATCCAAATTTTATTCCTTGTAGGCATTGTGTTTCTTATTCTGTTTCTTCCGTTGAAAATTATAGAAAAAAGAATAAATCTCCATTGAAAAATCTATTACAAAAATATGGTTTGCTAGAAGAAAAATTTATTCCAGATGAATACAAAATCAATGACAGAGATACCAGACTAAAAGTATTGGCTGGTCTTATTGATAGCGACGGACATGTTTCAAAAGAGCGTGAAGGAAGAAGAATTTGTATTAGTCAGGGAATGATGCATGAAAGATTAGCTGACGACATTATGTATTTGGCAAGATCCCTTGGATTTAGCGCATCTAAAATTACAAGAGATGTAAAATGGATATATAAAGATGAAATTAGAAAAGGGCAATGTGTATCTATAAATATTTCAGGAAATGGTTTAGAAGATATACCAACGCTTTTACCTAGAAAGAAATGCTTTTCTCCGCTAAGTCGCGAAGTTTTGAACAATGGACCAATAAAAATCAAAAAAGTTGATGACGGAAAATTTGTTGGATTAGAAATTGATGGTAATGAAAGATTTGTTATCAATGATTTCACAGTTACTCATAATTGCACAAATGTTTTCTCCTCTAAATTCACGGTAAAAGGATTAGATCCAAATCAAAAGAAGACATTTGAGCAGACCTGGACTGAAAACATGAAGAATGCAAGCATTCCTATAATTGAAAAAACAAAGTTAACAAAAGGATATACAAGTGTTTCTTATATTGCGGATTTCAAACAATTTGGATTGAAAGGATACACTGATGACATCATAAGTATTTATCTAAAGTACGTCATTGATGTTGCCATGTTATCAAAAGTGAAGGTTTACTTTAATGACGAGCTAATTCCTGTCAATAATTTACAAACATATTCAAAACTATACGAAAGCGTATCGGATGAAAATCTCTTAATTAAGCATGAAAATTCTGAAGTATTAATTACGCCTTCTTCACCAAGTGAGTTTCAGGTCGTTTCATTTGTTAATGGAATTTACACTAAATTAGGAGGTCAACACGTTGATGCATGGTCTGAGGCAATCTTCAGACCCTTGGTTGAGAAATTCAATAAGAAGGGCCAGCCTACGCTTAATATAAAGGATATAAAACAGTTCTTTAGAATTTTCGTCGTATCATATGTAATTAACCCAGAATTCGAGAGTCAAAATAAACATAAGCTTGAAAACCCTAAAGTGAACGTTTCATTTAAAACAGCAGACTTGAATAAGATACTCAAGTGGTCTGTTATGGAAGATATTGAGGATATTATAAAGTCAAAGGAGATTCTAACACTCAAGAAATCTGAAAAGAAAAAGAAGGGATATGTGAAGATTGAAGGACTTGATCCTGCCAATTACGCCGGAACTAAAGAATCACATCTATGTAGTCTTATTTTATGCGAGGGACTTTCAGCAAAAACTTATGCTGTTGCTGGAATAGAGAAAGGTGTAAATGGGGTTAGTGGACGAAATTATTACGGGGTACTTGCTTTGAAGGGTAAATGCTTGGCTTTGGATACTCCAATTCTGCTTTGGAACGGAACTGTCAAAAAAGCAAAGGATGTTCTAGTTGGAGATATTTTAATTAATGATGAAGGTGAACCGACAACTGTAAATGAACTTTTTAGAGGAACAGATAATATGTATGAAATTCAACAATTCAAAGGTGATAATTTTACTGTTAATAGTGAACATACATTGACTTTGAAAATTGTAAATCATTGCTCAATAGTATGGAGCGAGGGAAAAAAAAGATGGAAATTAATTTATTTTGATAAAAATGATATGAAAATGAAATCAAGATATGTAGCGTGTGAAAAGAACGACAATGATATTGAAGAAGTGGAAAAAAAAGAAAATAAATGTGAAGAAATTTGTTGCAATGAAAAAATTTATTCATCTAGAAGCAATTTGACAAGACATTATAAAGATTTTCACCCCTCCGTAAAAATTCCTTCTCCTTCTAAACGCATTCCACACAATAAATCAGTAATTTCAAAAGAACAAGGATATATTAAGATAAATGAATACATGAAAGAGATTGAATGTAAAAATAATGTATTTGATATATCTATAAAAGATTATTTAAAATTAGACAATGAAACTAAAAATTTGTTGATGTCTTTCAAATTAAATAACTATATAAAATGGGACAAAAAAGAAGTTGAAATAGATCCATACATTCTAGGCATGTGGCTAGGTGATGGTTTACAAACAGGTTATGGTTTCGCAGGAGAAGACATTGAATTAATAAACGAGTGGTATAAATGGTGCTTGAAAAATGATGGTGAAATAGTTCACAATAATCGTGATTCTTTTACAATCAGAAAAAAGAATTGCTGTAAGAGAGGAGGGGACTTCAAGAAAAAACCTATTGGAACGAAACAAACAAGTATTAAAGCATGTAGGGCTTGTAAAGTAAAAATGACATTAGCCTGCGCAAATGATGAAGAATTGAAAGCTATGGGAAAAGAAAGAGTTATAGAAATTGTTGATTATGAAAATAAACCAATATATGGAAATAATCCACTAGTAACAGCTTTATCAAAATACAATCTGATTAACAATAAGCATATACCAATTGACTATATTATAAATGACAAAGAGACTAGATTAAAATTATTAGCTGGTTTGATAGATACTGATGGTCATGTTTTAGATGGAAGAATTGAAATATGCCAATCAGCCAAACATAAAAATATACTAGATAGCTTAATGTATATTTGTAGATCATTGGGATTTTACTGTAAATTAAGTGAAAAAAAAGCTTTCTATACCGACAAAAATGGAAATAAAATAAACAAAGAAGCATATCGCCTTAGTATATCAGGAAATGGGTTACAAGAAATTCCAACTAAACTACAAAGAAAAAAACTCAATCACGTTTTCGTTAAAGATTCAAGAAATACATCTTTTAATATAGTAGAAAAAGGTGTTGGTGAGTATGTTGGTTTCCAAACTGATAAAACTCATCGTTTCTTACTTGGAGATTTTACAGTTACCCATAATTGTTTGAATGTTAGAAATTCAAGCATGGAATCCATCTCAAAAAACAAGGTCATAACAGACTTAATTCAAGCATTGAATTTACAACATGGAGTTGATTACACAGATGAAAATAATTTCAAGAATTTAAGTTATGGAAAGGTGATATTACTTACTGACGCTGACGTCGACGGGAAGCACATCTCAAGTTTAATAATGAACTTATTCCATTATTTATTCCCCTCAATCTTGAAAAGAAAAGAACCTTATTTAGTTAGCATGGAAACCCCGATTGTCAGAGTCTTTAGAAAAGAAGGTGATTTGCTCTTTTACGATGAAAAGAAGTTCCATGAATTCTCAAAAAATCAAACTTCAAAAATTAAATGTAAATATTACAAAGGTCTTGGGACAACAAAGAGTGAAGATGTGAAAGATACCTTTGGTGAGAAAATGATTGAATATATCAAGGATGATGAATGCGACACTTCTTTCAACAAGGTATTTCATAATAAATTTTCCGATCAAAGAAAAGAATGGTTGGAAAAGTATGATCCAACATCATTTTCAACGGTTGAATCCGATAAATTTTCAAGCATGAACATAACTGACTTTCTTAATAATGAAATGATCAAATTTTCTCATGATGATTGCAAAAGAAGTATTCCGAATCTTTTTGATGGTCTCAAACAAAGTCAGCGTAAAGTTCTATATGCGATGAAAAAGAGAAATCTAACTTACAATAAGGCATCGTTGAAGGTGGCTCAATTAGCAGGTTATGTTGCCGAAGTCTCAAATTATCATCACGGAGAGGGAAATTTATTTCAAACGATAACAAAGATGGCAAATGAATTTGCCGGAAGTAATAATATACCTCTTTTGTATAGAGATGGGCAATTCGGCTCAAGAAGTAATAATGGCGCAGATGCCGCCAATGCAAGATACATTTTTACAAAGATGGAACCACTAACTCCTTTGATATTTCGCGAAGAGGATGATGTCTTGTTAGAAAGAGTCTATGATGATGGAGATGAAGTTGAACCTACTTTTTACATTCCAATCATACCGATGGTTCTTGTTAATGGCGCGAGTGGCATTGGTTCCGGATGGAGTTCAAGTATTCCATCCTACAATCCACTAGATATAATAAACTGTATAGAGATCTGGTTAAAACGTGATGGCAAAATCATAGATAGGGAAGGTGATACTATTGTTTCACATCTACCTGAAATAACTCCTTGGTATAGGGATTTCAAGGGTGAAATTACAAAGACGAAAGAGAAGAATGACACAACTTATATTACGCATGGAGTTATAGAAAAAGACAAGAATAAGGCTATCATCACAGAAATTCCGATTGGTATGAGTACTGATAAATTCAAGGAGATGTGTGAGGATTGGATGGTTGATAAAAAGATCAAGAACTTCCAGAACTATTCAACGCCGAATGGTATTTATTTTGTCATAACAGAAAGTGAAGATGGATTCAGTTGCAACTTGAAAAATATGAAACTCCATTCATATGTTTATACAAGTAATATGGTTCTTTTTAACGAGAAGGAGCAATTGA
>Ga0214923_10005016_pt1 | contig 15603 bp, 17 predicted proteins | sample LL1510_MetaG_FD_177993 | JGI IMG/M metagenome (GOLD analysis project Ga0214923, IMG submission 177993) | Freshwater microbial communities from Lake Lanier, Atlanta, Georgia, United States - LL-1510 | ecosystem: Environmental > Aquatic > Freshwater > Lake | place: USA: Georgia | collected...
ATAATATTAAAAGTGTGAAAAAATAGTTGTAAAATATAAAAAAGTCAAAATTCATAAAATAAGTATAAAAATATGAATAATTAAGAAAATATATTTAAATAAAAAATCTAAAATAAAAATATATAATGAGAGTAATTTATGATAAATGTAATATTTGTAAAGATTATGAATATATAAAATTATGTAAAAATTGTAATAATATATTAGTATGTTACTTATGTATGGATTATATTAATTATAAATGTTCAAAATGTAATCAATATATGAAAAAATAATATATGATAATATTATAATCATGTTTCAGAAGAAAATTAATGAATATATAGTAAAAGTCTCATCAAGAAAAAACAAAAAATATGATGTTTTTAAAGATGATAAATATATAACAAGTTTTGGAGATAAAAGATATCAACATTATCAAGATAAAATTGGATATTATAAAAATTTAGATCATAATGATATGAAAAGAAGAGATAATTATAGATCAAGACATAAAAATGATTATATTAACAATCCATTATATGCAGGGTATTGGAGTTATAATTATTTATGGTAGCTTAATAGATCAGGTGCACTTATATTAGTATCAAAATCTATTTCTGAGTTACAACATTTACTTTTTTTAACATGTTTTATTAGTCTTTCAACACCAATAAAACATAGTAAAATAATAGTTAATATACTAGATGGTTCCATATTATTTAACGTAGAAAAATATTTTTAACAATATTATTTTTTTCTACTTTTTTTAATTTATCATAATAGTCAATACTTTCTTTTAAATGAGCTAAAACTATTTTAAATGTTTTATCTAAATCCCCTTTAGTTACATCAATATGTTCTAATTCAACATTCATTCCTTTTTGTAATTGATTTAATGAAACTACTTTTAAATTAATTTTATACTTTATAGCTAATTCTTTAACTTTATCTTTAGTAATTTTCATATATATATATATATCATACATTTTATTCAAGAATATAAACACCTTGCCAACTTGTAGAATTGAATTTTCTTAAAATTGCCATTCCACGATTAGTTTGCCATACATAATTAGTTCGAGCAAGTCCATTAAATACTTCACCAGTATCAGTTGTTATTCTTAAAGCATTTGTTGAATCGAGTTTATTAATATAGAGTATAGTTCCAGTAGGCATTTGATTAGATATTGTCATAGTGACAACAGCAGTCGAAGCATCAATAGTAATTGCTGAACTTTCAATGTTAGATGTAGTAAAGTCAGCATTTTTTGCTGTCATTGTATCCACACGAATTTGACGAATAGTTTCACGACCATATAAATCTAAATTAGAAGAATTAGAGACATTTCCAATTGTAAAATTACTACCAATGGACACTTTGTTAATTCCTCCAGATGTTATATCAATAGTGTTTGCAGCACTAGAATAAAATCCAGTATCGCTATCAACACCAAAATAAATTGCGGGTGATCCAGCAGACATAGAACCTACATTTTGAACTGATAATTTTCCATCAGTTAATAAATTATTACCAATTCTAAAATCATCTAATTTATATTCAACACCAGAAGTGTCATAAATATTTACATTATCAACCAACCAATCACCAGTAGTATCATCACTAACTCTTGTTAAATCAAATGAACCAAAATAGGAACTTGGTATAATTGTATATGTTAGAGGACTGGATTGAGAGTTAAAATTATTAACGACACCAAATGGTGTTATTATTCGACATCCATCATATCCATGAATCCGAACATTATTACTGCTATTTATAAATTTACATATTTTAAATTTAGTACCAATACGATTATTAAATAAAGAACCTTCAAGTAAAATATTAGCATTGGCGGATGATGTATCAAAATTTATAACAGATCTATTAAAAGTTGATGTAGTGAAATGATTATTTCCTGTGGCAGTTATAATTTTTTGATCTTTATATTCAATATTATCAGCAAATCGTGTATTTGAATTGAATGTATTGTATATCGCATCAGAATCTATGTAATTATTTAAGTCTGTTAATAGATTTCTAAATGAACCCCAAGATCCACTTGAACCAACAATCAACAATACCTTATTAGTTGAATTATATAAGCAATTGACGCTATTTAATGATAAATTGTTCGGTACTAATTGAAAACTTAAACCATCTCGTGAAATAGCAAGATTATTATTATTAAATTGCATATCCAAAAAGAACCCACCAAAATCATTAATCCAGATTGTGTTATTTGTATTAGTTACCGTTACTGGATTTGTGTAAAAAGTCCAATTAATACCATCTTTTGATATATAGTATCGTTGGTTATTTATATTACCATGAACTAAAAACATAGAATATTTAGGAGAGTATGCAATACAATTTGCCTGCTCCATACCAGTAACTGCTGTGAAAACACTTGTATTTGTAATTGTGTTTCCAGAAAAGTATAAAAATACGGTACTAGTAGTTGTGATTACATATCGTTGTAATTCCGGTGAATATGCAATGTCATTTAAATTATAAGCTGTCGCATTCATTGTATACTCAGTCCAATTTAATCCATCACTACTAAAACGAATAAATGATGAATTACATAATCCTATAAATTGTCCGTTTATAAATTTTAATCTATTAACTTGTCTATTAGTAGTCCAAGGAGCAACGGAACCAATTTGTGTCCAAGTTGTTGCGGGAGCAGTTGATGTCCATAGTTGTCTCTGTCCTGAATTTCTATTTAAATAACACCATATACCATTACCAAATATAACGTTTGAATTACCAAGAGCAATTTGTGTATCAGTAATAGCAGTCCAATTCGTTAAATTTTGAGAGACCCATAAACGATTACCAGCACCAGTACCAGCAATTGACACCACATAATTCGTTCCATCAAAATCCACACCAGAAAGAGACTGATTGATTGTTCCAATAGCAGTTTGAGGAACTAAAAACGATGAATATGAAGGTGTAAAACTATTAAAATTACTTGGTCCATTAACATTCAAGTTTTTCATTTGAGAATTATTTGCTGTATTTAATCCTATATTAAAGTTAGTTGTTGTTAATTCTGTGGCTTGAATTCCATTAACAATCGCCCATAGACGAGGGTCATTTAAAGGATTTACTCTATTACCACTATAACCTGTTGTACCACTATCATTATGAAAGATTAAAGCAGGAGTAGTATTATTACCTGTTGAACTATTTGTTAATAAACGATTATTAAAAAAACTTTGTCCTGTGTTCATTTCCAATAAAAAACTTCCACCAGCACTAAATCTTAATCTGTCTTGTGAATCAAAAGTATAATACATTCCTGTATCGTTTCCGCCAGTAGTTTGAAAAGAAAAAGATGGTGTTCCGACTAAACCGTTACCAGCATAAAAATTATTAGTTGCAACATTACCACGAACAATTAAATCAGCATTATTGGTAACTGTTCCTACCGTTACATTGGCGTTGGTGACTTGTAATCGTTGAAGACCACCAGCAGATATACTGACACTATTTTCAGCATCACGATAAATTCCAGAATCATTATTTGCTTCATTTTGAAAAGATAAAGATGGAGCAGCAGCAGTTCCATCAGATAATAAAACACGATTAACATTAAAATTACCTGAATTAACATTAGTCCATTCTATATTTGTAGCAGTAGAATTAACTTTTAAAAATTCGTTAGCATGATTAGTAATATCAGGTATAGTTTTAGGTCCTTCAGTTGGATCAACATAATTAATATCTTGACCAGTAGATGATATTGTAACACCATAAAATTCATTAGATTCTGTATATAAATTAGACATTTTTATATATATTTATTTTAGAAATTAATTATTCTAAAGGTACTAATTTAATTGTCATATCAATGGCACTATTTTGAGCAAGATCCATAAAATTACCATATTGATCTAATATATTAACTTTTATAATACTAGGTAATGTACTCATAATCATTTGACCAAACTCAGGAATACTTTCTTCAATATATATATATTGATATCTTTGATTACCAATGGCTAGAGGACATCTAAACATAATATTATTTAAATTTTCAATATCAGAACTTATATTATGATTATTTACACCATCAATAGTAATATAAAAATACAAATATGGTTGTAATTGAGGAGGGTTATTAAAATCAACAATATCTAAAGCTCCAGCAGTATTTGGTAAATTAAAAGTAGAATTATAATTAATACCTAATATAAAACCTAAACCAAAACCAGGCTCACCATTATATTTAGAGTTATTATCATTGGCTAATAATCTTATTCCATATGTTACAGTACTAACAGGAGTAACAGTATTACGATAAACTCTTATTCTATTAATAATATCATCATATAAAAAAGTATATTGATCACCACCATAAGTAGCATCTATAGTAGTTAAATCACTATTTAATAATCTTGAAAAATTATAAACTAATTGAGCAGAATCATATGTACCTTGTAATAATGTAATTGATCTAGTAGTAGCAACAACACCAGTAGAAATATTATATATTTCATAATTAATTTTATTGTAATTATATTTAGTTGTAATTTGAGGAGACATATTAGGAAAATATACATTTTTAATAAATATATTATATGATTTATTTTTATCAATAGGTAATGAAGATATATCAAATTCAAAAGAATAATTATTACCACGAACTGATCTACTTTCACTGTTTAAAAATATAAAATTAGCTCTATCTAATTTAGTAGTTTTTAAATTACGAATCATTTTATATATTATATATGAAGAAATTTTTTTATCAAAATTAATTATATATGGAAGAATTAGAAAAACCAACAAAAGTAGAAAAGAAAGCATTAACTCAAGCCCAAATTTTACATCTTGAAAAAATGAGACAAAAGAAATTAATCAAAAATGAAGCTAAAAAATTAAATGGTATGCCAACTAATTATAAAAAAACAAATAAAAACAATATAGAAAATCTAGAGAATTCTAAAGAGAATATTATAGAAAATACTATAAATAATAATGAAATTATTGAAATTAAAAATAAATTAAATAATGTTTATGAATATATTGAAAATAAAAAAAGTAAAAGTAAAGATAAAAATGAAAAGATTGACAAAATTTATAAATATGTTGATGAAAAACAAAAAAAGAAAGAAGAAAAAATAAGAAAACAACAAGAGGAAGAAAAAATAAGAAAACAACAAGAAGATGATGAAGATGATGATGATTATATAAATTATAATACTAGACAATATTATAATCCATTAATAAGAAATATATTTAATAAATAACTTGAGCATTATCCATACCAATTTCTAATAAGCGTTTATGTTGAACAACAATTAAACAATTATAAGCATTAGCATCAGTTCCATTAAATTGTAATTGAACCTGTATAAGTCCAGATGTTTTAGATAAATCAGACCCAGATAAGGTATATTCATCATTATATGAAGATTTTGAAACATCAAAACCAATACCAAATTGAGTAGGAGAATCCCAAAACCATTCTGGTTCAGCAATTAAATTATGTCCAGTAATAGTTCTAGTTGCAGTTGTATATGGACTTGGTACAGCATTATTTTTGACATATCTTTTATCAACACCATAATAATATCCTTGTCCTACCTTACTTTCATAATTACCTACTACGGAAACTCCTGTAGTTAATGCAGTGTATGATGTTGCTCCTGACGTTCCTTTTGCTAGATTATTATAAACAATAAGAGTATTATTAGCAGCAACCCATTTTTGATTAGTATTTCCAATTACCTCTAAGCTTGTATTTTGGAATAATGCTTTTAATAAGTATTGATATGCTTCCGCACATTGACTATTTGCACCTGGATTAAATGAAATTGGAACAGCTGGATAAATCTGACCATTTATCGATAATCTTGCTGAAATTAATGAGGATGGTTTATGGCATCTATCAGAACCTAAGAATGCTAAAGAAGATTGCTCAGAACTATTAAAAAATACACAAAACACGGCTTCAATGTCAGAAAATTGAGTGGAAACGGTATGATTAATCCAACCACTAGCACTAGCAGGAATTTGATATATAGTTTGATAATATGTTTTTAATGGTAGAGTTAATGAGTTAGAAGTTAAATATTCACGTAATGCACTACTATATTGGTCTGATGTATGTACATAGTCTATATTCATTCGAACATTTCTTAACTCAATTGTTGGAATTGTAGTTGATGGTGTCCATAATTCAGCAGGTGTTAATCCTACTGCTGAACTGTCCACTTGAGAAGAATTACTTACAGTCCCAGATGTTAAGCTATCTAAAACACTAGATAAAAATATACGAATTTCAATACTTGATTGACCACCACCCATTAAATAAGTAGGTATTAAACTTCTTAAATTAGCTATACCAAGATACCTAAGTGGAAACGCAACCTGAATAGTGTTAGAATTTGGTAAAGTTGCACCAACTAATAATTGTCTTGATCTTTCAATAATATCCATATTCATTAACATTGCACCAGCACCAATAGAATTTGAAAAATTTGCATTATTTTGGTGCATGTTACTAAAACTTTCCCACGCATTGTAATAATCTTCACGTTCTAATTCACTCCCATTTACATAAACAGCTACTCTTGAAATTATTGATTCAATTGAATCACCCAAAGCTAAAATTGCTACAGGTTGAGCTGCAACTACACCTGATGTTGGAGCTGTTGGACCAAAAATTAAATCATTATTTAATCTTCCTACTGTATTTGCATCAAAACTTGTTCCATCTAAACCTCTAACTTGTAAATCAGCACATATCCACATACTATTAAAATCTACTGAAGCATTTTCATCATTTGGTAATCTAAATATAATTTGAGTTTGACCTGTAGATGTCATAGTAAAGTCAGTCCCGTTTTGTGGTAATACTTGTCTACTTTGTTTTCCTACTATAACTTTGTTTTGTTTTCTAACATCACGGAATTGTAATTCTACTGGTATGTCCATAGTTTCTTCTGCCATTGTATTATATATAATTTATAATATATTTTATTTTTTTTTAATTTTTTTAATTTTATATAAAAAAAATTAAATTCCTAAAGCTTTTCTACCAAAACCTTCGCCTTTATTTAAAACATTTCTACCTAATTCACTTGATCTATCTATAATTTTTTGTCCAACTTTAGTGTTTTTAACTCTATTTAATACATCTTTATCTTTTAATCCTTGTTTTACACCTTCATATTTTTCATATTTATCTTGATATTTTGTTCCTTCTAATGCTTTTTTCACACTTTTTTTACCTTCAGCTACATCTAAAGCTTTATTTATGTTTCCTTTTTGTTCTTTATACATTTTTAAAGCATTTTCAGATAATCCACCTGTTATTTTATCAGCTGTTTTTCTTAAAGCTCCACCTGTTTCTTTATCTACGGTATTAATTACATCTTCTACAATACCTGCACCTTTTCTAATACCTTTGGCTAAAGATTTTGTAAAACCTTTAACATTTTTGAAAAATTTCATATCTTATATATATTTATATGAAAGATAAAATATTAAAACCTGTAAATCCAGAAAAGAAGAAAAGAAAAAAAGAGCCTATAATTGATTATAATGACAATTTTTTAAAATTTATATATAATAACAAAAAAATTAAAGATATCAATAAAGATAATAAATCTAAATAATTTTTCTAATACTTAAATATATATAATGTCTAATATTAACCCCTACGATGCTTTTTTCAATGATGATTTTATAATTGAAGCTTATGGTAATGAAGATAATATAAAAACATTTTTAAGATCTAAAAATTTAGATGAAACAGATCCATTTAATATAAGAAAGTATATATTAAGATTATATTTTAACAGTTATAAAGGAGCATTTCTCAGTTCAAAAGGTGAGATATTACGAAATAGTAAAGCTATTATGAATATATCTGACGAACCTACATTACAAAAATATTACATGAACAATTTTAATGATGATGGATCACCTAAAAGTCATTTATTACAAAAAGATGAAAAATTAGAGGATGAACCATCAGCACCATCAGCACCATCAGCACCATCAGCACCATCAGCACCAACACCTAAATCAGGAAAACAACAAGCCGCAACAATTGTTGATATATCTGATGATACTATAGCAAGACTAGCAGCAGCAATACAAGGAATCCAACCTCCACCACAACAACCACCTAATTTTGATACATCAGGAATTGAAACAGCTATATCACAAATACAACCTCCTAATGTTGATTTAACAGGAATTGAACAAGCAATATCAAATATACCACAAGCACAAATAGGTGATATTACTGTTGATGCACAAGGTGTTGAAGATAGATTAGATGAATTACTCCAAGAGACTCAAAAAAATAGTGTTAGTTATTACATGCAACCATTTAGAAATAAAACTAAAGAAGAAATAATTCAAGAATTTTCAAAAATAGGAAATTCATATTTACAAAATTTAAATGATGATACAAAAGAAGATTTATTAAGAAGATTAGATTTTGAAAAAGCTTTACAAGTTCAAGCAAAAGCACTGGCTGACTATAAAATGAATAATCCTCCTTATATAGAAAAAGATTTTAATAGAATAGGATTTGATACATTTTATAAAATAGGTGATACTTCATATAATGGAACACCATTAAGTAAAGAATATAAATTTATACAAAAAGAAATACCTAAAATATCTATTAGATTTGATCCAAAAACAGGATTTTATAAATGTAAACAAGATAATGATGTTTATATAGCTAAAAACTATTCAATAGCAGATAAATGGGCATTAAAAGGTGGTTTTTATGAATATGAATTAACAAAGTTAAGAGAAATGAAAATTAAAATGGAAAATCTTAATGATAAATTTTATCCAATTTTCAAAGCTAGAAAATTATAATTTCTTATTAATTATATATGAATATTGAAAAAGTTAGTAATATAACTATAAAACCATTACATAAACCAACTATATCTAATAATGATGATATTATTGAACCATTACCTAATTTTAAAAGTCGTTCAAATTTTATAATGAGTATTATTGCTTGTACTGGTAGCGGAAAATCTGTTTTGGTAGCTAATCTAATTAGAATATATTATAAAGATGTTTTTGATAAAATATATTTCTGTAGTAGCAATGTAAGTGATGATGGTAAAATATATGATGAAAGTTATAAATCTATTATATTTGATGAATTAAGAGTTTTTCAAACTATTAATAACTCTATCATTGACTATATTAGAACTGATATTGAAGAAGATGAAGAATTTCATAAAAAGGATTTTAAAACATTATTAATTATTGATGACTTAATTAGTGAAGTAGCCAATAAAAGAAATAAAGATTTAATTAAGTTTATATTAAAATCAAGACATTTAAAATGTAGTGTAATTATAATTAGTCATAAGTATAATTTATTACCTCCAATAATTAGAAATAACTTAACTCATATTATATTATTTAGAACAAAATCTAAATTAGAATTAGATGCTATTTATAAAGGTATTATTGATATTGATTATGATGACTTTATAAATATATATCATCAATCTACTGACGAAAACCATTCTTTTTTATACTCTGTATTAAATAAAAATCCACAAGAATATTATAAAAATTTTAATGAAAAATTTATTTTCAATAACTCAAAAAAATCTATAGAAAATTAAAGAAAATTAGAGAAATTTGTAGAAATTATTATAATTATTTTCTAATTATATAGTATATAATGGAAACTATTAATAATGATATTAATATAAAAAAAACTAAAACTAAAAGAGCTAAACAATCTACAAAAGAGCTATCAGATAGTTTAGACCAAGGTATAATTAACCATAATACTGAAACAGGAGAGCATGAAATTATAATTAATAAAGGTGATTACAAGTTAGATATTGAAAATATCGAAAATGATAATCTTGTAACTATTCAAGAAATAAAGAAAAAAACAAGAAAATGTAACGCTTCTAAAAAGCAACCATTTTTAAAAAATAATAATATTGAAGTATTAATTAATATTAAAAATAATTTACTAAAATCATTATCAGATATTGATGATTTGATTAATAATTTTAATCCTCCTAATACTCTTAATTTAAGTTTATAAATCTAGCTTTTTAACAGGTTTTTTTAATCTTTTAGATGTTAATATATTTTTATCATCTAAATTTAATGACTTATTTATTTTGTTTGTTTTTGTTTGTTTTATTGATTTTTTTATTGCAGTATCATCTTTTATATTTTGTACATTCTTTATAACTTGTAATTCGTTATACTTTTTTGTTATTTTCTTTTTACCATCAGATATTACATATTTATTTTTATCTCTATCAACTATTTCATAAACTTCTTTACTGTATGTTGGTTTAGATTTATCAAATTTTCCTTTTTCTTCAACAATTCTAACATTTGTATTATCTTTTAGTTTTCTTTTTTCATATACATTTAAATTATGTTCTCTATCCTTCATTAAAATCTCTGTTTGTTTAAATTTATTCTCAAATACATTTTTAGGTGTATCATTTAATTTTACATGTATTGTATTATTATAATTATTTATTAACTTATTATATATTGGTTTAATGTTTGATGTATCATTTGAATTTGTATATTTTATTATCATATTTTTATATGTTCTAACAAAACTATCAATAATACCTAATTTATTTCCTTTTGTTACATGATCATTCTTGGCTATATCTGTGTATAATTCAATGTTATTATCTTTACAAAATGATTTAATATATTGATTGTTAAACTCATTATCTGCTGTTAATGAATGAATATAACCTATATCATTTTTAAATTGTTTTAATTTTTCTAATATTTCTGACATATTCCTTGTTTTTATTAAGTAACCTTTAACATACCTTGATAATACATCGATGAATATTAATAATTTATCATCTGTAAAATTAAAAAAACATATATCCATTTGAAAAGATCTACTATGAGCTATTATTTTTAACATTTCAGTATTTTTTTTCTTTTTTGTCCTTTGAGTTATTTCTTGTTCGTCATAAAATTCATCTATTAACTTAATTGGTATTTCTTTGTTTAATGATTTTACTTTTGTTCTAAATTTTACTTTTGATAAATAACCTGTTTCAGGGTCATAATAAATCTTTTTTAAAAAATCCATATATATCTTACTTAGATATTTGTTTATGTCCATATGCTAGAGTTGTAATATTGTCATTTAATATATATCTTTTATCGTCAAATGGATTTAATGCTATCTTATTCATCTTCATTAAATATAATTGATGGTTTATTGATCTAATAACATGGTTATCAGTACATTCTATTTTAATATTTTCTAAACAACTTTTATATTTATCATGTTTTAAGTATATATCTTTAACTGTTTTAGTTGTTCCTTTACAAGTATTTTTATTTTTGTTATTATCTAATAGTATTGAGTACATTTTAGATTTTAATCCTACAAATTCTTTAATAATATTTCCATTTGTTTCATCTTTGAACTTTCCTGGTATTTTTTTATTATCAGTACTAAATAACGGATGAGATTTATCATAATCTGATGTATCTAGTTTATCTTTAATTTTTTCAAAATCTTTGTATAAATCATTAGTTTTAATTTCATAACATAATGAATCTGTATCAGTAAATAGTAATTGAGCATTGTTTTGATATTGTTTTTTAATTGTATTATAATGAAAATCATACATAATTATTTTAGATAAATCTAATATAGAGGCACCTACATATATTGGTTTATCTAAATATACTTCTGTTTTTCTCATTTCAAATATAATTAAATCACTATCATCAACATAATTAAAATCCTTATATCTTTCGTTTTTACATATTTTTATAACTTGTTTTTCATTAACTGCAAATTTAATTTGAATTCTTCGTCTTGTATTTTCCATAGTTTTACCAAATACAGCATTACTCATTAATTTATAAAAATCTTTTTCAAAGTCATTTTTAGATTTACTTCTTTTTTCTGTATTAAAATCAATATATTCTTTCATAAATGGTTTTTGATTAAATTGTAAAATTTTAATTGGTTTTGTTCTATCAATAATTAAACCTTGTTCAACATAAAATTTTAAATTTCTATAATGACATACATAATTATCTTTATTTTTTAAATTTGGTATTAGTTTAGATGATTTACATGGTTTATAATCTAATTTTTCTAAAATATATTTTTGTTGGTCACTATAATATGATTCATCTACAGTCATTTTTTCAGGGGCTAATGGATAATCGTTATGTAGTTCATGTAAATCTTCATCATATATTAATGAGCACTCTACAAAATAACCAATATCACTATCATCTTTTGTATTTAATACTTCGTCAATTGATATATCTGACCATTTAAATCCACAATATGGAAGATAATCCATCATGGCACAACCATATAAGCTATTACAATCTAAATATATTATATATGAATCATCTTTATTTTTATCATATGTAGTCATGTATTTATTATTACTACTTGAATAACGTTTTGAAATAACTGAAATACCTCCTCTCATACCACGTTCTACAAATAAATGCATGTCATGTTGTTCATCTGTAAATAATTCAAATTTGATTTTTGTTTTTGAAAGCATACAATCCCATGCAAAGCCTGGAAGAGTATAATAATGAATTGGATCTAATCCATAATCATTAATTGAAATGTTTCTAAAATTTTCAAAAACATCTGATAATAATAACACATCTGTTAATAAATATAAATCATGATAATCTTTAAAGTTTTTACATTTGAATTTATAAAATACGTTTAAACCATGATAATAATCCTCATGATTAATGTTTGATTCATATAATGTTGAATAAAATTCTATCATATTTGGATATCCTGAATTTATTAAACGTTCATATGAATTACAATAATCATATGGAAAAACTCCTTTTCTTTTCATTATATTAATATCTTCATTATTGATATTGTTATAATATTTCTTTAATCCTTTTGATAAATTGTTAAATATGTTCAAGTCTTTTGAATTACTAACTAACTTATCTAATGATGATGATAAAAATGAAAAACTATCTATAAATTTATAATTTCCAAATGTAAATGATATATATTTTTCTTTGTTTGTTGGTATAACTGTAAATTCATGTTTATCATCTATATATTTATGTAATTTTTTTATAATTAAATGACTATCATAACCTTTAAGATTATGAAAAATAACTGGTATCTTTTGATGATGATGATGATAATGTAAATTACAACTATTACACGCAGCACCACGATATTCTCCTGTTTGATGGTCATGATCTCTGACTTTTTTACCTTTAATTTCTCTTTTACATATATGACAAAAAACTGAATTTTCAAATTCTTTTTCTTGTTGTTTTGTTAATTTATTCATTTTAATATTTTGTTTAATATAATCCATAAGTAATTCTTCTTTTTCTAATAATGTTTGAATAAAGTTATCAACTATTTCATCGTTATATGAATCCATTGATTTTAATATTATTTCTGATTTATTATTAGTTATTATATTCATACAATATCCTGATGCAATATGTTTTTGTAGTTTAATACTAGAATCTGATACTTTATCATTAATTGTTGATGTTAAGCATTCAAAATCAGCATATATAGCTACTGGACATTTTAACTTATTTTTATGGTTTTTAAATTCTAATATACTGTCTTTTTTTTCTGGTAAAATATCAATTGTATTATTATTAATACCATCACATATTTTAATATGTTTTTGATATTTGTCATTTGATTTAAAACATGTTAAACATAACTCACATACTTTACTAGAATGGTCTGAAGTGTAATGATTTCTTATTAATTTTTGTAAATTTTTTATTAGAATATAATGATAATTTTCTTCAGTATCATTTATTAATAATGTATTAAAATGATTTTCTTTTCTTTTTTCAGTCATGTATAATGGTTTAATTACATGTTTTTCTGAATTGTAACTAAAGACATTACATGAAACATTATTAAGTTGTTCAAATAATGGAATATCATCTATTGTCATTGGATAATGAATATTCTCATTATTCACTTCATTCTCATATTGCTTGTATTTACTAACTCTTTGAGGATCTTTTTCTTGAGGGTATTTACTTGCTAGATAACACCACATAAAACATTTTTGATCATCATTTTTAATATTAACTGTTCCTTTTTCAATTTTTGATGGACTTTTAATATATGATGAACCCTTTGTTGGACTATATCGAACACCTTTAAATGTTATTTTTAATAACCCATCATATACATATATTGTTTCACTTGTTAATATTTCTTGGATCTTGTTATCTAAATCATCCATTACATCTCCAACATATGACATAACATTATTTTTATTGTATAGTTTATATGAAAACTTTTTGAAAATTTCAAATGTTCGAATTTCAACTTTTTTGTTATCAAATGTTTTATACTTTTTTAAAAATAAACCTAATCTTTTTGGTTCTTCCTCTTTTACAACATCTCTCATATCTACATATCTTACTGTAATTGACACAGTTGGTTTAATGTTATACTCTTTTAATAATTTATTGTAATATATGATAGCTTTTTCTTTAATAAAGTTAATTGTAGATTCATAATTATTAATTCTAAAAAATATATCATCTTCTGTTTTATTATTTGATTTAATAATTAGTTGATGAGTTCCGTTTTTATTTACTTCATTAATACTTAATAATGTATCTAGTTTTTTGAGTTCATACTTTTCAACAGTTTTTTTTATTTTGTTGACGTTCTTTGATGATTTAAATAGTTTAATAATAAGATTCTCTGTAGTATCGAGTCTTGGAATAATACCATCTCTATATTTATTAATTATTTCAATAACTGAATCTTTATATTTTTGTTCGTCTTTCTTTGATGAAAAAATTAAAAATCTGTTTAGTTTATTTCTGATGTTAATATCTCTTTTGTTTTGAGTTTTTTGAGTAACCATGTTTATATTATTACTATATATTTTTTATTTATTTAAATTAATTTTAAGAAAAAATTTTAAATATGTAAAAATTTTAACTTAAAGAAATATTATAAATCTATATTAGTTTCCTTTTTAGGACGACCTCTGTTTTTGGAATGAAAATTTGGATCTATTGATTTGTAATATTCATAACGTTTTTTGTTGTATTCTTTTTTATTTGTAAATATATTATTTGAAGGTCTTCCCATCTTTACTTCACCATTATCATCTTTTTTCACTTTGTAATATTCTCGAAAATATTCAATCATATTTTTATCCTTATAATTAGATCTTTGTTTTTCATTTTGACAACAGTAACAATATCTTCCTTTGAATAAATTAATAAACAAAAGATTTTCACAATTAATACATTGTTTATAAATTGAATAATCCATTATATATTATACTTATATTTTAATATTCTATATTTATTTATATTAAAATTTTAAATCAAATTAATTTTTTATATTAGTTTTAATATATTCATTTACTTCATCATTTTTATTAATACTATAAAACCATTTCATATATCCAGGATCTTTCTTGATTATATTATCATATGTTTCACCTTTATATTTTCCATACAATATTTTTAATTTTCCAACATTTGAATTTTTCATTTCTTATATATTTTTATTTTAGATTTTTATTTAAATATATTTTCTTAATTATTCATATTTTTATACTTATTTTATGAAT
>Ga0214923_10005017_pt1 | contig 15601 bp, 28 predicted proteins | sample LL1510_MetaG_FD_177993 | JGI IMG/M metagenome (GOLD analysis project Ga0214923, IMG submission 177993) | Freshwater microbial communities from Lake Lanier, Atlanta, Georgia, United States - LL-1510 | ecosystem: Environmental > Aquatic > Freshwater > Lake | place: USA: Georgia | collected...
TTTTTAGTTACAGTAGCGGTTGCTGTCTCAACGAAAGGCCCGAATGCTGGATCCTTTTTGTTGACATAGCGCAGAATTGTTGGGATAGCTGAGGCCCAGAGTGAGTTGGCTACTAGAAGCCATTCGCTCTGACCAAAATCTAAAGGACTACTGATGCCAGTAGTTGATGAAACAACTACGATTCCACCTACAACCTGACCAAGTAGGTTACGTAAATAAGATTCGAGCATTGCTTTGTTCATGTATCTATACTCCGTTTCGCGAATCTATAATGGAAATGACTCGCATCAGACACTAAGTTAGCATGGGTGATGGGAAAAGATTTTTGGAAAAGTTGTGTGAGAAAGCCGCTTCTTACATAAACAAATGCCATTTGAGCCTGATTTACTTGCGTGTTTTAATAATTCTATTATAGAGAAAATACTTTTAATAAAACCTTTAAAACTGCTCTTGCATTTTATTAAAAAAGTGGTTAGAGAGATTATTTTTTTCGCATCACAACTAAAGCGCTGGGGAAGGGAGCAGCATTTTTAGAACTACCAAACTTAAGGCGACCTCTGATATACCTAACTTCATGGTGAATGCAGTGGTCGTGAAACCATGCTGTATCTGTTCTTGAAGGAACTAGGCAAACAACCGTTGCTCCTTTTTTAGACTCTTCATCTGCTTTTTTCATCCACTCTTTAATAGTCTTTCCGTAAGGTGGATTTAGCCAGATTGCTCCATTACCAGCATCCTTATGCCAGTCTTGAAAAAATGCATCTCTTCTTTTTTCCTCAGGATGGTTGGGACCATACCAGTTGCTACATAAAGCAGAGGATTGAAGTGCAGCAGCATCTAAGGTAAAAGTAAATTCTTTAGAAACTATATTGAAAAAATTTATAGGAGTTGACCAAGTGTCAACCATAGAAGACATAGCCGCTGAACTGCTATAGAAACCAGTGCTTGCTAAATACGGTTCCAAATTATTTTACTTCCTTGTCCCTATTAATTATTTCTAGCCAAAAAGAAAGTATCTCCTCAGTTATTGGACCGCTGTCAAACCAGGCTTTTATTTGTTCTTCACTTACAAATTTACTGATTTTTCCCTCCTCTAAAATCTTCTTCAATAGGTTGATACTCATTTTCAGGTAATCCTTTTATAACATCTATAGAGTGTCTGATCCCTAGTGTATATAAACTTTTATCATCATCTCCCATAGCACTTTCCCAAGCCAAAACTTTTTGACCTAGTTTTTTTATTATAGATTTTTCCCAAGTATCAAAGACTTCATCTAAAAACTTAATTAGTTGTGGAACGACTGATACATCTATAGTTTTCCAATAAACCATAGATTGAAGATAATCTATATAAACTTTCCTTACGTCTTTTTTTATTTCCATTAAAGTTTCTCTCTGCATGAAGAACATAAGAAAACATCATAGCCAGTTGGCTCATCTGTATAAAAACCGTTTTGAGTTATTAGACATGGAACTACTTGATCCGTTGAACCACACTTGGACCCGTTCTTTTGATAATCACAGGAGGGTGGTTCGATCCAACTAACTTCAGCATCTAGTTCTATTGCTTTTCTAAGCCCTTGCATCAAAGCATGAGAAGGACCTGACCCTAAACTTTTTCTCATAAAAGGTCTTACATTTGAACAGGTTAGAACAGGTCTTACCGCCTTACAAGGACAAGTCATTCTAGATGGTTTACATAAGACATAGCCATTTACAACAGTATGTTTATTCATACTGTGACCGCATATGCAGACTCGGCTGTCTTTGGGAGCCTCTTTCATTAAGGCTGCTCCAACATCTTGCAATTCTTCCAACTCAATACCAGTAAGGGCTAGAGCATCTAAGGATGATTGCTTCATTCATAATCCTTTCTTAATCTATTGACAATTTCGTTAAACTCTTCTTCAGTTTTTACTTTATTGCTTACATAATCAAGAAACTCTTCTATTGCTCTTTTTTTCTTTAATTTACTTAATAAATTATTGATTATAATTACAAAAGCCACACCCAGAACAATTAAGGAAAATACAACTACTAAATCTAAATATGTCAAGGAAAGATTCATATAGTCCTATCCTCCCCTATAAATTTTTTATCTATTAGGTGAGTTATTACAGCCGTTGCATCGTCAACTGCAATCTCAACCCACTTCTCATAATCAGCCTTATCTGTAGGTGGTTTATTTGGAAACCATCTAGCAAGTAAAGCAAGTGATGCTTCTTCAACTAAAAAGTCAAAAGTCTCTGGTGAAACAACTTCTTTTTCACCTTCACCCTCAACTAACTTTAAGTGAGTCGTCTCTTTGTCTTTTGTCATTTTTTCCTTTTTTCAAAGTCGGTTAAGACCTTTACCACTATTTTCATTATATATTACTCCTTCTTTTTTCTATAGTCTAATCTACCACAAACTTCTATTAACTATAGACTTTTAACTATACACTATTAACTATAACACATAAAAACAACATATTGACTATACTCAACTATTTTTGTGTAACGCGCTATGTAAATTACTCGCAGGCTTCCGTATTAATACTTCAGTATATACATATAGACATATATTGTAATAGTTGTCTGGACTAAAAAATCCATTTATAAAATGAAAAAAGTTGTCCATAATTCACTCATTTGACAGGAAATCGGACATATAGTATAGTTACTAAAAATCTTTGTTTTTTACCCATTTTTAGGGTTTTTTATTATATAATTTATATCTAAAGTCTATACCAATACTTTAGACTTTTTACCTACTATGTTCTACTTTTTATAGCCCGTTTTTCATTTCTTCTAAGATAAGTCCTATGTCTATGGCAGTTAGAGCAGACTATTTCGCATTTTTTTATTTCATCATCTATGGCCTTAATACTTCGACCTTTTGTTCCAGAACAGGATAAAGCAAACTTTTTTACATAAATAGGTAAGTGGTCAAAGTCTAAAGCATAGGGAGGGTAATCTATTTTACAATCTATGCAAGTAGGGTTAGATTCTTTATATTTAATAACATAATCTCTTACAATAGATATTCTATGCTTTTTTCTTTCTCTAATCATATCTTTGTTTCTTTGATGCCAAAGGCTTTTTAGCTCTTTTAGTCTGACAGGATCTTTTACAGGCATTTATATCAACCTCACAAACCCCACTTTATAAAGCACTCTAGAATAAACTTATACATCTCTAAATCCAATAAATACCATTGCAAATGCCAATATATCTCAACCATCTGTTCTCCTATTCAACTACGTACACTGTCTCTTTATGATGCTTTACCTTAACCGTAGGATCCACCCAAATCTTAAAGCCAGCATCTTTGGCACCTTCACACCAAGAGTAATCTTCACCCATGTTTACCGAAAAGTCAACATTATCCCACTCGACCTCTCGAATCTTAAACCAAGGTCTTTTCATTTTTTCAAACACCCCATACTTCATTCCTACAAACCCAAAACCAACCCCACCAACCTCGACAGGCTCCCAGTGGAGCAGGAAGTGGACTTTATTGACTTTTGTTGGTCTGCCTTTAGAATCCGTTAAGTTAACCGCAACCGTTCCGTTAGGGTGCGTCTGATATACCCCAGAGACTACATCTAACTCAGAATCATAGATTTTCATAAAATCTTCAGGAGTCCACTCAATATCTGAATCTATCCAGATTATTTTTTTGTAACTTATCTTTCCCCCACACAACTCCCTACTCTCCCAATCATGCGAATAAGAATCAGTAGCCGTTAACTCTCTAGCACTTGGAACAAATGAAGAGTATTTGCTTAAAAAGCAGTATGAAATACCTTTTTCATTCAACACCCTAGTTGTATCTACTAAACTTCTTACATACTCTTGTTTAAATATAGAACCAGGAGTAGCAATTAAAACGTCATAGTGTGTTTTCACATATAAACAATAGCATCACTGTTAAAATTACCCTATGCTTAACACACCCCAGAGAATTAGATGCGACTGGGACAACTGCCCTTCACACATGCGGGCTAACGTTCGAGGTAAAGATTTCATAACCCTCATCTGGGCTAATAAGGTTAGGTACTTTCATTCCACAGATTGCCTCGCTTTGTGGGCAGCCAGTTTTCCAATAGGATATGTCTCTACAGGTTCAGAGATCGGAGGCTTAGATGCTGTTAGTTAAAAAAATGAAAACCTTTTCTTTTACCTATCCAGTATTTATTTTAAACAAAGATGATAAAAATATGCTTAATAGAAAATGCTCTCACTGCTCAAGAACATATCAAACTATTAGAGAGAATCTGCGTGTAGACAATTTATGTATGAAGTGTAGATAATGAACAAAAAAAATTTAAATATTCCTAAATCAGTTTGCCCTGTATGTAGTTATCACATACCTAAAAGAGTTACTTATCTTTATGAAGAAAGTTTGAACGGTTGGATATGTAAATCTTGTTGGCATCAAAAATATGATAGCAAGATAGATAATTTAAAGGTAAAAAATGGATAAAAAAACTATAAGAAAGTCGAATGAGTACATAGATTATTTAATAAAAGAGCTTTTAGAAATACGTGGATATTCTAAAGACGACGCTAATCAGTATAAAAAAACAAAAAAAGAATTACAAGAAGTTTTTTCGCTATTAGAAATAGAATTAATTCTCTGCGGTAATTGTGATGAAGATGATCTTTTAATACCTACACATAATTGTAGAACAGATGCAGTAGAGTTAAAAACAGAAGCTATATAATAACTTTACTCTCAAGTTAAGGTTTAGGCTATTATAAGAATAGGAGTTCTACTATGTCATATGAAGGATCTAATTATTGGAGCAACTACGAATCAGTAAAAGAAAATATACAATACGAACTTAAAATAAAAATTTTATCTACAATTGAAGAAGAAATTAAAGGAGCAGTTTTATCTGGATTTCCGCCAGCCTACATAAGTGGCATGGAATATATAAAAACACTAGTATTGGACATGCAAAACAAAACAACAAATTCAATTGCTCAACCTACCCTTCTCTAATTTGCTGTAAGATTTGCTTCTAGGGTTTCATACTTTAGATAAAATAAATTATTTGTACATTCACTTAAAGGAGCTTTTATGTCTGTTGTTTTCTCATTTCGTCTTTCAGAGGATTTTTTAAACGGATATAGAAGTAAAAAAGCACCGTTTGGCTATTGCGATGCAGCGGGAAATTCAGTTGGAGAGATTACCTTTTTACGCACATACTCGCGCTTAAAAGAAGATGGCACTAAAGAGACTTGGGTAGATGTCTGCGAGCGAGTTATTAATGGAATGTATTCATTACAAAAAGATCACGCTAAGACTCAGCGGTTACCTTGGTCTGATACTCGTGCAGCGGCTTCTGCTAAAGAAGCATTTGATCGTTTATTTAATTTGAAATGGACTCCCCCAGGTCGCGGTCTTTGGGTTATGGGAACACACATTGTTAATGTTCAAAAAAACTCAGCCGCACTTCAAAATTGTGCTTTTGTTTCTACAGCAGAAATGACAAAACTAAATCCAACAAAACCATTTGCATTCTTAATGGAAGCATCAATGCTTGGTGTTGGTGTAGGGTTTGACGATAAAGGTGCTGACAAAGACTTTATAATTTACGAACCTAAGGGAGAGGAAACATATGTCATTCCAGACACCAGAGAAGGATGGGTCGAATCCCTCGTCCTCCTCCTCAATGCTTACCTCAAAGCAGATACGAAGACTCCATTATTTGACTACACGCAAATACGTCCTGAAGGAACTCCAATCAAAACATTCGGAGGAACAGCAGCGGGACACAAACCGTTAGAAAGACTTCACAACTATATTCATAAATTATTCAAAGGTCGTGCTGGTGAAAAAATTACAAGGAAAGATATTGCTGACATTGGCAATCTTATTGGCGTCTGCGTTGTTTCTGGCAATGTTCGCCGTAGCGCTGAACTACTTATTGGTCGTATTGATGATCCTGATTTTCTTAATTTAAAAAATCCTGAGGTTTATCCAGAACGTAATTCTTATGATCCAGAAAACCCAGGCTGGGCGTGGATGTCAAACAACTCTGTTGAAGCATCAGTTGGTGCAGATTTAACTCCTATTGTTGATGGTATTGCTCGTAATGGAGAGCCTGGAGTTATTTGGCTTGATGTGTCTCGTAAATATGGTCGTCTTATTGATCCACCTAACGATAAAGATTGGCGTGTAGCAGGTTACAACCCTTGCGCAGAACAATCATTAGAGTCTTTTGAATGTTGCACACTTGTTGAAACTTATCTAAATAGACATGAATCTTCTGAAGACTATAATCGAACATTGAAGTTTGCTTATCTTTATGCAAAAACTGTAACTCTTTTACCAACTCATTGGGAAGAGACCAACGCAATTATGCAACGTAATCGTCGAATTGGTACGTCAATGTCTGGTGTTGCTAATTTTGCTGATCGAGTTGGTCTTCCAACTCTTCGTGAATGGATGGATAGTGGCTATAAAACTATTCAATCTTATGATAAAACTTATTCTGAGTGGCTTGGTGTTCGCGAGTCTATTAAAACAACTACAGTAAAACCTTCTGGAACCGTTTCAATTCTTGCGGGTGAATCACCAGGAGTTCACTGGACACCAGGTGGAGAGTATTTTAATCGTGCTATTCGTTTTTCTAATCAAGATCCTATGCTTCCATTATTTAAAATGGCTAATTATCGTGTTGAACCAGCAGTTGAATCACCAGATACAACTTCTGTTGTATTTTTTCCAATTAAGTCAAATGCTAAAAGAAGCGAAAAAGACGTAAGTATTTACGAAAAAATAGCACTTGCTTCTACAGCACAAAGATATTGGTCTGATAATTCTGTAAGCGTAACGGTTTCTTTTAATCTTGAAACAGAGTCTTCTGCTGTTGGCACTGTACTTCATATGTATGACGGTCAACTAAAAACAGTGTCTTTCCTGCCTATGGGAAATTATGTTTATCCACAACTTCCTTACACTCAAATAACTTCCGAAGAGTATGAGTCAGAAGGCTTAAACAGGCTATTTCCTATTGACTTCTCAGGAGTGTATGCTGGTATGGCTGCTGATGCAATTGGTGAAGCTTATTGCACTACAGATGCTTGTGAAGTAAAATTAATAAAGGAGAATCAATGAAACAAAGACTTATACGTTCTTTTATAATACTTGGATTAGTTTTTGTTGGATTATCTTATATAACTAAACCAGATCCATCTTGTGTAAATTTGTATATAGATTATAACGCATTAGATAATGGAACAAAATTAACAACTTGCGTAGATGCGTCTGAAAAAATAGGTGCTTTAGAAGTTTTAAAAAAAGCAAACCTTAAAATTGAAGGTACAAAAAAATATGGAGATGGTGTTATTTGTCGAGTAAATGATCTACCAGACCCTACCGTTGAAAAGTGCGAAGATATGCCACCAGCAAAAGCATATTGGGCAATTATTATTAAAGAAAGAAATGTAATGCCTTTTCCTAAAAATGAATGGGGTTGGGGACAACTTGCAGTAAATCAACAATACTTAAACCCAGGAGACTCTCTTGGATTAGTTTGGGCTAACAACGGAAAGGTTATATTCCCTTGAGTTTATTGGATAAAGATTTAGAACAAAAGTCTTCTTATAAATTAATTGTTCAACTAGCTTTAACTTTACTTTGTTTATACATTGCGAATGCTAAAACAATAAATATTTGGCGTTCTTTGACAGGGCACTAATGGTTCGTTTAACTCGTATTTATACAAAGACTGGAGATGATGGAACAACTTCTCTAGGCGATATGAGCAGAACTTCTAAGAACGATCCACGTTTAGAAGCATTCGCAACCGTTGATGAAGCAAATTCTTATATTGGTGTAGTGATTTCTACACAACTTGAATCAGAAATAAGTAAACTGCTTACAGTAATACAAAACGATTTATTTGATATTGGTGCTGATTTGTGTACTCCAGTTGTTGATAATCCAAAACATGAACCACTAAGAATTACAGAAGAGCAAATAACTTGGTTAGAATCCATGATTGATAAATACAATGCATCTCTTGCTCCACTTCAATCATTTATACTTCCATCTGGAACTCTCATAAGCGCTCAAATTCATGTTGCTAGGACAGTTGTTCGTAGAGCGGAGCGAGAGACATGGAAGGCAATTCATCAGTTTGGCTCAGGAGTAAACCCACTTACAGCCAAGTACCTCAACCGTTTATCTGATTTATTGTTTGTACTTGCTCGATGGTCTAATCAAGAAGTCGGGGATGTTCTTTGGATGCCAGGAAAGAATCGCAATATAGACTCGACACTATAGAGTTTTTTACATTACTTATTCATTAAGCATGTATGATTTTCCAGACGCGTATTCACACGGAGTCACGGCCGCATGTGAAATACTACTAATTAAGGAGAGTGCAAATGGCTAACAAAGAACAAAAGGGAAGTACTAATAAGAAAAAACCAGCAAAACTAACTCTTAAAGAAAAGCGTGCAGTAAAATTAAAAAAGAAGAGTAAAACTAAGTAATGGCTTTAGAGCACAAACATATACTTATAAACGCTAGAGTAAACAATTCTTTAGAAAATACAGAGGATGCAGTATCTTTTCTTAAAGATTTAGTTGAAAGAGTAGGGATGAAAATTCTTATGGGACCACATGCAACTTACGTAGATGCACCTGGTAACAGAGGAGTTACAGCAATTGTTGGTATTGAAACTAGTCATATTGCTTTTCATGTTTGGGATGAAGTTACCCCAGCAAGGCTCCAGTTTGATCTCTATACCTGCGGTTCTTTGGATAAAAAGATTGTAATAGAGGCAGTTAAAGAACGTTTTGAGGTAGTTAGTGCTGACTACAGAATATATGACAGAGAGCAAGGCTTCGTACTTTTAGAAGAAGGAACTCTCTAAACTTCATAAAATCACACTTATCTTCAGCTTGTACAATAGCCTTTTAAGCGGAAGGTAGTGTTGATGTCTAAAATTAAATTTTTAGTAGGAATCGCTTTAATGACCCTACTTCTTTCTAGTTGTGGTGATGGACATTTTCGCTACTCATGTCAAGACCCTGCTAATTGGGAAAAAGCAGAATGTAAACCGCCTGTCTGCACTGCTAATGGCGCATGTCCGATAGACTTAGTTGGTAAAGAGGCTTTTGAAGGGACAACAAATGGCTAAAGCAAAACTAACTCCACAAGATTTAGATGCAAGATTAAAGTTTATTTTAGGTCTTATTCTTGGAACAATTTTGCTATGTACAACATTAGGAATTTTGTATGCTTTAATTTTTGTTACACAACCAATCACAGGTCAATCTGAGAATGACAAAATGTTTTTCAACGTTCTAGGTAGCGTTGCAACGTTTATTACTGGAACACTTGCAGGTCTTCTAATTGGTCAAAGCGGTGCAAAAGACATCATGGCAGCTCAACTTCAAAACAAGGAGATGGACGCTAAAAATACACAGGCTGATAAGAAGCTCGAGGCAGAGATTGACGCAACTCGCGCTCGTCTAGAGGCAAAGCCAGACGGACAAATGCCAGAAGAACAACCAGTAGATACAGATTGGAATAAATAATATGTGTGCAACTTGCGGATGTGGCAGAGGAATACCAAAGCCAAAACCATCTAAACCTAAACCAAAAAGTATTTAATTACTATAGTTCAATGACAAATACTTGTAATGTTTGCGATCCTAAGAACGCAACACCTTGTCGTCTTTCTCATGCTGTTTGTCCTTATAGAGATATAGACACGAGAGGAAATAAATAATGAATCACGATCACTCTGTAATAACAGCAGGATCTCCTATTAGCGAAATGGAGATCATGTGGTTCTTAATGGTTGTTATGTTTGGCTGGAATCTTTGGATGGCTTATCAGCACAACAGATTAAATAAAAAAGTTGAATGCTCTTGTAAGGAGAAAAAATAATGGCAGATCAAGGAACAGCAGAGCGTCTTATTGAAGTTGCCTTAGCCGAGGTTGGATACATCGAAGGTCCTAAGGATAACGAAACAAAGTACGGCAAGTTTACTAAGGCAGACTTTCAGCCTTGGTGCGGAAGTTTTGTGAACTGGTGCGCCAACGAAGCTGGAGTAAAGATTCCAAATACCGTTTACACTCCAGGTGGCGCCGCTGCGTTTAAGAAGGCAGGAGCATGGATCGACGGAGACGTTGCAGATCCAGAGCCAGGTGACATCGCTTACTTTGACTTTCCATCTGACGGAGTAGATCGCATCTCTCACGTTGGTATCGTAGTCGAGGACAATGGTGACGGAACAGTTTGGTGCGTTGAGGGTAACACAACTGGTGAAGGTAAGAAAGGCAGTCAGCGTAACGGTGGAGAGTGCTGTAAGAAGTTACGTGCGTTTAAGAAAAATAAGAAGGGGATCATGATCTCAATTGTTGGATTTGGTCGCCCTAAATTTGTAAAAACAGTTGCTGCTAAAGCAACTAATAAAAAAAGTAAACCTTGCCCAACCTGCGGTAAATAAATGTACGAGTATCGCGTAAAAAAAGTCACTGGAGTAGTTGATGGTGACACAATTGATGTTGATATTGATTTAGGTTTTAATATCTCTTACTCTCAAAGAGTTCGTCTTGCAGGCATTGACACCCCAGAATCTAGAACAACTGATAAAAAAGAAAAAGCCTTAGGTCTTGAGGTAAAGCAACGTCTAAAAGATGTTCTTTCTAATGCATCTATTGTTGTTATTAGAACTCAAAAACCTGATTCAACTGAAAAGTATGGTCGAGTTCTTGGTTGGCTTTTTGTTGATGGCGCAGAAAAATCTGTTAACGAAGCACTAATTGCAGATGGTTATGCTTGGGGATATATGGGCGAGACTAAAATTAAAGACTTTGCAGCCTTAGAAGAAAAACGTAAACAATCAGGCAAATAATGAGCGCTAAATATTCACGTTGCTATGGGTTTAATAAAACACAAATTAAAGATGGCTGGATAGTTATTATGAGAAAAGATGGAACTATTAAATCAAGAATAGAGCCATACCAACCAAAAATTAAAAAAGTAGAAAAATAACAAATAATAAACATTTAATAATATGGCTACATACGAGTACGTTTGTGAAGTAGGACATAGAGTTATTCAAGAAAGATCTATAAATGAAGAGCAAACAGATTTTTTATGCTCTGCTCCTAAATGTCAAGAGCAGTTAAAAAGAGTTTATTCAACACCTGGAGTTTTATTTAAAGGAAGTGGTTTTTACTCTACCAGAGGACGCTAGAATACTGCTCTCGCGAATGTAGTTCAATGGTAGAACTTCTGCCTTCCAAGCAGATAGTGAGAGTTCGATTCTCTCCATTCGCTCCATTAAATACAAGATAAACTTTACATATGAGCGATTCGATAATTGATACGTCTACAGATTTTAAAACGTATAATAAGAACGGTGATCATGATCGTTTCGCTCACTATGTTGATAAAGAGAGTATTACAGAGGCTTTAGTTAACGGATGGCCTTGTATTGCTCTTTGCGGTAAAATTTGGATTCCTTCTAGAGATCCAGATAAATACCCTGTTTGTCCAGAATGCAAAGATATATTTCAACAGTTAGGCGATTAATGGTTACAGAAACTGGCGTTGTTCAAAAGGTAATAACACCTAACGACTATTGTGATCGTTGTGTTGCTAAGGCTTATTTTCTAGTCTCACTAAGTACTGGAGATTTATATTTCTGCGGACACCATTTTTCTAAGTATGAAAATACATTAGTTGATTTGGCATCAAACATTTATGCTCATTCAAATAAGTAAAAAATTACTTTTTTGGATATGAAATAGTTTTATATTTTAACTTTTTAACTAATTCTTTTTTACGTTTTTTATCACAATTAAAGTATATGTATCTATGTTTACGCGGTCTATCTACAAAAGTAACGTTTTCAGCGCCAAACTTTTTAATAACCTGAGCATTAGTTAATCCATTAGCATATGTAGCGTGATGCATATTCTCTTTACCTACAACTTTAGGATCTTTAAATTTTGCCGAAAGCCCCGTATAAATAAAGTTTGCGGCTTGATAAATCACGCCTACATGCCCTTGGGATGTATCAGCAAAAGAAACAACTATTTCCCTATCTAATAAACAAATTGTGTTAGCAATTAAAAAACTTTCTCCATTTTTAGGCACTTTATCATCTACCCATAATCTATTTAATTCATAAACATTTTTAGCTTCTTCAGGACCACAAATACCTTTTAAGAGCGTAGATGACGGGCTGACTCCATATGTGACAACTCCAACTAGTTCACCCTCAACTTTTTTAAATAAACCAAAAGCATGACTTACAGGGCACTTGCGATGTAAATAATGTTTCTCTACTACAACAGCCATTGCTTGCTGATATGTAATTGACTTTACTTCATAACTTTCCCTTAGTCCCATACATAGAAGAATACCGGAGATTTAGATTTTTACCTGGCGTCGATAGATAAATGGTTGCGCTGTATAGATATCATTTTTTTCAGCAATAGTAAGAGCCATACTCCAATCAGCACCAGCCTGCAGCGCACCGATTGCATATTTTGAGCCGCTGCCAATTCCGTAAATACCATCATCACGCATAGAGATAGTGCAAGTTTCATCTATCTCATAAAGAAATCCTTTTAAAGCAATCAATACAACAAACCCAGATTCTTTGTCTAATTTATCTTTTTCATATCCTTTTTCTTTTAAAAACTTTTTAAGACTTGTAGAAACTTTAGTTACCATAAATTTGTAATGTTTCTTAACATTTCTTGGTGGCTTTGGCGGATCCCATTGATGCTGAATAATGTCGCAAGCATCTGCATCTCCAGAACAAGCAATCATGTAGTGACCACGCTCTGTAATCTTTTCAACAAACTTATGATAATAAGGTCGACCTGTCTCACCTGTTGTACGACTGTCAGCAGCCAACAAACACCCCCCCTCCCCCTGAACTCCTATGATCGTTGTCATGACTCTAATAATAGCGGAAATCGCGGCCAGAAAATCGACTCCCAGATGTGCTATACTTTTTCTACATTCAATGCACACTATACTAAGGAGAAACAAATGGATACTATCCACCTATTTAACTATGAAATCGAAAACTCTAACTCTATTAACTACGGGCAAATGTATTGGGGAGTTGTTTTAGAAGACTCTAGAACTATCTATCTTAATGCAGATAAAATGGTTATTACAGATACTGGCGATTTGATTGCTATTTCTAACACTAAGAAAAAATCAAATACTTTTGGAATGACAAAGTCTGGAATACCTGTAGAGAATTATGAGTTTGAAAAAGAACCTAGACAAGAGCCTCTTCCTTTATTGGCTTTTGCTAATGGACATTGGGTGTCCTACTTTGCTGCCTCAGTAATGACAGGCGAGCCAATAGGTTTAGATAACTCTGTTAAATACGAAGAAAATACAAAGAAGACACGGGATACCTTAAAAACCAAATAACCCTCCCCTCCTCCCTTTTTTTTCGTCTCTTCCGCTTCCTATTACGGAACGAGAGCGCGAAAAAACGCATTTTTAAAGTAAGATATAATTAATTATCTTTAAGGAGTAATATGCCAATCTTAGGAACACAAGCCTCACAAAACACCAAGTCATTCCTAGGACTTGAAGTTGATTATTTGGTTGTTGCCGGTGGTGGTGGAGGTGGATGGAATAAAGGTGGAGGTGGAGGTGCTGGTGGCTTAAGGTCTACTGTAACAGCCACAGGCGGAGGCGGAAGCTTAGAAACATCTTTAACTTTAGCACTTAATACAAACTACACCGTAACAGTCGGTGCAGGTGGAGCTGCTAGAACTAGTCTAAATGCTGGAGGTGACGGAACAGACTCATATATCTCTGGCTCAGGAATAACAACTATAACCTCTGTTGGCGGAGGTGGTGGTGGCGCAACTAATAGTAGTGGAACTTGGTACTCCGGAAGAAATGGAGGTTCAGGTGGAGGTGGTTCTGGAGGCGGAGGTGGTTCTAGTGGATCTGCGGCTGGAGCAGGAACAGCAAACCAAGGTTATGCCGGAGGAAGACAGGATAACACTAATCGTCCAGAAAGTGGCGGCGGTGGCGGTGCGGGAGCCGTTGGAGGATACGCAAGTATAGGAACTATAAATACTGGTGGTGCAGGTGGAATCGGCGTAGCAACTTCAATCTCAGGTACGTCTACTTACTATGCAGGTGGCGGAGGAGGAGTTGGAGATCCTGCTGGTTCTGGCGGAAATGGCGGTGGTGGTGCAGGAGGAACTGTAGGTGGTACAAATGGAACTAGCGCAAGTGCAAATACCGGAGGTGGTGGCGGAGGTTCAATAAACACAGTTACCTCTGGTGCAGGTGGCTCAGGAATTGTAATTGCACGCTACGCCGGTACAGAGCAGAAGGCTTACGGTGGAACTGTAACCACATCTGGTGGTAACACAATCCATACCTTTACTTCATCTGATACTTTTGTTACAGCTGTTCCAAAGGCAACAGGTGGAACAATTTCATTTACAGGTACACACTGGGTACATACATTTACTTCATCAGGCACGTTTACTCCAACGGCTAACCTAACAGCTGATTACCTAGTTGTGGCAGGTGGCGGTGGCGGTGGAACAGGTGATACTGTAAATAATAACTCTGGAGGAGGAGGCGGTGCTGGAGGTTTACGCTCAACTGTTACAGCAACAGGTGGTGGTGGAAGTTTAGAAAGTGCATTATCTTTAACTGCACAGGCTTACACAGTTACCGTAGGTGCTGGTGGTGCTGCATCTACTACCAATATTGCTGGTGGAAGTAGAGGTACAAACTCTGTATTCTCAACAATTACTTCTCTCGGCGGTGGAGGTGGCGCTTCTAACCAAACAGTCAATGCTGCACAAACAGATGTTGGTTCTGGTGGTGGTGCCTCTTCTGGAAGAAATCCACCTTACAGTGGTGGTTTTGTTGGAGTAGGTACTGCTGGCCAAGGATACAATGGTGGTGCAGGAGGTCCTAATAACGGCGGCGGCGGTGGTGGTGCTGGTGAGGCTGGAAACACAGATGGCGCTAGCCAAGGTGGTGACGGAGTACAAGTTGCTATTACTGGCACATCTATTTATTACGCAGGCGGAGGCGGAGGTAATAACGCGAACTCACCTGCGGAAGGTGCTGGTGGAGACGGTGGAGGTGGAAATGGTGTTTATAACACAGTTGCTGGCTCTGGTACTGCAAATACCGGCGGTGGCGGTGGCGGAGCATCACTTAATGCTGGGACAGCAGGTGCAGGTGGCTCAGGAGTTGTAATAGTAAGGTACGCCGCGTAGGCGCGAGATCTTTACCGCAGGTAAAAGTCACGTCGACGAAGTAGTGTTATTATTAGCCTAATCTGTTTTATTAAATAAGGAGAAATACATGGCACACTTTGCCGAGATCGACGAGAACAACCTGGTAACTCGAGTTCTTGTCGTGCCAGACGCCCAGGAAAACAGAGGTCAGGAGTTTCTAGCCGACGACCTTGGACTTGGCGGAACATGGAAAAAGACGTCATACAACACACAGGCAGGCGTTCACGCAAACGGCGGAACACCATACCGCAAGAACTACGCAGGAATTGGATACACATTTGACGCGGCACGTGACGCGTTCATTCCTCCTAAGCCGTACAACTCATGG
>Ga0214923_10005019_pt1 | contig 15599 bp, 12 predicted proteins | sample LL1510_MetaG_FD_177993 | JGI IMG/M metagenome (GOLD analysis project Ga0214923, IMG submission 177993) | Freshwater microbial communities from Lake Lanier, Atlanta, Georgia, United States - LL-1510 | ecosystem: Environmental > Aquatic > Freshwater > Lake | place: USA: Georgia | collected...
AACCAATGTTACTTGCTGCGGCAATAATCCAGTAATACTTTCCATCACCGTAATATTGTCCAGCCAATACATCTAATCGTATAACTTCTTTCAAGAATATAACGGTAACTTGTATTTGATTGTTAGCAATACCAGCACGAAGTTTAGTTACGGTATCGCTTGTACCGTATTGAGCACCAAAGTTGATTCTAGGAGTTAAAAGATATCTGCTTGTTGCCATGTTTCAATCAATCTTTACGGTTATAATACAAAGGTGCCCCTCTGTCTACAGCGAAATAATCATTTGGTGCAACATCGTTCGTGCTTTGTTGACCAACAGCAGGATTAACGGTCACCGGGGGTGATCCCTCAGTTTGTGTTGGATTAGTTGTTCCGGCGTTGCCGTTGTTAACAAAGTAGTTAGAAGTTTTACCAACAGGCCAGATTGGTGCGTTCATGATGCCCTTTGCGTCAAGGCCGGGTGTAATGTCGTGGATAACAGCCATTTGTAGTTGGATTGTAACAAACATAGGAGCACGTAAGAACTCGCTTCCGTCAATACCCCAGTTAGCTTTAGCTTCGCCATAATCAATTTTGAAACTTGTGATAACTCCAGCAAGACCTTTGCCTCCAGAAGACCTAAATGCTTTCATGATAGGGTTCTTGTTTGGATCATAAAACGTTTGTGGTGTTAGAGCTCTAATAGTTGCATTTTGGGCAGCAGGAGTTTGTGTTGCACCACTTGCTTGAGCGTCCCTGTGTGCATCGTTTCTTGCCATTTGACGTAGCATACGAGAAGTTAACTCTCTGTCAAGTATTGTTTGATTTTGCAGTTGAGACAAAGACAAGGTAATTTGCGGTGCAGCTTGTCCATTTACTCCTGTTATTGGTACGCTGGGCGTAGCTTCCACGTTTTCGACTTGATTATTTTGCATAGCATAAGCTGGATCAAACAAGTATTTTTCTGGAACAATGGTTATACTGGTTGAAGTTTCTGGAATGATTCTGCTCCCAACAGTTCTTTGTGCGACTGTTTCAACCGATACAACTCTTGCCAAGATTCTACCAATCGATGTGGTCGGAACATGAACGTCAGTTCCAGTACCTAACCTATAGTTTCTTAAGTTCGGAAAGTGTTCGGTTTTTAAAATGATTTTATCTTCAGCGGCAAACACTTCTCTTATTGCATATGTTGCCGTTGAGTTTGAAGTTCTTCCGGTACGGTGTCTATGTCTATCATTTGTGGCGTTTTCATCCTGTGTTACTGCACCAAGTTGTCTAGCTAGCAATCGATCAGCTCTTTCTTCTCTTGTTGGAGTAGGTTGGGTAACTCCATTTCCTGATTCTTGAGCTGGTGCAGTACCTCCCGTGGCCGGAGGAGCTTGCGCCGCTTGTTGTACTCTGCTACCATCTACGTTATATTCATTGTTGGTTGTTATACCAAACAATCTTGCAACAGCCATTTTGCTATAGTTCGTTTTATAAAGGTCACCAAGACGCAAACGAATCACAGGTGTTGCGCCAGGGATTTGTGAAAAAGGTTGAATAAATTTGATGTTTTCAACAGATATTTTTCTACCTTGCGTCCATTGTGGATAAATCATCATAGCCAATCGGTTAAGTTTATACCACATAACGTCATGGTCTTCTTGGCTTGTTGCAACCATTTTAAAGTTCACCGATATGTTTCTTGTTGTTCCTTTGTATATTTGAACTTTATCCATGCGCCCGTAACCTTCTTGGGCGCTATATTCGATTTGAAAATCTTCGCTGGCATCTTCTAAAAATGCATGAAATGACAATATTTCATTTGTTCTAAGATCGTGAATGTAAAACGGCATATAATCCGCTTCCAACTTACTTTCAACTGCTTCTACAATGTCTGCACTTAGTCTTCCACTGTTAAACGTTGCAACTTTTTGCTCTTGGGTTAATGTTGCTAGTTGTGAGTCTTCAAAGTTTGGAGGACGTTGAACGGTGATACTGACATCATCCCAGTGAGTCGAAAACAAGTTTGATTGATTTGTTGCAAACCCAGCGGTATTAAATGCATTTTGATTCGGCAAGTCTCCAGCCAATGGCAAACTAAGCATTCCAGCGGTTTTGTTGCTCCATGCTATTCCAGAATTAGAACTTAAACGAGATTTTGCAATGTAGTTTTGACGAATGTCTGGAAGACTGTCAACGTAAGAAACGTTGCTTCCGGTTATATTCAGCGAGTTGTTTGATGATATGTTTTGGTTTGCAGCAGCACGAGCTCTTATGTCAAATTCAAACTTAACTTTGTCGCCCATTCCCATCAAAACGTTTATAAAACGAACAATCTTAAAGTCACGAATCTTGCGGATAAGGTTTCCAATACCAGCAATAGAAGCACCACCAGTAAAGTCTGCGGCAGTATCTTCAACCAACGTAATACCGCTTCTTAAAAGCTCTCTAAGAATAACGTTAAGTCTACCGTTTTCTGTAAGAACTCTTAATGCTGTACTAGCAACTTGTTGTCCTGCTCCGATACCAGTTCCTTCGTTACCTGCGGTTGTACCAAATCCAGAAAAGCTTAAACCAAAAAACTCTTGAATACCTGCATTCAAACACTCTTCTGTTCGATGGCGGGTGTAGGAAAACATACCTTGCACACCAAGAAACTGTGTAACGATATCAGTACCACCAACGTTACTCAATGGATATACGCCAGAATCTTGCAAAACAGAAGCACCTAAAAGTCTTTTCTTTTCGTCATTTTCAAGATCAACAAACAATCCATCTTGATCGCTTCCAATAAGGTTGAACGCATTAATCAATGCAACAAGACCGCTTAATACCAAAGTATAAGCTATTATCATTGCAACCGCAAGAGCGATTTGACCTAATGATATAAGAGAATCAAACTGGGAGTAAACGTTGTAAAACGAGCCATATGTTTGAACGTCATCGGTTGTATCAATGAAGTCACCACTGTTTGGTTTGGCAACGCCTGTTAGTTTTTGGATTTGATATGCTGATGTAAATCTGCCAAGACTTACACGTTTACCGATTCTTTGTTCAGAAGGTATAACCATTCTGGCTTCAGCTTCGGTTTTTGATGCTGCGCTTTCTTCTCTAATGGTATAATCAAGTCCTGCTCTGCCTTGAACAGCTTCAAACATTATGTTGAGGCCAATAACCTTCATTTGGTCAATGGTCATTACAGGAACATCGGTTTGTGTTTCCCCTGTTGTTCTTACGTAACTACCAGAAACATAGTTGACGTTGTTTCCTATGTTTTTATAAAAGTAAGAGCCAAGAGTTATTTTACCATCGTTTTTTTCTTGGGAGATATCTGGGGTTATGGTTTTGTTAACGCTGTTGTGACCTCTTGTACTCAGCAATGTTTGATCAACTATTCTTCCATGAGCAATTGCATCGTTATTATTAATGAATGATTTCTGATATATGTTAAGGCTAAAGTTTCTTGGACCAGTACTGTTGTCGTTTTTATAGTTGACACCAACAGAGTCTGGAGTTACGGTTTCGATTGGAAACTGTGTGGGTTTACCATTAAACTCTGTTGCAGCATCAGGAATACCGCTGGTATCGATGTATTTCGGCTGTTGCGTATCTTCCTCATTTTTAAAACCAACTTTTTTAACAGGTAAACCAACAATTGGAATATTGTTAACTTGTGATATTTCCGAGGTATACTCAGCAAATCGATCAAGTATTGGTTGCGCTATGTCAACTTCTCGATCAATAACTGGTGGTGCTGGTGTTGTGTTTCCGTTTTGATAGAAAATCGTTAAACGTCGAAATCTAGGTGTAACAACTGGTGTTGTTGCACTTGGAGCTAACGGCGCATTTCCTTGTTCTGTTGGTGTTGTTGCACTTGGAGCGTTAAAAAGATTTTCATTTGGAATAACAATTTGTGGCATGAGTTACCTTGCTAGATAACTATTCTTTGCCTTGTTTTTTGGCTATTTCTTCAAAAGCCCTAGCAAGTCCGTCAAACTTACCTTGCATCTGGTCCAACAAACCTTCAATCGCTTTTACGGTTTTTTCTTTTTCTTTAGGATCTTCAATTTGTTCCAAAATTCCTTTTAGAATGGTGTTTGCAAAAACTTGTTCGTGTAGATTTTTAGGTATCATGGTGTGTTGTTCCAGCTTCCTCCAGCATTAAATGCAGATGTTGTAAATACTGCGTCACTTGCGGCTGTGTTTTGTGTTGTGTGATAGTGAAGTGCTTGTACAACATCTCCAACTTCCATTGTAACGTTAACGTTGATTGTGGCTTGTACGGCAGAATTCTGTATAACCATTCTACGGCTGTTACCCATTCTTGCCCCAAGGTTATCAAGTGTTATTTGCAAAGGAGTCCCAGAGTTGATGTTTTGCAACTCTCTAGAGAAATCGTTGTAAGCTTGAACCATGTCTCTTACTGGGGTTAGGATTCGTTCTCTAATGTTTGTGTTTATGTTTGCAAGCTGTGTGCCTTTTTTGTCGGCGACGGCACTATCTCCAAACTGTGCATTCAATGCTGATAGAACTGAAACAGAACTGTCAGGAACCCCAGCTAGACCAAAAAACTCTTGTAGTCTTGTTTGCAAGGTTGTTCCTGTGGTTGCCAAAGATGTTAGTCCGCCCAAAGCCGTTGCAGAGTTGAACATTTCACGCAAGTTATCTGCAATCGCAGAAAGTTTAGAACTTTTACCTTTAAGTCTTTCTGATATTCCACCAAGTTTAAAAAGTGGATTATCACGGCTTTGATCCATCAACGGATTAACCCCCCGACCTCCAGAAGTGCCAGTGCTTGTTAAGCTACGAAGCACATTGTCAATGTTTTGAAGCGGAACGTCCAAAACTCTTACTGAAATCGGAGCTGTGTTTGAACCTGCAATATCCTTCAAGGCTCTAGTTGCCTCAATAAGAGTTTTGATAGCTTCAAAAACCGTTTTTATTGTTGTTGCTTTTGCTGCAATACCTTTTGGTACTGGGAACGTAGCAAGAGCGTTTAGTGCGGCGTATGTTGTATTACCATATCCCCGCACGTTACCCTCGCCGGTTTTGCTAAACAACCCAATAAGCAAGTTTAAAGGAGGATTGATGGTATCCAACACACTTTGAACGCTTGTAGTTGTCGCACCTCCTGCACCTGTGGTTGTCACTTTCAAAGAGTTGGTTATTGCGGTAATGGTGTTGATAAGCTCAAACACACCTTTGACTGCGTTAACCTTTGAAGCTAAAGCCTTTGTGTCAATGTTTAAACCTTGCAACGAAGTTATTACGTTTGAAATAATCGTTGTCATCATGCTGCTGATAAACGTTGATATCGAGGCAATAGTAGTGCTGATTAGGTTTTGTCTTGCTTGGATTTGCTCTGGTGTTAAAGATGCATCTCTTACGCTATCAGATGCAGAACGAATAGATTCCATCACTGAAGGAATGATTCTTCCCAAAACTTCCAAGATCGAAGTAACAGCTTGAATACCTTTGATTTTGTTTTCATCAACGGTCATGTTAGCGATAACTTCAATGATTCCTTTGATGCCTTTGTTGTTTGGTGATCCATCACCATTTATAAGTTTTAAAACTTCTGTGGTGATGCTGGACATATAGGTACCTAATGCGCTTACATTAACATTTTCATCTGTAAAAGTTCCATCAACTTCTCTAAAAACCCTAAGTTGATCTGGAGTTAGGACGAACATTTTTGCTAGCTCAGATACGCCTTTTAGTATGTTGCCAATACTTTCGGCAGCTTTTAGTTTTTCTGGGGTTACTGCACTGTTGCTTAACAACGTTGTTATGCTGCCAATAACCGAGGTGAGCATTGAGCTCATTGAGGTGATTATACCGGTTATCATTTCTTTGATTGAGTCCAATACTCTAGTAACGTCAGCTTCATTGTTAAGCTCGTCAACCAAACCTGTAACGGCTCTAATGGTTTCCGGTAAAGATCCTGTTAATTGAGCTATTGCAGGAACAAATGCACCAAGAAGTGTTGCGCCTGCTTTTACACCTTCAACTTGAGATGGACTCAAATTTTTAAAGCTGTCCGCAATCTTTGGAACAATTCCGTCTGGCCCTTTAAATATTCCGTCAAGGAATCCTTCTACGAATGTTTTTATCTTGTCAAGATTACCTATTAATGCTCCTGCGTCTGCCCCAAATAATATTCCGACCAAGCTGTTGCTACCTGATGAACTTATAGCTTCAATGAGTCTAGCTAAAGGTGGCAGCATGTTACTGATCCCTTTCGCTATCGTTTCAAAAACTTCTGCTTTGGCTTTAAGGACAGCAGGATCGCCTTGAATGTTTCCTATAGTAGTGATAAGTTCTGAGACAATCGTTTTAATGGTGTTAAGCAAACCATTAGGTCCGACGAGCATATCTTTGATCGTTCCAAAACTATTACTAAAGTCGAAGCCAACGATCATGCCCATTAAACTACCATGGCCAGCAAGAGCAAGAGATGCCATCGACTCAACAACATCTTTCATTAGATTGCCAACAGCCGACATAATCGTAGCAGCGGCTTTTGCTTTACTTTCATCGATATTGACCGTACCCAAGTCCTTAAGCATATTTTTTGCTGTAGAAATCAGTGAAGTAACTACCGTTGCAACACCTGCCAACATCAAAACAAGTTTAGCCATTCCAGACCAACTTATTGAAGAAGCTGCCAAAGCTAAAAGTCCAATACCAATCGATATGCCCGCAAAAAGATCAACCATCGATTCCATGATGCCGATTGCTGTTTCTGCTTTTTCTTTATCCACGTTTTGGAATGTCTCCAAAACCACGATTGCTGCTGCTCCAACCGCAGTCATAACCAAACTTGAAGCAAGAAGACCAGCAAGTGCAACTGGCCAAGCAAAAGACATCACAGCACCAACTGCTGCTAATTCTACAGTCAACAAACCAATCGCTCCAAAAAGTACGGTAAATACTCCAATGGTTGCTGCTGCGGTAAGCATTTCCTCCATTTTGATTTTACCCAAGACTTTAACAGCTAATAAAGCCAACCCACCAACAGCAACCATTGCCACAGCAGCAACAGCAATACCCAAAAGCGCCTCACCAACCGCTGCGGCCAAGGCCGATCCTTCTAGGGCCATAAAACCAACCAACAATCCAAGGGCACCAAAAAGTATGGTAAACGAGGTCATCAGGAACACTGTTTTGGCTATATCTTCTGCTGGGAGTTTACCAAGTACATTAACAGCCAAGTAAGCAAGTGGTACTAACGCAGCCAAAATAACACCAGCAGCAACCATGGCCGGAATAGCTTTGCCCACTTTGGTACCATCGATCTGAGAATCTGCGATGGCCTTAACCATGTTTCCAAGGCCAATAAACAAAACTCCAAAGATACCAATCAAAACCGCTGTAAACGCAATCGATTCTTTGCTCAATCCAGAGTTTTCGATTTCTTTTGCAATCGACAAAATGATTGGCATCAACATTCTAATCGCAACAGCAATCACAGCCATCGCACCAACAAGTTTAATCATGTTTGTACCAAAGCTTCTCATGTCCGCTGCGAAAGTACCAGTTTGTTGTGCTTGGCTAGCGGCGTCACCTGCTCCCGCAGCTTTTGCCACTCCCGGCATTTTGTCCAAAAAGCCTGTTATAACTTTTTCAAATCCAACTTTTAGAAGAGCTGCACCAGCGGCTCTGGCAATACCCATAAACAAAGCAGGACCAAATATTAGCACCACAAGCTTAAGCAAGTGAGGTTTGATATACTTCTCAAACAACAACTTCATAAGCTCAACGATTTGTCCACCAATCACTTGAAGCAATGGACCAAGTTCTTGAACAACATAACCAAATGCTTGACTGAATATTCCAGATATTCCTTCACCAGCTTCTACAGCCATATTTTTCAAACTAGAAGGATCACGAAGAAATCCGATAACAGTACCAAGAATATCTTTAAATGCAGATAGCGCATATCTCAACCCTTGAACAAAAATCATTCCAATGGTTTTGTAGAAGGTTTTAAGGCCGTCAAGGAATCTAGATCCTGCTGGTGCTCCTTTGGTAAAGAAGTCAAAGAATATCTTCTTCATATTCTTCATGAAGTCTTGCACGCCTGCTTTTGGATCGGTTTGCAAAGTTTTAAAGAACTTACTAAACTCTTCTTTGACTTGATTCATTAAACCTCTGAAACGTTTTGGATCAAACATTTCAGCAAGCCCTTTAAGCATTTCTTTAATGCCAGGGAACTCTTTAATAAACATTCTACCAACGTCACGACCAGCCCAGTATACTTGTCGCAGACTTCTTTGCAGGTTCCTAACAACTTCCCTAAATTCTTTACTTCTTCGTATACCTCTTTCAAATCCCTTAAAGAATATCTCAAAGAAGCTGCCTTTCATTGCACTACCGCTTTGAACCAATCTTTCAATTGATTTGGCAAGGTTTTGCATAGCTTCTTCTTGACTAATATGAGTTTTTCTACTTTTCTTCATTTGAGCGTCAAGAGCTGCTCCGCTCAAAGCCCTATTTTTCTGCGAGAAAGCAGTTCGTAAATCAGCTTCAGACATATCCAATTGAGTAGAAAGATAGCGTCGTTCTTGAACAGTCATTTGCTCGATACTTCGACCGGTTTTAAAGAACGCTTGTCTGATATTGTCCAACTTCTTCGTTGGATCTGTTTCTTTCATCTGCTTCATTGCGTCAATCTGAATGTTGAACGCTTCTGATAGCTTGGCAGCTTGCTCTGCTGCATCTTCAAAGTTGAGGCTCTTCTCAACAACCTTCTTAAGAGATTCCATGGAAATGCCAAGCTTTTTAACATACGTGCTTACTTTAAGCATTTCTTTTGGTGCCATGATGCCAAACGTTTGAGTGTCTTTCATCATGAAATCAAGATCTCGGCCATACTCTTTGGACGATATACCAAACTCTCTAGTAAACTGAGCAATGCTCTTAGTCATATCCCTAACTGCTTTTACACCATCACCTCCAGCTTCTTCAACAGAAAGCTGGAAGCTTTTGAATGCTTCACCAGAGATAGCTGTTGCTTTACGTAAAAGCGTAAACTCGCCTTCTGCACCTTTAATGGATTCAGCAAGACGATTGCCTAATGGACCCATTTCTTTAATGAGTGCCATGTTTTCTCTTAACATTGCAGCTAAACCAGCACGACCATAACCAAAAACTCTGGACAAAGCCAACCCAGATGAGCCCAGACTTTTTGTACTTTCTGTCATGCTTTTAATTGAAGCAGAAGTTCCAATTTGCAAATCACCAAACTCTTTACGTAGCTCTTCTAGGGCTACACGATATTCATCGGTACCACTTCCAGCAGCACCTTGGAAAAAGTCTAAAAGTCTACCGGGTAAAGACAAAAAGATTCCTCCTATGTCTTTAAGCAAACCAAAAGCAGAACCTCCCATAGACAAAATGTTTTTAAACAAGTTTGTTGAAAGATTTAAACCAGATTTGAATCCGTTAAGAAACTCTGCTGGAACACTTATTTTCTTAACTTCTTCAGCGATTTTTTTAATAGCGCCTTCAAGTTTACCAACTTCTTCTTCTGCTACTTCTTCGATTTGTTTGCCAAACTCTTTTGTTTTTTCTTGAGCTTCACGAAGAGCATCAGTTACTTCTTTAACCTTGGCAGCGTCAATCTTACCAAAACATTCTTGCGCTTTACACAAAGCATCAACAAGTTGAGCTTGAGCGTGATAAGCCTCTGTTTGCTTTTCAACTTGTACAGTGATTTGCTGCATAGTTGCTAGCAGTTGTTGTGCAATCTTAAGGTTGTCGGCTGTTGCCATTTATAAAACGCTCCTGCTTGTGAATAAGTATCCGTATGAACATTTTGTTGGTAGTATTTATCGTATGAACTGGAAATCTATTATGAACGAAAAACAAGCAGAAGAGATATTAAATGAGTTTTTACATGTTCCATATATGGAAAACCCTATATCTTTGGCTCTAAGTAATTATAAGATGACAACTCTTGGTAAATTAGTATTTGCTTCTATTATTACCACAATGGTCACAGGACAACGTTCACCATTTAAACTCTCTGGAGATTCTAGAAAAATTGAAATACTTTCAAGAGCAGTTCAAAGCAGTAAACGTTTTCAAGATGAAATCAAACGCCCAGGTGCTTCTGTTGATTCTGTTATGCGTGCTTTAGATGCAAAAAATCTAGATGCAAACAACTTTCGATCCGTGTTTGGTGTGCCGTGGCCGTTATAATTTATAAAACTTCCCCTCTTTACTATATACTAATAAGGAGAGGTAACATTTCATGGAATACAAGTACGAAGGCAACTCACTCAAATCTGGAATTTATAAAATCACAAACAAGCTAAACGGGCGAATCTATATTGGCTCTACCAAAGAGTTTAAGATTCGATGGAAACAACATTCGTCTTCTCTTCGTAAACAAAAACATAGTAATAAGTTTCTTCAAGCAGATTTTAATAAATCTGGTGAAGAAGCTTTTGTGTTTGAGGTATTAGAGGTTACGGAAGGTAAGAGTAAAGAAGAAAGATTATTGATGGAAGAAGGATATATCAAACAACATTACGATTCTGGGGATATGTGTTATAATCTTTGTGAGCGGGCTATTAGCCGAGATGGTTGCAAAGATAAAGACCCAGAGAAGACACGATTAAAGCGTTCTGAGTCTAGTAAAAAAATGTGGCAAAGCGAAGAATATCGACAAAACCAAGTTAAGATTCAAAAAGTTCGCACGACAGAACAGTGGCAGAACGAAGAACATCGGAAGAAAAAAATAGAAGGTATTCGAGCGGCGGCCAAAAGACCGGAGGTTATAGAGAAGCTTTCAAAAGCGCAGCGAGGAAAAAAGATTTCGGAAGCACAAAAACAGTTTCTTAGGGAAACGGTTGGGCCTGTTACGAAGGAGCGATGGAAATCTCCAGAGTATAAAGAGATGGTAAGAGCAAGAATGTTGGAACGATGGAGAAATGATCCTGAACTTCGCAAAAGACAATCCGAGAATATAAAAAGATCGTCTGTTAGTGCCAAAACTTATGTTTTACGGAATCCTGCTGGTGAGATTGTGACGATTGTTAACCTAGCGGAGTTTTGTGCGAACTATCCAACCAAGTTAACTTCTCATTGTTTGTCGAAGTTGTATCGTGGCAAAATAGATAGTTATAAGGGATGGACAAGAGTTGAATAGTTTATAAAACTTCCCCTCTCTGCAATAAAATATATTCATGACAGTCAGAACAATTCCTCCACAACCAGTTAGTTTTAATTCAGACACTTGCACTCGTGTTGAAATTAATGTGCCTTGCACAATCCAATCAGTTAATATAACAACAATAATCCAAACCTTGCAAAATCAAATTACAGATTTAACCAATCGTATTATAGTTCTAGAACGAAAAACAGCATCTTTACCTTGAACGTTCATATTTAAGAACAAACAAAGGTAAGGTTATGAACAAAATCGATTTAAAATATCTTATTCTAGAATCCTTGCAAGAATTAAAAGCAAAATTAAAGAAAAAACACGACGACGATAAGGATGATCGTCTTGATCGTGGTAACGACCCGATTTATCTACCAAGTAAAGACAAATATATTTTATTTGATGACGATTCACCGGAAGAAAATGTTAATATTCTGGAGTTAGGTGCAATATTGGAGGATGGTACACCTGTTTGCGAAGGTTGTCTTGTTGCATATATGAATGAAGCAAAAGACATGCTTACCGAAGGTGAATATCATGGACGCAAGGTTCCTATTGGAAAACCAATGCCTAATGATCCCGGTGAAAAAAAGAAATCAAAAGTATATGTTCGTGATCCAAAAACTGGAAACGTTAAAAAAGTTACTTTTGGAGATAGAAACATGCGTATTAAAAAGAGTAATCCAAAGCGTCGTAAGAGTTTTAGAGCTCGTCATAATTGTAAAAATCCTGGGCCACGGACTTCTGCAAGGTACTGGTCATGTAGAGCTTGGGAATAGTCCTATAAATACGCCCACTAAGTGGTGATATTCAGCTAAAGAACTTAGCTTTTTCTTTTTGACCTTCAATCCAGTGTTCTAAGCATCTTGGTTCATAGATTTCGCTTCCACCAATAAGAACCTGAGAGGAAGAAGCATTTACTTTTCTAAGGGTTCTTGTTGCTTCATCGCCGCAAATATAACAAATTCCAGAAAGTTTGTAAACGTTATTTGCAAGTGAAAGTAAATAAGGCATAGAACCGAAAGGTTTACCTTCACTATCCATATCAAGACCTACAGCAACAACATCAACTCCATGTTGAAGTATAATAGGAATAGAATCTTCACATAACTCTTCGAAGAATTGTGCTTCATCAACTAGAATAACATCGATATTTTCAATATCTGATAGATTCAAAGTATCATTTATTCCTAGACGACGAACAGTATGACCTGTTGTTTTCTGGAGAGATGTACCATCATGGGAAACAATATCATTGTCTGAGTATCTGTTATCGATTACAGGTTTGATTACAAGAACTTTTTTGTTTTCTTCTAGATTGAATTCAAGTTCTGCAATTAGGGCCGTTGTTTTACCGGCATACATTGGTCCAGCGTAGACTGTTAGTGTTCCTGTTTTCATGGTTTATATGAAAACTCCAAGATTAAGTCTGGACCGTCGATCAACTTTATAACACGAACGTCTTGATATTCTACAAACTTCATCATATTCCCAAACCTATCATATTGACGTACAATCAGTTTACCAAATCTTGTATCTGGTTTGGCTGCTGTGATTGGATTGTTTACAACTAAAGGTCTTGTGAGATAAAACTGTCCAATTGGAACGTCAGATGTTCCAAGCTTGGAACGTTCTCCATCAAACTGATAAAGTTCTCCCCCTTGAGGAAGAGGAATACCAATGGTATACATAAAATGATGTTGCGACATGGTATGTAGTATGTCGAAACAAAAACAGTATGTAAAAGTAAAAGTATTGAGGGCAGGTTTTGGTTAGCTGGGAACTATGAACTATACAGAGTCGTTATAGCTAACTTTACGTTTATTAACGTATGTCCAACCATAAGCTGTGCCGGAACACTTATCGATTATATATGTAAATTTCCGATGAGAGAAGCCGTTGTCATGACAAAACTTACGTAAGTTTTTGAAAGTAACATGCACGCCTTCTGGTGATATGAATGTATATTCCATCCAACAAGCCCGTTTTTGCAACTCTTCATGATAGTTTGGATCTCTCTCTAATGATTTTTTGTAACTGATCGGGCCGTTTATTTTACCACGAATATACCTGATTTAAGTGAGTTGCCTTCGTACTTGTATTCCATAAAAACGTTACCGCTCCTATTAGGATATAGTGCGGAGGGGGCGTTTTGGCTAAAATCTTTGAGTTTTCGGGTTTACAAACTGTCTTGCTTTACCTGTCAACGCTCTTAGGTCGGGACTGTTGTGATGCGGAGCTTTGGAGGGTATGTCAGCGCCTTTTTCTGCTGCTTTAGAGATTTCCTTGTTGATACGTTCTATGAGCCAACGTTTATAAGCTACTGGAAAGGTCAGATATTCGGAGTAAGTCATTCCGTAATAGTAGCCGAGCAAAAACATTGGCTCAAGTAGAACTGCTTCGAGGTCATCGGGCGTTAGGCCAAAAAAAGCTTGCACCGAGTGGTACGGCGATAACCTCCTGATGTCCACAGCTATTGCAAGTAAAGTCCGAGCTCATATCGATTCCCGGTTCGCTATCATCCATAACCTTTCGAAGCGCCAAACTGTCTCTTGCAGGCATATATTGACAGAACTGGTTGATAAAGCCACGTTCTGTATTACCTTCAATAGCAACAATGCAGTTCATTAGCTTGGTTGTTACAAGGTTTTCTTGTACGATACCTTTTTTGCGTTTTGCTTCAATATCTTGAAGCATCTTTTCTTCTTCACGACCTGTTAGAAACTTAAACACAACAGTCTTTTTGGAAAGAGGAAGAACAAACTCAAATGCGTTTTGGCCAGGACCAATTTGGTTAAGTTTTGTTAGATCGAGATCTTTCACTGGAAGACTTTCAAGATTCAGACTCCAGTCTTGTTGAACTTCACAAGCTGGGCAAGTGATCTTTGGTGAATAATCTGCACCATAACCTGTGATACGTACTGCAATCATGAGTGCGTTACGATCACCAGAAATCATGCTGTTAACATCAATACTTTTATCGATAACACAGCTTTTAATAAGCTCTGTGACAACAGTACCTTTACGAACAAGGGTACGGTTCATAAGAATATCTTCTTCACGGGCTGTCATTGGTCTGATATCAACTGTTTCGGCCATATGAAGAGGACCATCTGGATACACTAGTCCTCTTGATGGTAGAGGTACTTCTGCTACTGGTAGATCAAATCCAATGGCTTGTCTTGCGGCTTGTACTACATTTTGTACAGGCATTCCTTGAACCATTGGCAAACCACCTTGAGCAGCTTGTTGTGCAGCAAAAACGCTATTCTTTAATTCCCTTGTTTCTTCTTCTGTCATACTCATATTATATTACTCCGGTACTAGTAGATAGAGCTATACTAGCTTACCAGATTGTATATAGAATGGATGGAAATGTTTAAAGGGTTGGGAGAGGTTTTTCTACGGTATTACCAGAAGCCAGTTTACTTTTCTTTGCATCTTTTTCTTCTGGACGAGATGAAAGGTTTTTAACAACTTCAGCGGCATGAACAACGGCTTCAATCATCTTGCTATGCATATCTGCCATAGCTTGTGCATATATTTGTTGTTCTTCATCTGTAAGTTCATCTGGATCTTTAATCTCTAAAGCATCCACAATGTCTTCTTCAAACTTCATTGCTGCTTGTTGTGCTTGAATTGTCAACGAACGAACAGCTTGAAATTTCTTACCTTCTTTAAGCAATGTAATCTTACGTTCAACCATAAGAGATACAAGCTTTTGTAATTTTGCTTCTGTTATCATTGTTTCCTCTTTTATTGCTTATATTTTAGATAATCATAAATTGAATCAATCATTGCTGAAGCGACAGCTATTTTTTCTTGTACCCATTCTTCATTGTCAGGTACAGCAACAGCAAGTTTACGAAGCTCTAAAGCTTTATCGCTCATCTTGGAAAGATTGGCCATGATCATGCTTTTCTCACCTTGATCATGATCATCCCAATGAGACTCATCATGGTGATCCATATCATCCATACCAGGAAATAAACCAGCTTCCATTTCTGGTTCACCAAGACTAACAATCTTGACGCTACCAATTGGTTCTGACATTTCGGAATTTTTCATTGCTTGACAAGCACATTCTTTTATGATTTTCTTAAGTTGCTTGTATGTAAGATTTTTTTTCATCGTTTCATCCTTTTAATCAACTGCTTATATGTTAAATATTCTCTTAAACTGGTTTGCAATCGAGATTCTTTTACTGGTGCAGCAGGAGCAGCCGGTGGTTCAGGAGTAGCTGGTGGTGAAGCAGCAGGAGCTTGTTTGGGTTGCGTTTCTTTTTCAGAACTTTCTGTTTTATCTTCTTCAACTTTTTCTTCAGCTTCTTTTTTTGCCTTTTCTGGCACATTGAATTTAAAAGTTTTAACAATATGTTTTACAGCTTTTTCGATGTTGTCTGGAACTTCTTTTGTTTTCTCTTCACCTTGTTTTTCTTTTTTTTGTTTATTTGCTATTT
>Ga0214923_10005020_pt1 | contig 15598 bp, 16 predicted proteins | sample LL1510_MetaG_FD_177993 | JGI IMG/M metagenome (GOLD analysis project Ga0214923, IMG submission 177993) | Freshwater microbial communities from Lake Lanier, Atlanta, Georgia, United States - LL-1510 | ecosystem: Environmental > Aquatic > Freshwater > Lake | place: USA: Georgia | collected...
TAATTCAAAAGAAATAAAAAAGAAATAGAGAAGAATAAATTAATTAAAGTTAATTAAATTTATAAACTAACATAACGTCGTATAATGTATGTTTAACGACGTCAAAGGAAATAAGATTAAGTTAGGGGGAATTGTGCGGGAAGAGAGTACCCTTAAATTCCGCACAATTCCCTAGACTATGTAATTACTTTTAATTAGAAATAATTAAACCCTCTTTTAATGAATTAAATGCGAATTAATTGCCATTTTAATCAATAATCTTCAAATATTTCTAATAAATATGCGTGATTAATTATCCACAAATTAGTTGAAAGAAAACTATGACAAACCTACAGCCTATAAAATTATGACAATTCTACTAGCACCCTACCCCTCTCCCCGCTAACTTCTCTTCCCCTACTTCGGGTTTTTTGAGTAAACTTTGACTTTTTTTGGATTTTAAGGCTTAAATACAATTAAAACTAATAAAAAGAATGTACAAATAACCAAATATTGAATCAGTAACTTCTTATTTAACGAGTTATCGATATAGTTTCTGGCATAACTTACCATAGCCATATAAACACTAGTTACAAAAGTAGCTCGAAAGAAGGATTCTGCTGGAATAAAACTAGTCGCAATAGAAGCAACTAAAGGCAGATAAGTCATCTCAATTAAAAGTAAAATATACTCCTTAGTACTCACCTGATCTGTTTTAGAAATCAAATATGTATGTAAATATACATAACTAGAAATAAATAAATAAACAAAAATTGCCAAAGAGTGGAAATAAAAGTGTAAATTAAATTTATATACTACTGTTATAAAAGGAATTGTGAGGATAATGAGTAATATTTGTAACCATACCTGTCCTACTCGAAAGAGAGGTAAAGAGGTATCCTCTATCTTCTCAGCAATAATTAGATTATTAATCAACATACTCAGGTAAAAGAAGGCTCCAGAAAAAAACATTAAAAGATACTTAAAAAAAGCTGATAAATTAGGGAAAAAGATTAACCCAAGTATTGTTGAGGAAACCAGAACTAACGGTAAATATGAGATTAGAACCACATCTCTAAGCCTGTACCCGGGATACAAAGCAATTAAGTTTATTATAAAGACAACGAAAAGAGCTGTCCCAAGAAAAATATATTTACTAAAATTTGCAAAATCAAAAAACAAAATACCAAAGAGGTAGAAAATAGTGGAAATTAAAAATTTTGTTCTTCTTGATACACTATTCATCATTTTTTAGCACTTTGTGTATGTGACACAAAGTAATAGCGACCGCATCACTAGCATCGTCTGGTTTTATCACTTTTTCAAGATTAAAGTAGTTTTTAACAGCTTCTTGAACCTCTTTCTTGGTAGATCTTCCGTAACCTGTGACTACTAATTTTGCTTGCAGTGCTGTGTATTCGAATATCTCTAACTTGTGTTTAGCAGCAGCCATCAGCAAAACTCCTCTAGCTTGCCCAACAGCTATGGCAGTTTTAATATTGGTGTTAAAAAATAGTTTTTCAATCACTAAGCAGTCTGGCTTAGTTTCATTAATTTTCTCATCAATTAAACCATGTAAAGTTAAAAGTCTATCTGGAAGTGAAAATTCGGGAAGGGTCTCAAAAGCCGATGCCTCTAATAAAATAGGCATGTCTCCGTTATATTCAATTAAGGAATAACCAGTTGTGGCAGTTCCCGGATCAATACCAAGAATTTTCATAAGTTATTTAAGATTAACACAAATTTAATCTATTCTTCATTTTCGTAATTGTCATAAACCTCAACTACGTCGTCACTCTCATCTAAGAAGTTCATTATATTCTCAACCAAAACTTCGTTTTCTTGATTAAGTTTTACTCGAAATATTGGGTTATTAAAATCCGCACCAAAAATGTAAGCAGTTGAACCGATTGTTCCAAGAGACCCTCCATTTTTGCCAAAAATAGTTCGAAGTTCCGCAACTGTTCTATTTTTATTATCAGTCACACATTCAATCAAAAATGCCCCTCCATCGGGCCCAAAGCCCTCATAGACTACTTCTTCATAACTAACCCCTTCTAACTCCCCAGTACCCTTTTTAATCGCTCTTTCGATGTTTTCTTTAGGCATCCTAGCTTCTTTAGCTTTTTCAACCATTAACCGTAAATCAGGATTAGCAGAAACGTCTCCCCCACCCTTCTTTGCAGCTACAGAAATTAGTCTAGCAATTTTGGTAAAAGACTGAGATTTCTTAAAATCTGTAATTTCTTTCTTTCTTCGAATGTTTTTCCACTTAGAATGTCCTGCCATAATGCCTAAAATACCAAATTTCTTTCATAAAATCCAGACTAATGTCTTGACTACCACCCACAATTTGTTAAATTAAACATCATGAGTTTAACTTTAAGTGAACTGCAAAAACTTTCCATTAAAGCTGCATTAAATAAAAACTGGCACGAAGCTATAGAACATAACCTTCAGATTCTATCTCAAGATGAAAGTAACCTAGACGCCAGACTAAGACTAGGTATTTCATACCTTCAATTAGAAGATTTTAAAAATGCCAAAAAATATTATTCTCAAGTTTTAGAAATTGATCCTATCAATAAAATTGCTTTAGAAAAGATGAAGTTTGTTAAAGAGAAAAAGATTCAAGAATTTGTAGTTCCAGATACAGACAAACTTCTTAAAGAACCTGGAAACTCCATCGAAGCTTCTCTTGAAATTCTAACTAAGGGCATTACTTCTGAAAAATTTTCATTTGCTGAAGAATTAACTATTAAAATCAAAGATAAAGCTATTTCTGTTCATAAAAACGATCAAAAACAATCTTTAATTAACTATCTTCCAGACGCCATTGCTAAAGCAATCTTAAAAGCTATTGGCAAAAAAGGTGAAATTGACGTTAAGTTTATTGGAGGAAAAGATAAAAAAATTAAAGTTATTATCACTTCCTCTATCTCTGTGTTCCCATCAGAAAAACAAGACATTAGACCATATGTTAAATCTTCCGATGATTCAGATATTCCAGATATGGGAGAAATGGTTACAGACACAGAAGATAAGGTTAAAGAAACTGACGAGAATTCCCGTTCTGAGGAAGAAGAAGAATCACAATCAGATAAAGAATAAACTACAACAAATCTTCGTCTTCAAATTCAATTTTTTCAATCTTTTTAGGTTCTTCTTTTTTCTCTTGAAGTTGAGTGATAGTTTCCTTGACCACTTCTTTTTTAGGAGTAGGTTGGTGTGAAGTATGCGAAATTTGTGAAGAATGAGAGATTTTTGGAGCTAACTTATCTATTGCAGCATAATCAGAGTTCTCTTTCTCCGGAACAACTGCAATTATTTCGTCCCCTTGTTTAAGATTTCTAAATTCAACAGCCGATTTCAGTAAGAAAAATGATTTACCACCGTCAACTAAAATAACGTACTTACCGTCTTTTTTAGATAAGGTGCCTTTCACTTTCTTTCTAGGAGCCTTTTTCACAATTTTAAACATCTCTTTACCTTCTTCTTGGTACTTCTTTAACTCGTCGCCAATAATTAGTAAAGATTTTGCAGAATAGTTTTTAGGAACTTCATATTTAATTCCAGAAGTTGTCACCATACACTCACCATCAAAAATGCCAATCTCACCAGGAATATCTCTTGAAGGTGCATATTGAGTTCTGTGAGCTTCAGAAATTAAATTCTCTATTGTTTCAAGTCTTTTTTTAAGTACTCTCACGTTTTCTAAAATTGTCTCGAGCGACTTTTTAGATAAATTAACACTATCTAACTTTATTTGAAGATCTTTATGGTTATTTTTCATAAATTTATTTTACTACTTTTTGCCTTTCGGTTCATTTAATACTTTTTTAAAATCAGTTGAGATCCACTTCTCTACTCTAGAATTTACCACTTCCCTATCTGCCCCATAAGCGTTTCTTGAGAACTCGATAATTTTTTCTCTATTTCCAGTTTTTTTGTATCTTTCCCAAGGTCTAATAATTTCAGCAGTAAATGGTTTTGTCGAAGTTCCATCTACAATCATCTTAGTAATAATATGAAAATTAGGCAACCCCTGAATGTCTACTTCATCGTAAAAGGGAGCAAACACTTCTTTCATAGTTACAGCATCTCTTGAACCTAAAGAATAAGTAACCATTGTTCCAACATTACCAGTCACAGCAGCTTTTAATTTATCGCTTAATTGCTCAATGAACTGATGTGTTATGTAAAGACCCAAACCGTATTTTCTGGATTCTGAAAGAATAGACTCGAAAGTATCTGTTGTAAAGTTTTGAAACTCGTCAATATATAGATAAAAAGGAGGTCTTTCTTCAATAGGTAGATTAGATCTTTTTAAAATAGTTGATTGAAGTTTTGAAACAATTAAAGAACCAAAGAGGTTTTTAACATCATCTCCAAGCATGCCCTTTGATAAATTAAACAGGAAAATCTTTTTGCTAGACATAATATCTGTAAAGTTTATGGTTGAGTTTCTCTGACATAGAATGTTTCTAATAATCTCAATAGTTTCAAACGGACCAATTTTATTCTGGATTGGAGAGATACTTTCAGTTTTTAGTTTATTGTTTGATTTAAACTCATTAAACTCTTTTTCAAAGAATTTTTTTAAAACTGGATCTTTTAACTGAGTCAAGATAAATTTTCTGTAATCATCGTCTTCTAAGACTCTTTTAATACCTAAAATGGTGGTGCCTTCTACAGACATAATTGCTTTCACAGAATTTCTTAAAATATACTCAAGTCTTGGTCCCCAACTTTCGGCAAAAATTGCTTTAAATGAATTGACAATTTCAGCGGAAGCTCTATCAATAGACTCCCCTTCTTCAAGTTGCATAATATTAATTCCAACTGGTCTATCAAAATCTGAGGGGTCAACTAAAACTACATCTTTAATTCTTTCTTCAGGAATGTAATCTAAAATTTCTTTAATTAAATCTCCGTGAGGGTCAATTACCCCAACACCGTTACCTTTTAAAATATCTTGAATAATCATACTTAAAAATAATGATGATTTACCTGTACCTGTTTTACCAATCATATACATGTGCCTCAACCTATCGTTACCATCTTTAATACCAAACTCAATTGTTTTATTTCTGTAAGTTGTTTTACCAATATAAACACAGTCTTTAGTAGGTAAATTATCTGGAATTTCTGCTTGTTTTAAAGGAGCCCAGTCAATATTTGGAATATCAACGGACATTGATGGTAAATGATATATGGAAGCTAATTCTTCTGTATTTAAGATATACGAATTATTTAAATCAATTTTTCTATTTTCAAAGTCTGAAAGTAATTTAGCTCTATCTATCTCTTTAACTTCTACAAAAGAATTTAAGTTAGTTCTGGAGAATTGCTTAAAGGTAGCAATACAAGATTTATAATTTTCTTCCGAATCTAATGGATCGTTTGAGTAAGAAATTATTCTTATATATGAATCAAATCCAGATCTAGTTAATTTATTTTCAATTCCCGCTACAGTTACTTCCTCTGATTGAGAAAGTCCAGTGATAGCTTTGGCCGCTGTCTCTTTCTTCTCTTTTTCAGGAGTGGCGGGACCAAAAATAACTGCCGAAACAATTAAAACAAAAACACTAAAAACCCAATTAATAAATCTAAAAATTATATTTGCAGGCTTTTTATCACCAAATTCTTTTTTCTTTATCTTTGAAACTGCGTCATACCCAGCCATTTGCCAATTATCAGGTCTTGGCTTAATCACCATTTGAATAGCAAGTCCTTCATCTCCAGAAACTTGAGATAAAGATGATGTAAGTGCAGACAGAGGGTCAACTTCGAAATTTCTAAAAGTTAAAATTGGTAAATAATCTTTTTTGGATAGAACAATTGAGGATCCTTTTATCACTGAATAATTTTTTATTTCAGGGGCGTAGTCGACAATCCTTGATATTTGGGACATCGGGTATTGAGCATAAATTTGGGATTCTATGTGAGAAGCTAAATGAATAGGACAAGCAACAATAAATTTTATTTTTTCGTTTTTAACTAAAATCTCAAATGAAAAATGATTAACTTCTCCTTCTTCTTTAATAATTCCATGTATAACTGAAAATAATTGTTCAGCAGCTAAAGGATCTGATTGAGTTACTCCCCTATCTGAAACAGTGGTTGGTCTAACAACTTTAATCTCTAAAATTGTTTTTCCATCCATTTCATAAAAAGATTTTTTAGGATTGAAAAATTCGTCTATTTTTTTAATTATATTTGCCATATCTCTGTTTATTATTATTCCATTATTCTCCACAATTTTATATATACAAAAAAAGGGCGCCACTCAAAAATATGTGAGTGGCGCCCGGGAGAGATATGCTTATATATTACCTTAAATCTTCTGAAATGTCAAGGCCTAGAACGATTACTATATCAGATTTGATAATCTCGCTATACTCCATCTTGGCGTCGTTACTGCCTTCCTGAAATTCGGTCTTATTTTCAATATTTAGTATATTAGCTAGATATTCCAGAGATTTACTCTCACCTTTATAGATAATCTGAGACTTCTCTAAGTTCTCATTTCTAGATGAAACATCAACTACCCTACCACCCATATTAGATACATATCTGGAAACTCTTTTCCCTAAACCATTTACCCCTGTAGCATTCACAACTGAGATTGAAAGCTTTTCGTTAGCTATTTCTGAATCTAAATAAATTGATTTAAGCTCTTTATCTAATTGAAAAATGGAATTAATTGAAGAAGATTTTTTATTTTCGACATTTATATCTTTAGCATAGGAATACATTAAAAAAGTATTTCTAATTCCAATATTTTTAATGGCTAACACCTCACCTAGATCTGTAATTTTTATCTCTCCTTGAACTGTTTTTTTATAAATCTGGAATTCGTCATTACCAAAAACCATTGAGTGATTAATTATCAATCCGTAGTTTTTCTCGAATGCTAAAACCAACTCATCTTGATTAAATGAAGTTTTTTTAAATAAATACCTCAAAGAAGAAACATTTTTATTAAAATAAAAGTTCTCTTCATTCACATCAATTGAGTATGTAAATAATTTCTCATTTACTTTATCAAATACAACTAGGTCGACTTGAGAAATCTCATTTAATGAATTTTTATTAACTAAAAGTAAGTTAAATTTGTCTGCATTTTTAAAATCCTTACCTACCCCACTTTTTGCTAATGAAAAGCTGTATTCAAGAATATTGTTTAAAAAAATTTGGGAAACAAACATCACCAGTACAATTGCAAGTGTACTATAAATTAAAAAAGACTTTATTTTTTTGGCCAGTTTTTTTGACTTCGTTTTGGTGGCAGTTCTTCTTCTCATAATGAAAATTTATAGAAAGCGGGAGAATTCTTCGGGTATGTTAGTTTCAAAAAAGAATTTCTCACCTTCCATACCATTAAATGTAACCGATTTTGAATGTAACATCAACCTATTTATTCCTAAATTTTCATATAATTCTCTGTTAGTTGCGGATGAGTAAGTTCTGTCTCCTAAAATTGGGTAACCATATGCCGCTAAATGAACTCTAATTTGGTGAGTTCGTCCTGTTTTCGGGAAACAATTGATGGAAGTAAAGCTTCTTTCATCTTCTTTGCTCACTTTTATTCTTTCAAAATAAGTTTGAGATTCTTTCTCACCTCTAACAATGGCAAATTTAAATCTTGATTTTGGATCTCTGCCGATTGGAGCATCAATTTCAAATCTCTCTTCAATTACTTCCCCAAGACAAACGGCAACATATTCCTTTTTAACTAGTCTTTCTTTAAACAAGGATTGAAGGTATGTAAAGTAAGTTTCATTTTTGGCAACAATCATCACTCCAGAAGTATCTTTATCGAGTCTATGTACAATTCCATTTCTTTTTACAAAATCACTTTCAACATCATCTAGGTCCATTTCTATATTTTCTTCAATATAGTCCTGAAGTGTTGAAACTTTTACAGAGGCAGCCCTGTTGACTATCAAGCCTGATGGCTTGTTTACAACAATAAAGTTTTCGTTTTCAAATATTATTTCAATGTTTTGATTCATAAATTTAAAGGGAGTTAATGATGTCAACTAGTTCCTGGGGGTTGACTGATGATTTTACCACATATTTCTGCGCTCCGTACCCAGATGCCGCATCTAAAACATCACTTCTATCAATACTTGATAGAACTAGAACCTTTTTTCCAGCTAGAAGATGTTTTTCTTGAGAATCTTTTAAGATGTCTAAGCCGTCTTTGTTAGGAAGCATGATATCAATAACAAGTGTGTCAAAGTTTCCTCTTGATATCTTTTCGAACCCGCTATCCCCTTCCATAGCTGTGTCAACATCAAACCCGTTGTCTTTTAAAATATTGAGGTATAGTTCGGATATATCTTTGTCGTCTTCAATTAAGAGTATTCTCATAAAATGTTTAAATATTTCTTTACTTCTACAATAAATTGAGCTGGATTAAGTTCAGACTTAATCACATAACCATTGGACCCTAGATCTATAGATTTAGTAATTATGTCGTCATTATTTAAGTTACTAATAATTAAAACTGGTTTATCAAATTTAGTTCTAATTTCTTCCAGAATTCTTAAGCCATCTACTTGAGGAAGCATAATATCAAGCAGCATTAAATCCCACAAATTTTCTTTTGCCATTCGAAGGCCTGAAATTCCATCACCTGCTTCTAAAACTTCAAACCCATTATCTGTTAGTAAATCTCTATATAGTTCTCTAACATCATGCTCATCCTCAATGATTAAAATTTTAAATTTGTCCATAAAACTATTTTAGTTTAAATAAAAGTTTTAGCAACCTCCAAACTAGAGGATTTATATTTAAAACAATATTCTAAGTTTAAGGAACTAATAAAAAAATAAAATCCAACAAAAAATATAAAGTCAGCATAATCCCCAATTACATAAAGATTTATTAAATTTAAATCAGAATAAATTAAATCACCAAGAAGCCAAACTAGCTGACCTAGTAAAAACCATTCCATTACAACATCCGGGTTAAACACATTCTTTAACTGTAAATTAGCAATTAAAGCTAATGAAATGAAAGATTCAACAAAATAAAATAAGTCAAAGAAACTTGTACCCAAGTTCGAATTTAAAATTGAACATAAAATATAAATTAAACAATTTAATATTAAAACCGAAAGCGCTGTTTCTCTTTTACTGCATTTAGCATCCTGGTAGTAAATGCCAAAAATAAAGAATTGTTTAATTAAAATCTGAAAAATAAATAATACATTTGTAATGTCAGTTAAAGATAATGCATCCATAAAAGTTAAATTTCCTACTAGGAAAGATAAAAACCCAATCAATAAGAAACTAGCGGACGCACGTCTTCCAACTTCTCTACTTTTTAGCAACATAAATATTAAGAATAAAATCCCTATAGAATTGTAAAAAAGGTAGAAATATAAAAAAGTAAAATTGGGGATAATTTTAGAGATGGAAAAAAGTCCAACTCCGAGAGCAAAGTAAAGATTGATGTAACCCTGTATTTTTGTCACAAATATTTTATTTAATTATTGATATGGATTTTGCCTTATTATTGATATAAGTCAATAGAGTAAAAAATATAACCAGATCTGGTATATTGCTGTAAAAAACAACTAAATAAATGTAGTCAATCACCTTTTCGCCATTTAAAAAGAACCCTAAAACTTGAGAAATAAAAGAAATAAGAAGTATGGTTAGGTAAAAACTATCTTCTTTGATGGATTTTGTGACATAACTTAATACAAAAATTGAGCACAAAAAAACGGCGCCGAAAAATGGATTAAAAAATTCATTCACGGCGCCGTTTTTTAAAGATAAATGTGCGATATTGCAGATAACTATACTAACGAGTAGTATCTTCTTCAGCTTCAGGGAATATCTCAAGTCTTGCTTTATCAATAGGTTTTCCAGTTTTTTCATCAATTCCATATTTACCTTCTTCAATCTTTTTTAAGGCTTTATCTATTTTAACAAGAACAGTTTTTAAGTAAGAAGAATTCAATTTATCTTGTTCAATGACCATATCCTCCATTACCTCATCAATGTAATCAGAATCTCCGACATCTCTTCCCTCAGTGTGCTCTGCATCTTTAATTTCCTTAAGAATTTCTTCTCTTCTGGAAAGTAATTTCTCTTTTGAACTTTGAATAAAATCTTTGGTTAATTGATTATCCATATATTTAAACCTCCTAAAAATTAATAATGCGTTCATTGTATTAAGAATTATGTAAAAAATCAAACCATTTGAAGCAAAAGGGAAAATTAACTGGTAATTAGTAATCAAAAAGATAAAGACAAAACTAAAAAAACCAGAAATAAATCTTTTTTTAACTAAAAGTAAAATTAAAGTGCCTGCAAATAACCAAATTAAGTTTAAATTTGAGAATAAGTTATTATAGTCTAATAAAAATAGTAATAATGAAAAACTCGTTGCAATAGTAAGTGAATCTAAAAGGTGGTAAACAGAAAATACAAACCTTCTTCCTAAATAAAAAGCTAAAACAATACTTAGCGATAAAGAAACAAAAAGGGCATCTTCTGTTAAATTAAAATTTAAAAGAATTTCAGTAAGAGAAGGAAAATTTTGATAATTATTAGCCAGGTAGTAAAGTTTCAAAACTAAAATTTGAAAAACTACAAATACAAAAAAAGTATCAAATGAATACTCTCTTCTTAATCCTCTAAAGTGTAGGTATTTAAAAATAAAATACAAACAAAATATTAAAACTAAAATTATTTTATAAGAATTTAAAAAGTTAATAATTTCGGGCATTTATTGTTTCTTATGCTCTAGACATATACTCATTAGATCTAGTGTCAATTCTAATTTTATCGCCAATTTTGATAAAAGTAGGAACTTTAACAGTTAAACCATTTTTTAGAGTGGCATCTTTAAGTGTATTTGTCACTGTATTACCTTTAAATCCTGGTTCTGTATAGTCTACTTCAAAGACCATGCTATTTGGAACTTCTACAGAAATAGGAGAATCTTCAAAATACATTAAAGTATAATTTTCATTTTCTTGTAAGAAATATTTGTTATCGCCAACTATATCTTCTGAAACTTCAATTTGTTCATAAGTTACAGGGTCCATAAAAACATAGAAATTACCTGAGTAAAGAAATTGAACAGTTTTTCTATAAACGTCAGCTTCTTTGAATGAATCGGCTGCACTGTATGATTTCTCAGACAAACTACCGTCTAATAAGTTTCTAACTCTTACTCTTATGGTTGCTCCACCTCTAGCTGTTTTGGAGTGTTCATATTTTTCTACTTTAAATGGGATGTTGTTATCTTGATAAACAACTCCAGTTTTTAAATCTGATGCGTATAACATAGTTTTTCCTTTATAAATTACTTACTGGTACCATGGGAGGGATTTGAACCCTCAAGAGATTGCTCTCATTGGTTTTTGAGACCAACGCGTATACCGTTCCGCCACCATGGCATGTTGCCATTATACCAAATGATAACAATTACTGAGTCTGGTGAGCTACTTCATAAAACCTGGTTCTATCTCCCTTAAAGATTAAGGGAATTTCTCCAGTCGCACCCGCTCTGTGTTTAGCAATAGAAAGCAAATAATCTTCTCTATTATCTTTTTGAGGTCTAGATAAAAACATTACCACGTCAGCGTCTTGCTCAATAGATCCCGAGTCTCTTAAATCAGAAAGTTGAGGTCTTGAGTCGTCTCTATTTTCTACCGCTCTGGAAAGCTGCGAGAGAGCAACAACCGGAACTTTCATCTCTCTAGCAAGATTTTTAAGACCCTGAGAGATGTCGGATACTTGTTGTACCCTACTTTCAGTCACATATGATTTACAAAGTTGTAAGTAGTCAACCATCACTAAATCAATTGGAGTTTTCATAGCCAGTCTTCTAATTTTAGTTCTCATCTCTAAAACAGAAATTCCAGGGGTATCATCAATAAAAAATTTAATATCATTTAACTCACCCATCGCAATCGAATACTTCTCCATATCTTCGTCAGTTAACTGACCATGTTTAATTTTCCAGTTTTCAATATTAGCTTGAGCTGAGATCATTCTTTGAATAATTTCTTCTTGTCCCATTTCTAAAGAAAAGAACGCGACACTTTTACTATGATTAATGGCAGCAAACTGAGCTATATTGATAGCTAAAGAAGTTTTACCAACAGAAGGCCTTGCAGCCAAAATAACTAAAGCTTCTTTTTGCAAACCTGACATCATTCGGTCAAGAGATTTGATACCGGTTGGAACACCTCTTAAACTTCCACCATTTCTTTGAAGTTCATCTAATTTTTCAAAAGATTTTTCAAGGGTATGAGAAATTGGAACAAAGTCACTCTTAACTGTATCTCTATAAATTGAAAACAAATTTTGCTCAGCTTTATCAATGATTGAGTTAACTGAATCTTCTTCATAAGCAAGCTCAGTTAACTTAGCAGCTGATGAAATTAAGTTTCTCCTAATAGCAGCTTCCTGAATAAGTCTGGCATGGTTTGTGGAATTAGCTGAACTTGAAACAAAGTAAACTAATTCGGTAAGATAAGCAACTCCCCCACAATCCTCCAACTTACCATCCTTATTTAATTCATTTTGCAAAGTAATCACGTCAATCGGCTCTCTTTTTTCATAAAGAGAAATCATGGCATGAAAGATATTTTGGTGAGCTGTTTTATAAAAATGTTCTGGTCTTAAAAAATCCACAATATTAATCATGGCGTTTTTATCAAGTAATATAGAACCAAGAACAGATTTCTCTGCGTCAATATCCTGTGGAGGTAGTCTAAGATTATTTTTTGTACTCATTTAATTAATTCCCTTTCAATAAAATTAATTAGTGATCTTGATTTAGAATAATTATTCTTGTTTCTTTTTCGTCACTCTCGGGGGTAGTTATTTTAAGTGAGTCTAATTTTTCTGGATTTGAAACTCCCATTTCGTGTAAAAATTTAGAAACGTCGTCTAAATCTTTTTGAGAACTGTCTTCTGATCTGTAATGCATCGGTATTACAATTGCTGGCTCTAATGAAGAGATAACCTTTGAAGCTACAAAAGCATCAATTGTGTAGTGACCCCCAACTGGAATTAGTAAAACATCTACCTTCCCCATCTTAGAAATAGATTTTTCATTTAATTCGTGACCTAAGTCACCCAAATGAACAATACTTATACCCTCTATTTCTATTTGGAAAACAATATTTTTTCCTCTTTCCTCACCTTCTTTATTATCGTGAAAAGTAGGTATTCCTGTGATATAAACATCATCAATTTCAAATTCGCCCGGGGTATTAATTAATCTATCAAAATTAACTTGTTTATTAAATGAGTGGTCTTCATGGTCGTGAGTGTTAAGTAATATTTTCGCTGTTTGCTTTGGCATTTTAAATCCAGTTATTTCTGGGTTGTATGGATCAACAACTAAACTTACTTTTTTACCCTTGATTAAAAAGCATGAATGACCAATGTGTGTAATTTCCATGTGTTAATCATATCAAAAAGTTACAAATTTAGAATAATTGATTTAAAATTAAATTATGATTTCAACAAACCCTTATAAAGGTACCAAAGACTTCTATCCTGACGACATGGCTATTCAAAATTATATTTTTGATGGCTGGAAATATGTTTGTGAGTCTCATGGTTTTTTAGAATATCAAACCCCTATTATCGAAAATGCAGAAGTCTACAGAGCAAAATCAGGTGAGGATGTTGGCAACAAAGAGCTTTTTACTTTCACAGACCTTGCAGAAAGAGAGCTTTCTTTAAGACCTGAAATGACACCATCGGTAACCAGAATGGTAGCTGCAAAATATAAAGAGATGTCAAAACCAATTAAGCTCTTCTCTATCGGCTCTTTTTACAGAAATGAAAAACCACAAAAAGGAAGAAACAGAGAATTTTGGCAATTAAACGCCGACATTTTTGGAGATGAATCAATCAACTCCGATATTGAAATTGTTAACTTGGCATTAAATATAATGAATTATTTTAAGGCACCAAAAGAATCATTTATCTTAAACATAAATCACAGAAAACTAATCAATTCATTTTTAGAATCAATTAATGTGGGGGATAACCAAAAGATAGAAGTCATTAGAGTCATTGATAAGTTTGAAAAGCTCTCGCCTACCGTTTTTAAATCTGAAATCCTTAAAATTGTTTCAGAAGAGCAATTTGAAAGTATTTTAAAATTTTTACAAAACGAACTCTCTGATTTAGAAAATATCTTCCCCAGCATTAAACTAAACGAAGGATATTTAAACTTAATCGAGTTAATGAAAAGTCTAAAAGAACTTGGTTTAGATCAAAATGTCAGATTTAAATCCTCTCTTGTTAGAGGTTTTGATTATTACGACGGAATTGTCTTTGAGATGAACGATCAAAACCAAGACAACCCAAGGTCTCTTTTTGGAGGCGGTAGGTACAACGGTTTAGCGGATATTTTTGGCTCACAAAACTTCCCAGCTATTGGCTTTGCTCCAGGCAACGAAACTTTCAGAATCTTTTTAGAAAATTGGGGTTTAATTCCATCAATCGAAGGCCTTTCTAAATATAAAAAGATTTTTATTTTTTCAATTCACGACCATAGTAACGAAGAAATAACTAAAAAACTACAAAACCAAGTATTTATGATTTCAAATGAAATAAGAAATCTTGTTAAAGGTATTATTGTGGACACCTCTCTTTCGGCCAAAACAACATCCTCTGGTGTTGAATTTGCTTCAAAAAAGAATTTTGATTTTGTAATAATTATTGGAAAAGACGAAATAGAACAAAATACTGTCACTATTAAAAAATTAAGCGATGGTTCCCAATTTAATCTAAGTCTTCATAGTTTAATCAGTTATTTACAAAAACAGCCGCCCCATGAAAATTCTTAACTATTTATACCTTTTTGTTGCAACTGTTATCTGGTCTTTAGCAACTCCTCTTGTTAAGTACGCTTTAAACGATGTAGATCCCTATTTTTTCCTCTTCAGTAGATTTTTAATTGTAGCTATTCTTTGTGCACCATATCTTTGGATGATAGTTTCCAAAAAGAAATATTCAGCTTATGACTGGTTTAATATAGCTTTATTTTCAGTTACAGGACAGGTTACCTTAATTATCTTTTTTGCAGGTCTAGATTTAACTACCTCAAGTGACGCCATTATTATTGGGCTCATTGCACCATTAATTACTATTGCGGCAGGACATTATTTTTATAGAGAAAAAATTAATTTGTTTAAAGAAATAGGTATTTTGGTAGCTTTCTTAGGTGCAATCTTAGTCATAATTGAACCTCTTCTTTCACAAACAAATGGGGTAGCAAAAAATAGATTTTTAGGAAACTTACTTATCTCCTCTACTATTTTAATTGGTACATTTTGGGTAGTGTATTCAAAATTTTTATTTGGAACTAATTCAATCAAACTTATTTCCTGGATGAAAAAAATTAATATTAAACTTCATAAAAAGAAATATTCAGAAACTGATTTTACAATTCTTTCTTTTTACGGTGTTTTTATTACCACTATACCTTTCTACCTCTTCAATTTTAATGAATATAACCAGAAAATCATGACAATATCGCCTTCTTCCCTAGGTGTCATACTTTATATGGCTATTTTTTCATCAATTGTCGCATATATTATGTATACAAAAGCTCAAGCTAA
>Ga0214923_10005021_pt1 | contig 15598 bp, 8 predicted proteins | sample LL1510_MetaG_FD_177993 | JGI IMG/M metagenome (GOLD analysis project Ga0214923, IMG submission 177993) | Freshwater microbial communities from Lake Lanier, Atlanta, Georgia, United States - LL-1510 | ecosystem: Environmental > Aquatic > Freshwater > Lake | place: USA: Georgia | collected 2015-10-15
GATGTCCGTATCATTTTGCTGGTATTTTAGTTCATTTTCCAAACTATATTGACCAGATTGATTTAGAACAAACTTGGATACGCAACTTTCTTTTCAAGTACATGCATACATCTTGGATGTCAGAAAATTTAATACGCAAATGTCAAGAACACCTCAAGTTAATCGAGAAAGTTAAACAAATCGTATGCTTCGAACTTACGAATATTCTTTCAATCGGTGTCATTCAGTTTTGCTTACAATCTTACTTTTGATCTTGTTATTTCATTTGCTCTTTTTCATTTTTGCAACTCATTTTCCTTCTATTTTCCTCATGATGTCTATCCTCCATTTTTTCACGTGTCTTCATTTAAACCGAGATTTTCAACCATTATCGAATAAAACTTGTTTTATTTTTCACCCATATGTATAAGTATAACAACGTAATAATCAAAAAAAAGACAGTATGTATTTAGACTATGCAGGTTCAGCTGTTGCTACAACTACTATGTTAGATCACATACATAACGAACTACGTAAACGAGTTCAAACACATCAATTAACGAATCCACATACACACATTCATGAAGACGATGATTATATCACCGAGTGTCGACGTCTGTTGTGTCAACTAGTCAACACAAGTTTGGATGAATATACACCTATCTTCACGATGAATGCAACACACGCTATTCAACTTGTTGGTCAACTTTTGCCTGTCAACCATTTTGTATACACAAAGTCCAACCACAATTCTGTGCTGGGATTACGTAATGTGTACAAAGACGCATCGATTACGTGTGTTTCCTTTGATTCCACTCGTACTTCATTTACGGGTACAGTCTTACAACAAAAAACTCCAACTTCAACATCAACCACCTTGATTGCACTACCAGCCGAGTGTAATTTTTCAGGAGAATATTACTCGTTAGAATGGATTGAAACCTTGCGTTCATGGTTCCCATGTACCAATACTCTCGTGTTGCTAGATGCTGCAAAATATTGTGCAACAAACCATCTGGATTTGGCGAGGTGGAAACCAGATTTTGTGCCTATTTCCTTGTACAAGATCCTTGGATTTCCAACTGGATTAGGGGTTTTGTTTATTAAAAATTCAATCCGATGTCTTTTACAAAAAACGTACTTTGGTGGAGGAACCTTAGATGTAAGTATTGCCGATAGACTTGTTACCATTCCTAAACAAGATTTTATTTCCAAGGTCGAAGATGGGACAATTCCATTTATCACTATATTGCAAGCAAAATTAGCCTTAGAGTATTTCTTTGAACATATTCAACCATCGTTATTTACCGTGCAACAAATCAGTGATTATGCCTACAACTTTGCCAAAGAACTCGTTCATACCAATGGGACAAAGATGTTACGTGTGTATCGTAAAGACGGATTAAAGTATGGAAGTATTTTGACGTTCAACGTTATCAACCAAGATGGAGAATATATCGGATACAAGGATGTCGAACGAATGGCTAAACAACATAAAATCATTTTACGTACAGGTTGTTTTTGCAATCCAGGTGCTTGTTCAGAATACTTGGATATACTGTCTGAGGATATTTTGACGAATCATTCTAAGGGACATACTTGTTCTAACCAACAAGATGTGATTGATGGGAAAATAACAGGTGCATTACGTATTTCATTTGGATATGGTTCTACGTACAACGATGTTAACACCTTCTTTGATTGGTTGAAACGCGTGTATGGCACCACAACATCATTGATAGACACAAGTATCTACTTGGGTAAAAAACCACGTATTACCTCGTTTACTTTGTATCCTATTAAATCATGTGTGGGACAATCTGTTGAATCATGGGTGTTAAACACCAGTGGATTCGTCTTTGATCGTATGTTTGCCATCTACGATGAACAAGGCAAAATGGTATCATTACAACGTAATATTCGATTGGGATTAATCAAACCTGAAATCAACTTGCAAGAACGAATATTGTACATTCATTTTGAAGACGATTGTTTTGTTGTGAATATCGATACCTTTGAGAATCATAACCACTCGTTGGTTAACACATGGTTATCCAATGTATTACAACAAAAAGTCATGCTGATAAAACAAACAGAACGTAATAAAAACTTTTCCAATACTTCTCCCTTCTTGGTGTTAAACGAAGAATCATTATTAGATTTGAACTTACGTATCATGAACAAACATACGATATTGAGTAAATTACCTGATTTTTTTAGTTGGAAATCTATTGCTGTAAAGCAACCATGGTTGCATGAACAAATCAAAGCAGAACGGTTTCGACCTAATATTATTATCAAAGATTTGATGCCATACCAAGAGGATAAAATTACTTCGTTCAACGTGAAAAACAAAGACATTACATTTGTGTCAGAACGTCAATGTTCCAGGTGCTATACCACAACCATGAACACGGAAAAACAATCGAGAGATCCGAATTTAGAACCTATGACTACATTGTTAACCTACCGTAAAAAGAAAGATGGTGTTATGTTTGGCGGACTGTTCTTTTTAGACGTTAAGAGTGAAGGTATGACAATCAGTATACACGATGAAATTGATGTTAGCATATGAATGACAGAAGGAAGGAAAGAACAAATTATATTTTATTTATGCTTTTGAATCCAAAACGTAGGTTCAATAAAAACAAGAACAAATGATGAAGTAGTAATAATAAAACTTAGTTGATTTTATTAAACTGTGAACATATTTAAAGTGGTGTTGGTAATGGACGTCCTGTACCTACATCTGTATAGCCCAAGGATTGATTAAAGATGACAGCCTTTGTAGCGTCTGTGGGAGTAGCCCAGTTGAAGTATGGCTTGAATTTCATGGAGCTCCAAATACGTTGATTGTAGTTCCAAAACATACCGTTATCAGGCAATTGAGCATTTGGACCTAACTGTTGTAAGCCACCATCTGTAACTGTTACTTGTCCTTTAGCTCTATAGTATTCAGACAATAATTGTTTTTGACGACGATATACACGAGCTTCTGCTATTTGGTCTATGCTGCATACAAATGGTGATTGAGGTCCACATTTATATGGAACTTGACCTGCATATAAGAATTTCACGACTCCACTAGCTAATAATTGTTTGAATGTTATACCTGTTTGTTGATACCATGAACCACCATTAACAAACTTTGTGGATAAGTCATAAGACGCAGCTTGATATTTCGATAATACTGTGTTTGTTGGGTCATAAATAGCAACAGCTGTAACACCGCTAATAAATAAGCTATCCCAGTCTAAGTCTGCTGTACCATATTCAGGCTTTGGTACATTAGCAACTTGATTTGTAACTTGAGTTGTTTTAAATGTTGTTAATAAGCAGAATAAGCCCCCATTTTGAGAAAGAGCATCTTGAGGAGTAAATACGACAGTTTGTGAGTTCGTAGATGGTGTTATAGATCCTGCAGCAACAAATAATGATGTTAAGTTTACGGCATAAGGTGTATTATATAACAGCTTAAAGTTAAGAATTTGGCGTCCATATGATGAACTGTTTGCTCTACCGTATCCTCCGCCCACAACATATAAGTTTTTATTATTGTACACCATTTGACCAAATGCAGATGTTTCTTGAGCTCCATTTCCAGCATTTTGAATCATGACATTAGTTGTTGGATTAGTGGTATCTGGTAAATAAGATTCATCCCACATGACATCACTAGCTACAATTTGGCCTAAAAAGTCACCATTGTCAGCACGATAAAAACGTAACCAATCACTTTGAGATACTACAATTAAATCATTTACAACAAATCCTTGATTGTTGCCAAGTTGTCCTCGACCTCCATAGATTTGATTAAAAAATAAATTAGGAGCACTATACGAACCAAATGTACTTGTAGTGTTAAATGTACCTACAGCACCAGTATTTACATTAAGTTCATATCTGTGTGGTGTATTTATATATGTACTAAACACAGTTTCAATAGAACTTCCATCGTCATTCAAAGATACAGCTGTAACAGTTCTTCCTCCTGCGACTTGAGCGCTATTTTTTGCTGGAACACTTGTACCAGAAGTTGTGTTACGCACATATGCTTTTCCATCTGCTGAAAGTTTAGATCTTAAAGGAACCAATAATGGTTCATTTGTTCCATTTATAGGATCAACAAGGTTTTGAACTTGAGAGAATACAGAATTCATGTCATAACCAATATTAGCTTGTGTATTGCTTGTTCCTCCAAAAAGATAAAAGCCAAATACATCTTTACCTCCTCTAACTCCAAGGTACATGACACCAGCAGAATTCAAACTTGCAACAACTGTTGGCAATTGGTGTATATTAGAAACATTGCCATATGAGTAAGAGTAGCCAGTAGAACCTGTTTGAGATACAATTTGTTGTCCTAATATACCGTCATATGAACATGCAAATCTTGTTCTACTTCCATTGCTAATATTTTGACAGGCAAGATAACTTAGGTAATTAGCTGATTCAGCCAATGTTTTGGACCACATTTTCTGACTTAACTTACCTCTTTGATAAAAGGTATATTTACCGCATGTCATTGCACCATCAACTTCATCAGTATTAAAGCAAGATGTATCATATTGATAATAATCTGGGATCCAATAACCTGCATTCAAACTAAACATTTCATTGAAGTTAATTCTGCCTCTAATAATCTGTTCTACTTGCATAGTCTTCATGTTAATTTGTGATGTGTTGTTACAAATAGCTGCTCTTCTACGATTGGACATGTAACGGACATGATAATTTAATAACTGTTCAAATAACGCTAAGCATTCAAGTTTTTGTTGTCCTGTTAAAGTTGGTCTTTCGCCATATGGATTTGTATTCCAAATACCAAGATAATATTGAGATCTAGTAACATCCATATTAAATGTTGATGTTACACCATTAAGAATATTTGTCCATGTTGATAAAGATTGACCAGCCCATAATTCATATGCTAACCAACCTAAGACACTTCTAAATGCAAAAATACCTGCTAATGAGCAATCGAATACAATTGTTCCATTAGCGTTATAAATTGCTGTATCTACTCCGTGACAAATCTTCTTGGGACCTGTACCAGGTGTCGTTTGTATGTTATCTAAACCCAATAACCGAAGTGTTGTTGCGCTCACAGGTAATCTGCCAGATTGTTTATCAGCAATAAACTGTCTTGCACAATAATTACCGCTATCAACCATTTCATATATAGGACAACTTGTTAAGTTGCCAGCACCACAAATCAAATGTGAATTACCTTGGGAATCTTGCCAGACACTAGGATTGCCATAAATACCACCACCATAGTAATTTAACTGCTTTGCTTGCCAATCACTTAGTACTGCAGTACCAGCTGCATTTGAGTTAAATGTCATCTTGATCGGTTGTCCATTAAAGACTTCACCTAATACTTGGAAGACAACTTTGCCAGGATTGACTGTTTGTGGTGTAGGATTGTTAGCACCTGTGTATGTATCTCCAGGTAGTAAAACACGAACTACGTTAGATGATAATGCAGATTGGCATTTGTTGAAAAAATCTTGAACACCAGTGGCACTTAATGTCAGAACATTGCCATATGTTGTATCATATTGAGATGCAAATGGTGTTGTATAACTATTAAGACCAAACAATCCAGGACCTGTTCCTGATCTCCAGTTATACCAACTTAAGTCCCATTCATCTGATACATAGAATTGAGTGCTATCAAATGCATGACCATCTGGAAAGTCAAATGTACCAAATACAGGTTGTGCAGGAACATTAGCTAATGGGTCGTTTGAAGGTGGAATTTGAGGGTTAAAGTTGTTTGTAAAAGAAGCATTTGGAATTGAATAATCTGCATAAAAAGATTGGAATGGCAATAGAAAATTGTAAGATGTTAATTGGTATCTAACTGCAAAACCGTTGTTCAAAATGAGTTGGCGTAATTGAGCATTTGGTGATGGATCGACTAAACTACCAGGAGATGAAAGATAGTTACCTCCAGATTGTTGCACATATCTAATACCAGTGGTTGTATCAATGTATTGTGGCGTTGTGATAGCACCTGCAATAGGGTAAAATTTCACACTTAAATCAGACAATGTCATAGCTCCATTAAAGTAAAAGTTTTGTTGGTAAAAGGTTCCAACTCCATCAGTACTTTGTACATATGTTTGACCATATACATCTTGGAACATTCTTCTGTTGTTAGGGAAGTAGAAGGAACCTGTTCCAGCTTGTGTTTGATCAGCATAATATGCACTTTGAGTATAACCTCCTGTGATACAACAAATTGAAATAACCATACGTTGTTTCCCAGCTGATCTAGAACCTGTTGCTGAACCAGTGTAAAAAGTGAATCGTGTATAACCTTCTCTCCAAGAACCTGTAGATGATGTAGAAACATTTCTGTATGTGCTAGATGCACCAACAACTGAGTCACGGATATCAACTAATGGATAGTTGAATGCAAGAGGGTTGTATGTAGAAGTGAGTGGATCCATGGTAAAAGAATGAATAGATAAGGTATCCCCAGCAACATATTCATCAGGCATGGTTCTATATTGCATGATAGGAACTAAACGATATCCATCTATAGATGCATAAACACCTGTAGGTGATGCAGGTGCACCTGTACATAAAGCAAAGACATTGATTTTACCACATGAAGTATCCCATTTTGCGTTGGATAATGGTGTAACACAAGAAGCACGATTCATGATAGAAGTTCTATCACCACTAGCATATGAAGCTTGAGATGTACTCCAAACATATATGAATGTAGCTTGTGAACCTGTATTACCAGAGAAAACATTTACAGCTGTTCCATCAGCTAATGATGTATACACACCTGTTCCTAATTGTGAAAAACTCCATTTCTTCATTAATTGTCCTCTAACTTGATCTTGTTGGATTTGCCAAGTAGAAGCTGCTTGAACACCAAAATTTGTAGGTGTTACAAATGGTGTATTTGAACCTATAGAACCATATGAGGTTGATTGAAACATGTTCTTAGGGTTAAGATTAACATCAAATACCAATAATCCATATGTTGCAGTATTGTTGATTGTTGTAACAAATAGATCATTTCCTAAGTTACATAAAAATCCATCTGTGATCGTAGCGTTTAACCATTGGTTGGAGTTAGATGCACCCCATAAGGTTTTAGTCATATTCACAACACTTCTAGCTATAACTTGTTTTGTTGAGATATCATATCTCCATATGTAGCCATAGTTACCGTACCAATGAAAAGATTCAACAGAAGCACCAATAATATTGTTATTACTATATATTGATGAACCATTTGTTCCATTTCTCCAAATACCAGATGGATCCGTAAAACCTGATCCCCAAGCACTATTAAAACCTGTATAACCAGCTAATGCAAATGAACCTGTTGATGTGATCAATCCTAAATCTTGAAGTAAATTCCATTGTTCACGACGTGTTGTTCTGTTTGTATTTTGCAAGTTGGATCCATTAGAATTATATGGACCAGTAAAGCTAATTTGTTGATTGGATGTTCCAAAGATGTATGTTCCAGTTGTGTTTTGATGCATAATAGGTGCAACTGAACTACCTATCATCGAAGGAATATTAGAAGAAGAATCTAATTGAAGATATTGTAAATTTTCTGTAGACAAACCACCAGCATCGTAATAGTGTTTGCTAATGGTATCTTCACCAACACTTCTGTAAATTTGACTTGGTTGCGTATCTGCACCATAGTAAGATTGAGTATTCATTGCACCTGCAGATGAATTGACAGGATTCACTGCAGCTTGTAAGTTGTAGATTTGGTCTTGCATCTGTAAGATGTTGGAATTACCAACTGTCATATTACCTAAGACAGTAGCATTGTTGAATTGAACTACACCTGTTGAAGTTAAGTTATTGATTGCAGCATTAACAGCTCTAAGATTACCAAATGATGCATTTGAACCTGTAAATTGAGCAGAGTTAACAAGTGGTGCTGTAACAGATGTTGTACCTACAAGTGTAGAACCTTGTACTTGATTTGTTGCAGTTACATTTGTTGCAGTTACATTTGTTGAATTTACTGTTGATGATGTTACAGTTGTAATGTTACCATTGGTTGCGTTAACAGTTGTTGCACCTACGGTTGTTGTTGTTAAACCACCTTGTAAGTTAGATGATCCAGTCACACTCAATGTACCACCAACTGTTTCGTTACCTAAAATATTAGCTGTTGTTGAAGTTATACTTTGAGTTGTAATATTGGAAAATGTACCTGTTTGTATATTTGTTGATTGTAAAATATACAAATTATTTATTTCAACATCACCAAATTTTTGATTAGGTGCTATTTGAGCATAAATCGGTAAGTTTGTAAAGTTTGCTGGATTACTAGTTTGATAACCAGACATATGTTTATTTGTGTAACAAGAAAAAAAAAAAAGAATTACTTTTGTTCAAAGAAAATGTGGATTATTATTTTGACTACTAGTCAAGTACGCGAAAATCTCAGATCTGAAGTGCTACTGGGTTCTCCTTGCATTACCATCGCTCGGCAAATTAACTCCCCAAGGGATGCGTTAATGAAATGATGGAACGAAGCGAAGCGGATGCTGAGCGTAGTGATGCCTGCCAGGTGGGCAGCGCCGCAGCTATGCGGCGCAACAATATATATTATAATTGTTTAGATTCTGAGGCAGATTTTGAAATCGATTGTAGCTCAGGTGGTAGAATCATGGATTATTGGACCATTAGGTCAGATGATCAAATCTTCATGAAATCAATTTTTTTTATAAATTGAGAAGACACTGAAATTTGACCAAGTCAAAAATCAATTCTCAAATCTGAGATTTCAGATTTCGCCTGGTAGGCGGGTAGTCAGAAAAATGGTGTTGAAAGAAAATCAAGAACAAAACGAAAGTATGACAATTGTTCTTATACATTGAGAACAAACTTATATAAATACTGTTTTATCACTTTTTCGTAATACATGAAAAACGATCATTTTATATAACAATACATTTCCAAGAAGATATTTAAGCATAAAATGTTAAATTGTTTAGTTTACTGATTGATATATGATGTATACTTACTACTACACATATAACATGTGACAAATGATTTACAACAATAGGATAACACATGAACTTAATAACGTTGTTAAAACTTAACACATCTACCATCTTTACAGCATCTTCTATAGTATTGGAACAAATCAGCATATATACAACTTTATCGTTTTGTATGGTATTGGTTAATGGCTATTGTTTTTGCAAAAACATTTGGTTTTCAACTTTTTAAAAACAGAAAAATAAGTTATTATAACTAAAAGTAGGCCTGCTAAAAAGTAGAAAGTATAACTACGATGTTATTAGAAATGTATGTCTTCGAAGATGCAATCCAAGAGAATAATTTGGCAAAAACAAGACAGATCTTAGACTTGTTGTTGTCTTTAGAATCACATACAGATGAACCTATTTTAAAATCATGGTTTGAACAATGTTGTAACAAAGCAAGATCCAAAGACATTATCAAGTTGGTATTTTGGTATTGTTTACAAAGCAAGAACAACGTACGTCGTGGTCACGAGCAAGATGAACGAAGAAACAAGATAGAATGGTGGTTAGATGTTCTTTTGAAGTTTAGTCATTTCACTTTTAAAAATGAACCTGGCTTTTCTTCTTATCAAAAATTTACCTGTATTTTTGAACTTGGTGTTTTATTTGATTTGCAATTATTAAACGAACACCAGAAGAGTGTTATTCAAGAGACCAAACAGGTTGTCTTTCGTACAAATCAACAATTTCGCGCATACCCTTTCTTTGCACTTGTTGAAAAACTCTTAGGACGTATAAATAACGTGTCAGCCATTCGTTCTTGCTTGAACGTTTTACGTGAAAAATACAACGAGTATTTAGCTTGTATATGTCCTTCACAAATAGAAGAGTTTGTCTTTGAACGTATACGTAACCAAGAGATTGGTGTTGCATTGTACCTCATGGATGAGTTTGATGTTTGTAGAGATGGTGTCATGAACAAGCAAATTATGAGACATCTACAGAAGATGAATATTTTGATGGAAAAAGACATCGTGTACAACTCCAAGCTACGCAAATGGTTTACAATTGCCCGTAATTTACAACAGTATCCAAAGTTACAATTACAAGTTAATTATTTGCATTGTATACGGGATCAAATGTTGGTGATTTTACGACAGATGGTACCTTTATCTTCTTCGATTATTGAACATATCCTTCATCCATACGTCGACATCAACTACGACGATGTCCTTCAAAACAAAGGTGGGGTTGATGGTGACGATGAAGAAGATAGCAGTTTGACATCATCTTCATCTTTTTCACACAGCAGGATTGATCTTGATAGTGATGAGGAAAGCGAGCAAGAAGAAATCGAGGAAGAAATAGATGATGAAGAACTCAATCTTTCAGATGATGATGATGATTTTCCGGAACGTCAAGTACAAAATGATACGACGACGAGTATTTTGGAGAATGAATACAAAGTAGAAGCGGAAATTGTACGTACTTTTTTTGCATAAAAAGCTTTACATTTGTGTATAGTAGTAACTTACTCTTTCTTTTGTTTGAAATCGAACACAAACTTATCAATAAAATATAGTTTTATTAATGCTGTTTTGCAAAAGAAATAAAAGAAAAAAATATACGATAAACTACGCTTCAGCTTCAACTTCAACTTTAGGTAAAAATCCATAAATCAATTGTTGACAATCCGTATGATAACAAGTAGACGTTGTGCAACAAATTTGCGAATAACACTGGACACAACACATGTGTAAACATGGAAATAACCAACCTAGATATTGCTTCTTGGGCAGTACGTGTTTACATCGGGGACATACATTCGAGGAAATAACATCAAAAGAAGATACATGAAATTGCTTGAAAACGTACATGAACCATTGTAACGAAACAAAAGATGGACACTTGAATGCTTTCAAACCATCAATAACACGTGATATACAAAGTTGTACGTTCCGTCGGTCCTCGTCGTTAAAATCTACAGACTTGGTCGTTTTTTCCAACCGTAAAGGTAAAGGTACAGCACCATCTCTAGTAACTCTCATTCGAATGATATGGTTCATATGTAGTGCGATTAAATGGGTGTTAGCATCAATATGATAAGGAACAAAATACACCAACTGTTGCAATAAATATATGAGTTTTGGTATCTGAAGGTGTAAAATATTTCCACACACGTAGGATGTATATAGATGGTGAACAGCAAGTATGGTTTGCAATGGATTTGATTCTTTGGATAAACGTTGAAGGTTGATGTCTGTCAATACTTTGAAACATTTGTACGCCAAGTGTATCCAGGAAAGTGTAGTAAAGGATGGTTCTTGTTGACGTGTTTTAAAGGTATAATTAAAAAAGTCTTTCAATGGATTTGAACTAGGTGCTAAATAACAATTCGACGTGCCCAGATTCGAACTGTTATCACACGTGGTGTTTTCTAGATTCGAACAAATAATATATACGACATTGGCGAAATCCACGAATATATCATACTTGTCTTGTTGATGTAAAAGATTTGTTAAAATCAACCTTGATGATTGGTGTGGAAGGTTGTGCAAATGTAGGTCAAACAAGTTGTTAAACGTTTGACGAAATCGACGATATACATACACGAATGTATCATTAATATATTCTTGACAAGTTGGTTCAAACAAACTGGGACATACAACAAGTTGATGAATGTTGAGCACAAACGTATGCTTGCTTGTTTGTATACATGATGAAAATTGTTCCAACGATAGATTGGCAACAAATAACCTTGGTTCAAACACGATGTTGAAGTTGTAAAATGTTTGATGTAGAAAACTTTGAAACTTGCCCACTTTCAAATTCATGCAATAAACACCTTGTTCCTTTTGTTGACACAAGGCAGAACAACATTCTTGTAAAAACATGTTGGAGTCTGCGGGTATACTCAATGTTTCATATGCGTTCAAATAAAGAAATACAACTTGATTCGTAGGATGTAATTCAAGATATTTATTGCATGCATATTCATACAACTTGTATTGTAACTGCATGGTTGGTATACAATACTTGAATTCAGCAGGTGGTGCCGTAAACACGAACAATTGGCATTTGATACCTAATAGTTGGGTATATTTGTGAACAAGAGATGCAGGTAAACAGGAACCATTCATAACAAAAATACAATCTACCAGGTTATGAATACTGTTCAAACAGGCTTGAACTAGTGTTGGAAAATCAACCATAAGAATCATACCAACACATTTCGAACTGTACATTGTACAAGTATTCATTCTGTTTTAACAACTCTCTTTGAATATGTCTCTTTTGTCAATTCTCTTTTAACAACAACTAACGTTTGTGTACAATCAAAACCTTTAAAAATCTATCAAGTTTTATTGAAAAAGATACTCCACAAAAAGATAAAAACAAAAAATAAACATTCTACTAAAAAACATTTTATGCAATAAAAACAACTAAATGAACAAGCACTAATTGCTGATATACGCAAAGTATTTACTACGACACATATGACATTGACGCTTGGATGTCTTCTTCATTTCATGATAACATGTTCGACAAATAGGATGACAACATGGAAATACAAAGCCAAATTGAGCTGTTTGATCTTCTTTCGGGGTTTGTTGCTGTTGTCGGTTATGTTGCTGTTGTTGCTCTTGTTGCTTTTCTTGTAAACTAAATTCGTCATTTCGTGAGATATAACATATCGGGCATTCCATTGTCTTGGGTACAGAACCATATATATGCTTGGAAAATAGGTCAAGTAAGGTTTGTATACAATCACTTTTCAGAGGTGGTAATACGACATCAAGTTTACAAAGTGATAACACATGTTTTAACAACTTGAATCCACGTTCATGAAACTGGATTTTTTGCGACTGAGATCTGTAAAAAACATGGTTGTAAAGTACGTCGCATAACGTGATACTTGTTTCAACATTGTTAGGATCTAGTTTGACCGATTGTTCTAACAATTTGAACTGTGTCATGAAATGAAAACGTAGTTGCTTGGACAATTTATACATCGTAAAGTAAAACATGGATGCATGACCATCATTCACTAACTTCATAAATGTACTAACATCTGCATTTGTACTTGGTGATTGTGTGAGTTTTGTCACGTACAATTGAACCAGACGAAAAGCTGTAAAATACCAGATCTGTGATTGTAGAGATGTTGCATACTTTTTTGCAACAAACGATTCATTGAAAAACAACTTACAAACATCTTGTAAAGGTGGATGAGATGTACTACTATTGGTTTCTATACGATCGCCGATGATCTGTAATAATTGTACAAAACGAAGAACAAAAGATGTTTCAAGTTTGTACAACGAATGATCGTCATCTTTGAACGCATCACCTGAATATAATATACGTAAAAAATACCGAGTATGATAATGGAACTCTTCCACAAGATCGTTGAATGTTGCATTTTGAAATGGTAAATATTTAGGTACACTGATGGTTAACCCTTCAGCTGCTGAAATCGTATGTTCATGAATCTTGATAATACTATCCTTGTTACTTACAGATAAAAGTTGACCAAACAAGGCCGTCATACCAGTTGGAAACATACGTTTGGAATCATGTAAATCAATATGAGGCATTTCTTGGGAGTGATATACCTTCATTTCAACATAATGGCACATATGTTCGTTTGAAGATGAAGAAGAACATGTTGTTGATGACGTGTTTGTGTGCAACAATTGTTGGGCAAACACATGAGGATGAAAAGATGGATGTTTACATTTCATTACCTCGTTTGAATGTAATAAAATACACACATGATTAGAACCAACATGTTGGTTTGCATATTGATATAATTGTTCATATAATGTGGTATACTCGTACTTGTAACAATGATCGGTGGATGAATCTGCGTAAGAATAAATATGGGACTTTAATTCTAATGCTTGACACTCTTGTTGAATTTTGTTGTTGTCTACAATTGCTTCTGAACAGTTGAGTACGATGACTGTAGACACGTATGGTTGAAGAGATTTCAAGGCATGAAGATACAAAGACGGTTGATCTCTAAGCAATAATAATCCAACACATTTGTCTTTGATGTTAATATCGGTAATAACAGGTTGATTCTCTTGTTGTTGACGCATTTGTTGCAAATACGTGCGTATAGATTGGAGTTGAAGGGTCAATCGTTGAATTTCTGAAGGTTCAGCATTGCTTTGAACGAGTTGTTGTAAGTGCAAGTACTGTTGTGTGAATAAATGTAATCGATTGGACAATGCTCTTCCTACATTACGAATCACGTTTTCTTCTTGTTGTTGTTGTTCTTGTACTTGCGGTTGTTGTTGTTGTTCTTGTTGTTGTTGTTGTTGTTGTTCTTGTTGTTGTTGTTGTTGTTGTTGTTGTTGTTCTTGTAGATGTTCTGCTACGAAATAATCAATTCCAACCTGTGGTGGAAAATACCTTGGAAAGTGTTGTTCTTCTTGCAGCTGTTGTTGTAGCTGTTGGGCTAATACATAATCAATTTCAACTTGTGTTTGATTCTGGTTTTGTTGTTGATGATTGGAACTCATGAATGTAGTTAAAAAAGTGATTTTTGTAAGTTAATAGAAACTGTTAAAAAACAACAATTGTTACTTGTTGGTTCACAACTTCTTTCGTGTTCACAACTTGTTTAGTATCTATATTTTGTTTAATAACTTGATCACATGAATTGAACCAACCAGATAAGGAGAAGAAGAGCAAGACATTTTCATGTACGTACTTTAAACACTCAATGTCAAGTTAATAAACAGATGATAAATTGATTTAAAGGAACGATACGATCAGTTTAATAAAAGACGTCACGACAAAAATATGACGGAACGCACATCTATCCTAGATTCTACATTCGCCTCCTTAGTAGCTGAAGTCAATGCTATAGTAACTCAGTTCGCACAACTAAACATTGCAGTTCAAGCGTTAGCTCAAAAGGTGCAACTTTTGTCAACATCAACGGTAGCACCTAATGTTGAACACTCTAATGTTGAAGCTCAAGTTACAAAAGATGTACAAGATATCGACGAAGTCATGAACGATGATGCGGTTGTAAACACAAACCCGGTTCAGCAGCTAAGCTCAAAGAGCATCAAGCATCACTTGTGCCACTATGACAACGTCAAAAAAGAGTATGTATTTCGATCTATTATTGATCTTGCACCCAGAGAAGAATGGAGTAATGTTGTACGTCAATCACTTGTCGTGAATGGAACATTCGACCTTCATGGTTTATCAGACACTCTTCATTATTACTTGTTTTTTGGTACACTAGCTTTCTTTTTGTGCAAAGACGGAAAACCAACCGACAAACGAGTTCGTCATGGAAATCAAACCAAACATTTAGCTGGTGAGTGGTTTGAACTGATATGCAAGCTCATGATACGTTATGATGTTCAAGTTACTTGTAACGTTAACCAAACGAATGATACTCGCCTGATTTCTGAATGGAATTGGCACACAATATTCACCAAAGTTCGTGACGTGAATTGGCTCATACCTTTGGTACTCAAGTTCGGATGTCATCGTATGATACAACCTTTGGTTACTGCGCTTCTCAAGATCGACTATGACTCATATGCAGAGTTTTTGTCCAGAGATGTGATCAAAACATTCAAGCAAATCAAAGCAGG
>Ga0214923_10005022_pt1 | contig 15596 bp, 16 predicted proteins | sample LL1510_MetaG_FD_177993 | JGI IMG/M metagenome (GOLD analysis project Ga0214923, IMG submission 177993) | Freshwater microbial communities from Lake Lanier, Atlanta, Georgia, United States - LL-1510 | ecosystem: Environmental > Aquatic > Freshwater > Lake | place: USA: Georgia | collected...
TTTTTTATTTGTTTTTGTGTTGTTGGATTATGTTTTTTAGTTTCTCTTAATAAAGCTTTAATAAAATAAAAATTAGCAGCATATGTTCTAAAATCTTTAGCTGAAAATTCTTTACCAGCATGTGTTTGTATATATTGATTTAAATCAACATCATTTACTCTTAAAATATTACCAGATTCTGTTTTATATTGAAATAATTTTTCACCTTCTAATTGATCTAATAATATTAATTCATCTATAATATTTTGATCTGTTAAACTATATTGAACTTGTTTATTAGATTTAGCTTTGAAATTAAATTTAGCTATTTTCTTTTCAGGATCTATTTTTAAATGAGATTTTTTCATACTTGTTATACCATATGATTTATTTGTTTGAGCATATATTTCTTTACCTACTCTTATATTTAATTCTTTTACTATTTTTAACATTAATGTTATTGTTCTTTCTTTTTTAAAAAATGGTAATTTCTCATCTTCTTCCATTTGTTTATCTAATTTTGGCATTGCTTTTATAAATTTATATAATCTTAAAAATTTATCTACTCCCGCATCTTTTATATGATCTGGATGATATCTATATTGTTTTCTACCTTTTGCATCTATACCAGTAGCTTGTATTTTAGAAGTTGGATCATTAGAAACCCATACATCTTCATAAGCAGGTGCTAGACCTAATTTATTGATTCTTTCAAGATCACTTTGAGAAACGAGTTGATCATTATTCGCATAATAATATCTAAATTTGATTTTAGGATTACCTTTTTTATCTAAATCATCATTATCAAAATATTTAACACGATATATACCTGTTTTCTTTTTTTTAGATATATCATCAAATGCTTTCTTTCTTTGATAATCATTCCATAATATATCTAAACTATTAATACTATCATTATCACTTAAACTATTATAAGAAATATTATCTTCTTCACTATAAAAATCACTATCTGAATCTAATTCAGTATTTTTATAATTAGATGAATCAGTATTATTATCAAAATTAGATGAATCAGTATTATTAATTGGAGTATCATAGATAATATCATTAGAAATATTAATAGAATTTTTTCCACCTTTTAAATCATTATATATTTTTTTATTAAGAATATAATCAAGATAAAATGAAAACATTTTTTATAAGTAATAATATAATAATATACATTATATATTTTATTCATAAAATAATATCATTTATTTATAATTCATTATTTATTATTTTGATTTATCTAATCATATTCTTCATTCATATAATAATGCCAAAAACATTCATATTTATTATTTATTATAAATATTGCCATTTTTTTACAATTATCATTATTACAAATATGATTATGTGGAGGTATTAATCTTATTGGTACATTTTTATATCTATTTTTTTTTATTATCTCATTAAATTTTTCTATTTCTTTATCTAATGAAAAATTATCTATATAATCTTTTATTCCATGATAATCTATTTCTGGTAATTTACTCATTATATCAGTTATTTTAATATATTGTTATAATATTTATATATATCACTATATTATTCATAAATTAATTTTATCAATTTTTTTGAAGGTGAGAATTATTACCTTCAAAAACAATTGCTGTGTGGATAAAATAAACTAAGTTTATTTTATCCCAATGTCAATTTTTTTAATAAGAATTATAATACAAATCTTATTTAAATACTAATTTTTTGTCAATTGTCATTATTATTATTATTATTATTATTATTATTATTATTATTATCTTTATTATTATTATTAAAATTATATTTATTAATCAATTTATTATCAAAATATGTTACATTTAATCTTTTCATGTATGTATTTATAAATTTAGATTTTGGATCAATATTAGTATTAATATTAACATTATCACTATTCATTACATATATTATTATAATATAATATTATATATTGTAATAATACTTAAAAATTCAATTTTTTAATAAATTAATATATTGTAATTTTATTTAATTATTCAAAAATATCTTTGATTCAATTTTATTTAATTATTCATTTTTTTGTTTTTGTTACTTTTTTTTTTGTTTCTGATTTCTCTACTTCTTGTTTCACTTCTACTTCTACTGGTTTAACTTCAAGTACTTGAACATCTATTTTTTTTTTAACAACTCTTTTTTTTGTTGTTTTTTCTTCAATTTGTTCATCATTAACTTTAGTTTCTTCAATAACTGGTTCAACTATAGTTTTTTTAACAGTTTTATTTTCTTCAATAATAGGTTCTACTTTAGTTTTTTTAACAGCTTTCTTTTTAATAACTTTTGTTTCTTCTACAATAGGTTCTATAGTTATTTTTTTAGATTGTACATCTTCAATAAGATTATCATTAGAATCTTCAGATTTTTTAATAGGTTTTTTTTTAACAACTTTCTTTTTTGTGTCTTCTTTTTGTTTTTTATCATTAACTTGTTTAATTTCTTCATCACTCACATCATCATCTTCATCTAATGATAAATCATTATCATTATCATTATCAACAATATTGATATTTTGTGCTTCACATTTAACTCTCAATTCATCTGAAATATCTTGTAAATATTTAATTATATAAACATTTTTATTAATTATATTTACTACATCTATATATAACTCTCTTACTTCTTCTAATGTTAAATCATTTGATCTTGATTTTTTTATTAATTCACTATATTGAGATTCAATATAATCTTTATATATAGCTAATGGTTCAGTAGTTTTAGTTAATTTGGACATTATATTTAAGTTATTTACTAAAATAATATTAATATATGTTTATATTATTTTATCAATATTATTCAAATATTTCATTTTTCAATTTTTTTAATATGATGATTTAAATTTATATCAGTCTAAAAGATATATATAAATATATTTGATAAAATATTTATGAAAATTATATATTATCAAATATACATAGATTTATAATATTCTTCATTAATTTAGTTGAATTATCTTTGAGATATTTTAATCCATTATATAAATCATCTTTATTAATATATTTACGTAATTTAATATTTTTACCAAAAATTCTACAACTATGAGCGATTTTAATATTAAGAAACCAAGTTTCAATAGATCCACCATAATGTTTAAAATAATCTTTATTATTATTAATAATATATATAATATCATCAATATTAATATCATCATTTAAAATCCATTTACCATTATTAATTTTAGTTAATAATATATTAGCTAATTGTTCATTATTATAACCTTTTATTTCATATGAAAATGTAAATCTTCTTCTTAATCCTTGATTTTGATTAAAAAAACATTTTTCTAAATCATCATCATAACCAGCAATAATACATACAATTTGACCTTTATATGTTGTTAATAATTGATTAATAGTATCAAAACATTCTTTAGCAAATGTATCAGTTTTATCATTATTACCTAATTGATAAGCTTCATCTATAAATAATACTCCTCCTAATGTTTCTTCAAATATTTTTGTTGTTTTAACTGCTGTATGACCTACATATTGACCTATTAAATCTGATCTTTTTGCTATCTTAAATATAAATTCATCTTCTTTACCTGTTATAGGATTAATAATTTTATTAGTTTTTTTTTGATTAATATTATTAGAATTAGGATTGGGATTAAATAATATATTTAAAAAATCAGCATTATTATTAGATAATTCCTTTGATGATTTTTTAATTATACCCATTCTATAATATATCTTACCTAATATATATCCTAACATAGTTTTACCAACACCTGGTGGTCCTTTTATTACTGTATGTAACATATCTTCATAATCATCAAAATTTTGTAAAAAATATATAATTTGTTTTATTATTGATTTTTTAACATCATCCATACCTATTAATGATTTTAATTCTTCTAATGGTTCTATTAAATTATTCATTATTTTTAAATTTATTGGATATCTCTTCATTAAATCTTGATCTTTTTCATCATATAATTTTCCTATATTTATTAAATCTTCTATTGTATCTATTTTCATATCTAATTCAATATAATTAATATTTTCATCTATTAATAATATATTATTATCATTTTTATCATCAGTTTTATTATTAGATTTATTATTAGATTTATCTTTATCAATAATATCAATATATATTGGTTTTCCCAATATATTAAATAAATCTTCTAATATATTATTAGATTGTTTATTATTATTAGATTGTTTATTATTTAATTGTTTAAAATTAGAAGTATTATGATAATAAGATTGATTAATGTTATTAGGATATTGATTAATGTTATTAGAATATTGATTAATGTTATTATAATTAGGATTAGGATTAGGATATTGATTAATGTTATTAGGATATTGATTAATGTTATTATAATTAGGATTAGGATATTGATTAATATTATTAGGATATTGATTAATGTTATTAGGATATTGATTAATGTTATTATAATTAGGATTAGGATATTGATTAATATTATTAGGATATTGATTAATGTTATTATAATTAGGATTATATGATTTATAATTTTTTTTATTATTATAATAATTTTTATTATTTTTATTATTATTCATGATAAAGTAATTTAATATTAAATAAGTAAATAATTGTTTATATATGTTAAAAAGTTATAATAAAAATATATATATATTATTTATTTCGTTTAACAAAATTAAAATTAGTTTATAATAATATTATAATAAAAAAAAGTATGGTCTTTCTATTATTTAAAAATAATGAATTTATAACAGTATATAATACATTAGATTTAATATTAAATTATCTATATAATCAAATAAAAACAATGATATTATGTAATAATACAAATATTATATCATATATTAATAATTATTATATTCTTGAATATGATAATGGTTTACAATTAAATAAATTTAAATTTGATTCAAATAATATTAAATTTTATGATGATAATGGACATTATTATGATACTAATAATAATTATTTAAAAAATTATAGAATAGAATTATTAACAACATTAACATCAGTAGAAATATTATCAAAAAAAATAAATAAAAAAAATGATATGGATGTATGTTTAAATATAAATGTGGAAGATTTAAATGAATTAAATAATTTAACAGAAGATATAAATATGGGATGTTTTATAAATAATGAAAAACAATTATTAGAAAATATTAAGAAAAATAATAAAAAACAAATTAATGATGATAAACAAAAAAAATTAGATGAAATTAAACAAAAATTAGATTTAGAACAACAGAAATTAGAATTAATGAAAATAAAATATGATCATCAAGAGAAAAAATATATAGATGAAAAACAAAATATAGAAAATTTTAAATTAAAATTAAAAAATGATCATAATGCCATGAATGAATTTAAAAGAAAATTCTATAGTGATAAAAATATTTATTTTATTTTAAAACAAGAAATTATTGATAATAAAAGAAATAAAGATGATATTCCTCCTCTTTTTATTAGAGAATTTTTTATATTTAATTTAATGAATGAACAAAATTTATTTAATAATCAAGATGAATTAAAAGAATATATCAAATTATTAGATGAATATAATACTAAATATGATAATGATGATAATAAATTTAATGATGATAATAATAGTTATTATAATAAAATCTATAATAAAGATGTTATAGAAGATGATGAAGACGAAGAAGATGAAGAATATAAAGAAGAAAAGAATGAAGAATAAAAAAAATAAAAACTAAATAATAAATATAGAAATGGAAGTATATGAATTATTTAATGATATAAGTAATGAGAATATATTATTATATTCAGTATTATTTATAATAATAATAATAATAGGTAGTATATATAATCACAATATTAGTTATTATTTTATTATTATTATAATATATTTATTATTTATTTATTATTATCAAATAAATTGGTATAATAATCATAATATATCAAATAAATATAAACAACATATTGATAATCAAATAAATTTATATGAAGATAGTTTAATTAAACAATATAATGATATTAAATTATTTTTACATGATATGATATTTATTTCTTATTATTCATTACAACATTATAATAATATTATTAAATTAATTGAAAAATATTTACTAATATATGAACATATTGTTAAAGATATTGATATTATTAATAATATATCATCAATACAATCTAAAAAATTATCAAAAAATCAAAAAATATTATTAATAAGAGATATGAAAGATATAAAAAATAAAATAATAAATGATTATAATAATATTATATTAATATTACCAAATGATAATAGAATAATAGATAAATATAATAATTCTATCAAAATTTTAATAGATATATTAGATCAATATTATAATAATATAAAAAATAGACAAGATATGAATAATTTAATAGAAACACATTATATAAATTCTTATAATTATGATAATTATTATAACAATTATTTAGATTCATTTTGATAATTATCTAATATAATATAAAAAAATATACCAATAAATATAAACCATATTCCAATATATAATAAAAAATTATTATCATTATTTGTAATCTCATTATAATTAAATGTTAATATATAACCTAATAATCTTGGTATTGAAAATAACCAATTATTAAAATAATATAATAATGTTAATTTATCATCTGAGGTGTCTGTTGCATATTTTATTTGATTGTTATTTATTTCTTGATCTTTATTTTGCAAATCTTCTAATTCTTTTTTCTCTTTTTCTAATCTTAATTCTCTTTTTTTCTTTATTTCATCTTCTATTTCTTCATTAAATTTTTTTAAATCAAATTTTTTTTCTTCTGTCATTTGTTTATTCAATTTATTATTTAATATATTATATTTATCATATTTATTATTTTTTCTTATCATATATTAAATATTTTATATTTTTTTATAATCTATATTATTATTTTTTATATATACCACTATCTACTATCTTACATGTATATAATGGTTTATCATTCTCATTTGTCATTATATTTCCTAATTGATCTATTATATCATATGATTCTTCTAATACTCTACCAAATACTACATGTTTATTATCTAAATGTTCTAATTTATTTAATGTTATAAAAAATTGTGATCCATTTGTATTTGGTCCTGAATTTGCCATAGATAATAAATATTTTTTATCATGTTTTAAATTAAAATTTTCATCATCAAATTTATCACCATATATAGAATTACTAAATGTCCCATCTCCATTCATATAATCTCCACCTTGTATACAAAATCCTTTTATTATTCTATGAAATATTGAATTTTTATATTTATTTTCACATAAATACTTAAAATTATTAACTGTTTTAGGTACTATATCTTCAAATAATTCTATTATTATTTTTCCTATATATTTATTATTTATCATTATATCAAAATAAACATATGTATTATTATTATTATTAAAAACATCATTAATAATATCTTTTGTATTTTCAGTTAAACTTAAATCTTCTGTATCTATATTAAAATCTAAATTATTGTTAATATCTATATTATCAAAATCTATTGTATTTAATTCATCTAATTCATTTAAATTATTATTTATTAAAGGTTTAATTATTGATTTTTTATTAATTTTACATACACCATCTTCACAATTATTATTAGATGAATTATTATTAGATGAATTATTATTAGATGAATTATTATTAGATGAATTTAAGAATTTAGATTTAAAATTAATAAAGAAAGGATTATTATTATGAATATAATAATATTGATAAAGGAGATATATAACGAGACATATTAATATGAATAATAAAAAATTTCTCATAATGATAGTTATTAATATTATTAGTATTAAAATAAATTTATTATAATTAAATTTAATTATAATAAATTTATAATAAAAATATTGATATATTTATATAAAAATGGATAATTATAAGTTTTATATATATGGTAAAACAGGTTGTAAATATTTTGATAATTCTGTTAATTTATTACAATCTTTAAATAATAAAAAAATTATTTCTAAAAATGATATTAATGAATTAAAACCTCAAATATATCAAGATTTTAATTTAGATGATATATTAGTTAACATAAATGCATTTAATAAACATAATACATCTCCTTTAATATTTTATGGTAATAATGAAAAATTATTATTTATAGGTGGTAATGATAAATTAGTAGATTTAATATATACTATCGAAAATAATAATAAAAATATAATTAATAAAATATATGAATTATATGGTGGTGGTAATGATATTATTACTTCATTAATATATATTCTTTATGAAATAAATTAAATACAAAAGCAATAAATAAACTTCCAACTATTGTTGTCATTATCAATATAAAATTTGTTAATATTTTTTCACCTTTTACATCATTATCTTCATTATTTTTATTATTATTTTTAAAAGATTTATATATGATAAAAGATATTAAATATAATAGAATAATAAATAATATTCTAACTAACATAGTCTTAATATTAGGACCAAATAAAAAAAACCAAATATTTCCTAATGTACATATAATACTATTTAATGCACCATCTTTTAATTTTGGTAAATTATCACAATTTTGCCATTTTGTAAAACCAAATAATTTACATAAAAAAGAATTACATGCTAATAATTCTTCATTATTATCCCATTTCAAATACATTTTTATAATTATCTAATAATAATATTATTATATATATTTATTTTTCATCTTATTTATTTTTTATTTATTGATATATAATTATTTAATTCATCAACATGAGTTCTTATGTTTTCTATTATATAATCTAATTTAGATTGTATTAATTGATCACCAGTATAAGTTATTTTTAAATTAACTAAACCATTAATTACATTATTTAATTCACTTGTATATTTTAATAATTCTATAGATGGATCTAATATTATTTTTGATTGTGATAATATATTATCATCAATATCTGATTTTATTTCTTCAATAAATTTTTTACTATTTTTATTAATATTGATATTAGTAGATTCAATATGTTGTTTTAATGATGTTGTTTTTAAAAATACAGTATTTATCAATTTATCTATAAAATCTAATGTTATAGTTCTATCAAAACCATAATAATATCTAGTTATTGATTGTAAATAATCATTATCTACAGATAATAATTTTGTTTTATTTATATCTATTTTTAATTTATCATTTGGATTTAATTTAGAAATTAATTTTAAATTAATGAATAATTCATCATTTGTAAACTGTAAATCTTGTAAATTGATTTGATTAGTCATTTTAATTATATATTAGATATATTATTTATATATCTAATATATTTATTTTCTTTATATATATATATAATATTTTCTATTATTATAATGAATAAAATTAAAGATTATTATCATCATATTAATCAAAATTGGTTAAATGAAACTAATATACCAGATGATCAAGTAAAATGGTCAGAATTTAATATATTACAAGAAGAAAATAATAAAAAAATAATAAATTTAATAAAATCATCTTCTAATGAGAATATAACTAAATTATATAATTCTGTAATTAATTATCTTGAAAATAGTGATAATATTAATAATAATAATTATATATTTGAGATTATTAGATATATAGATAGTATAACTAATAAAAAAGATTTATTTATTTATTGTGCTAGAATTAATCTATTTGGTATTAATTTCTTTTATGATATTAATATTGATGAAGATATATTAGATTCTAATAAACATTTTGTATATATGTCACAAAGTGGTATATCATTACCTGATAAAGATTATTATTTGAGTGATAAATATAAACATATTAGATCTAAATATTTAGATTATTTAAAACAAATTTGTAAATATATCTTTGATAATAATTGTGATAAATATGCTAATATTATTTTAGATATTGAAACTAATATTTCTAAATTACATTTAGATAAAAGTGAATTAAGAGATTTAGAAGAAAGAAATAATAGATTTAAATTAGATGATATACATAATTTATATAATAATTTATATATTAAAGATTATATTAATGAAACAATAGAAGTGATTAATTATGGTAAAAATAATACATTAAATATAAAACAATTCAATTATATTAATATTGATTCTAAATTAGATGATAATAATAGTTATTTATATAAATTAAATGATTATATTAATAAATTAGATATAGATAAATTAAAAATAATATTAAAATATTATATATTTAGTAGTTTTTCATCATATATTAGTTTAGATTTATATAATTTAAATTATGAATTTTTTAGTAAAACATTAAGAGGTCAAAAACAAATGAAATCAATGGAAAAAAGAGCAATGGGTATAGTTTGTGGTATATATGGTGATTTAATTACTATTGATTATGCTAATAAATATTATAATCAAGATATTGAAAATTATATGTTAGATATGATAAATAAGGTTAAACAATCATTAACTAAAAGAATTAATAATTTAGATTGGATGTCTAATGATACTAAACAAAAAGCTTTAATTAAATTAAATACTATGAAACCTAAAATTGGTTATTCTAAAAAAGTTAGAGATTATACTGATTTAAAAATGTCTGATAATCTTCTTAATAATATCATTAGAATTAATATATATGAAACTATTGATATGTTTAATAAATTAAATAAACCAGTAGATAAAGATGAATGGAGTATGGATGGTTATATTGTTAATGCTTATTATAGTCCTGTTAAAAATGAAATAGCATTTCCTGCTGGTATATTACAAAGACCATTTTTAGATATAAATGAACCTATTGAATATAATTGGGGTAGAATTGGTGTTATTATTGGTCATGAAATTATACATGGTTTTGATGATCAAGGTAGATTATTTGATGAAAATGGTAATATGAAAACTTGGTGGACTGATAATGATTCTAAATTATATAAGAAAAAAGTTAAAAAAATTATTAAATTATATGATAATCATGGTGTTAATGGTAAATTAACTGCTGGTGAAAATATCGCTGATATTGGTGGTGTCCGTTTAAGTTTAGATTGTCTTAGTTATATTACTAATAATATCAATTATAATATCTTTTTTAAATCTTTTGCTGAATTATGGAGATGTAAAATGACTGATGAAATATTAAAAGAAAGATTATTAACAGATCCACATTCACCACCATGGCATAGAGTTAATTTATGTTTATTGAATATTGATGAATATTATCAAACTTATGATATTGATAATAATATTGTTATACCTAAACATAAAAGAATTAATATTTGGTAATTATTTATATCTTTATTAGATCTTATTTTATTTTTATCTAATAATTTTATAAAAAAATTGAGAAATATAATACATTATTATATATATTTATATTATTATAATTATATACATACAAACAAGATGTCAAATTATATAAATAAATTAAAAGGAGATTTATATGAAATTTTTATATTAAATCATATATTAGATAATAAAATATATGATCAAGCATGGTTATGTAAAGATACACCTGATGATATTCTTATTAAAGCTGATATAGATATAAAGAGGAAATATTTTAATAATATTAGAAATGATTTTGGAGCAGATATTATTGCAACCAAAAATAATAAAGTTATATTTATCCAATGTAAAAATTTTGAAGATACTATAACTATAGATAATCTAGCAGGTTTTATGTTTTTAATAGCTAATTATAATTGTGAAGGAGTTTTATATTATAGTGGTAAATTGAGCACTAGAATAGAAGCTATTAAGACAAATAAAGTCAAATATATAAATCTACAATTTGATAATACACATCTAGCATTATTAAATTTAAAAATTGATAATTTTTATGAAGCAAAAAAAGATATTTCTAAAGAATTTATTAATAATCTTAAATAAGTTTTAATATCTAATAATATAAATATTGATCTAAATAATAATCTTGATAATAAAGATAATAAAGATAATAAAGATAATAAATTAGATAATAAATTAGATAATAAAATAGATATTATAGATGTTAAGATGGTTAATAAAGATAATATTGATATTAATGATAATAATGATGTTATTGATGATAATATTATAACAAATAATAATAAATTAGATGAAACTAATAATAAATTTAAATGTGACGAATGTAATAAAACATATAAATTAAAAACTGATTTAAATAGACATATAAATAGAAAAAATAAATGTAGTCAATATGATTTATATTTAAATGGACGAAAGATATATAAATGTGATAAAATATTTGATCAAAAATGTAATTTTTTAGTACATATTAATAGAAAAAATAAATGTTGTGATGATATGTGATACTATAATATTTATTATTTTATTCATAAAAAAATATATAATTATTCATAATTTTTATGAATTTTGGTGAAAAATTTTATGTTTTGAAAGGGCCTTTTTTGGGGGACTTTTACCCTTTTTTTCTCTCTCCTCCCCCCCAAATTAACTTAAGTTTTTTTAGAAAGATTTAATTTTAACTTTTTTTACTTAATATATATTATATAGATATTATATCAACTATTTATTTTTTATATTTTTATTTTTATTTTTAGATTATATATGATTAATAGTTTTATTTTATCATATTTTTAGATTATATTTATTCTTTAAAATATTATTTTATATAAAGTTATAATAGTTAATATATATAGATCAATATAAGATTATTTATAAATATTATATTATATTATATATCATTTTACAATCTATTTATATATATATAATATAAAGCAAAAATAGTTAATATATATAGATGTAATAAAGATTAGATTTATAATAAATATTTTTTATGATATAAATATACACATTAAATTAATGATCTTAATATTTTAATATATTAGATTGTATAATGATATAATATATTAAAATATTTATTTTTTAGTTTATTATATATCTAACTATTATATTATATTTTTAAGTTATTATAGTTTTATTTATTATTATTATTATATTAAAAATAAGATATAAATACATCTAATAATTATAATTTATTATTAAATATAAATATAACAAATTATAAAGATTACAATGATCTAAAAATAAATACATATATTAAATTAACTAAAAATATTTATTAAATATTTTTAGTTAATTTAATCAAGAAAAATTAGTTTAATAAATATAGTAGAATATATAACTTTATTATAATATTAATAATAATATTAATCTATAAAATATATTTAAAATAACTTAAATAAGTTATTTTAGTTTAAAAAAAAAATATAGATTAATATATATTAGTTAAAATGTTATATATTTGTGATATATGTGATAAAGAATTTAGTCAAAAAATACATTATACTAATCATATAAATAAAAAAAATAAATGTAGTAAAGATGATATAAGAATAAATGGAAAAAAAGTTTATAAATGTAATAATTGTGATAAAATATTTGATAAAAAATCTAATTATGAAAATCATATTAATAGAAAAAATAAATGTACTAAAAATGATATGGATGAAATTGAAGATGATGAAATATTTTATGATCAAATAACAGGTAAAAGATTAGAAGAAATATCAAAAGAAGATCTATTAAGAATAATTAAGAATATGCCACAAGTACCTTTGATTAATAATAATAATACAACAAATAATATAGATAATAGTAATACATCTAATATAACTAATAACAATATAATAAATAATAATACAATAAATAATACAGCAAATATAACAGCAAATATTAATATAGTATCACATGGTAGAGAAGATTTAGGTTTATTAGTTAAAGAAGAAGTTAAAGATATTCTTAATTCTGGTTATAATTGTGTTTATAAATCTGTTATGTATACTTATTTTAATAGTCGTCTACCTCAATTTAGTAATATTAGATATACTAATCCAAAATCCACTTATTGTCAAATCTTTGTAGATGGTGAATGGAAATTAGCTAAATTCACTAATGTAGTAGAAGATATATTAACAAATCATTTTGGAGAAGTATCAGTAATGAATCAAGATAATAGTGATCTATATGAATCAAAATTTAGAAAAGATTTAGTAAATGATTATCTATTAGATTATAAAAGATTTGTATCATATGATACAGAAGATATATATCCTGATAATTGGAATTTAACTATGAAAAGAGAGAAACAAAAAGAAGTAAGAAATCGTTTAAATAAGAATAGAGATGAAATAAAAACATTAATCTTAAATAAATCAATAGAAATGAAAAAACAAGAAGAGTTACAAAAACAAGAGTTACAAAAACGTTTAATAAATTCATCAAATACTTTATTAAATGGTAAAAAAATAGCATTTAGACGAAATAAATGATAATCAATCAAATATATTTAACATAATGATATCAATATTTTGTTAAATCTATCATATAAATCATTCAATATATATAACGCAATGATATCAATCAATGAAGAAATATATTTAAAACAATAATATTTATCTTTTTGTTAAATAATTTAATATATATCAATCAATGACAATATAAATAATAATTGATTGATATCATTGCGTGTCAATCATACTTTAGTTAAATCTATTAAATAAATAATTTAGTATATATAACACAATGATATCAATCAAATAAATAATTTAATATATATAACGCAATGATATCAATCAATGACAATATAAATAATAATTGATTGATATCATTGCGTGTCAATCATATTTCGGTTAAATATATTAAATAAATAAATAATTTAATATATATATTATCATATATGAATAATAAAATGGATATATTTATTAAAAAGAATGATTATTTTATTACTAATTTTGATGATGAATTATTAAATGATTTATCTGAATATTCTATATTAGAATTAACTTATCATCCAAATAATTTTCCATCAATAACATCTTATTATATAATGAATAAAGAACAAATAAATCTATTTTTATATCAATATGATGAATTGAAATATAAATCTATTAATGATTTCTTTTATAATGATAATTTATCTATTGATAATACTAATTATTATATATATGATGATTATAAATCTAATAATTTTAATATATTATATAATTATATTAAATTTTCATCATCATTTGGAGCATCTTGTGATTTATTAACATATTTTTATAAATTATTAAATAATGATAATAATAAAGAAGAAAAAATAAATATACAAACAGAATTAGAAGATTTAGATGATATTTATAAAGACACAGAAGATATATCAAATGTATTAGAAATATATATGAAAATGAAAGATAAATGTAAATTAGATTGTATTAATAATAAACAAGATTATTGTAATATTTGCATTGATTCTATTAATAATATTAAAAATATGTGTAATAATAATAAAAATATTATTAAAGATGATGATATAAAAGAACTATTAAATGAAATTAATGAAAATAAATAAAAATATTTTAATATATAATTTAATAATATATGAATAAAAATAATTATATTAAGTTACATATCTTAAATAATAATAATAATACTAATATTAATACTAATACAAAAACTAATATTAATACAAATAATAATAACAATAGTATAGTAAATATATTAACAAATATGATATTAACAACTCGTTATGGTAATCTATATAATTGTTATTATAATAATGATATATCAAAAAATAAATTATTAGAAGATATATCATTAAATGACATGTCAAATAATATTAATGATATATCAAATGATATATCATTAAATGACATGTCAAATAATGTATTATTAGAAGATATATTAGATAATAATAATTTAATGAATAATAAGATTAAAAATGAAGATATATCATCAAAAGTGTCTATGACAAATAATGTATTATTAGAAGA
>Ga0214923_10005023_pt1 | contig 15594 bp, 22 predicted proteins | sample LL1510_MetaG_FD_177993 | JGI IMG/M metagenome (GOLD analysis project Ga0214923, IMG submission 177993) | Freshwater microbial communities from Lake Lanier, Atlanta, Georgia, United States - LL-1510 | ecosystem: Environmental > Aquatic > Freshwater > Lake | place: USA: Georgia | collected...
GTGGATAACGGCAAGTGGACGGCATCCGCAGAGGAGGAATCGTGAGCAATGTTGCGCTAACCGAACTGGAGACCAGAGCCGCGCAGCTCGGTTATCACTACGACGGCCTAGTGCGCGTTGAGCATCCCTTCGCTGAAGGAGAGAATCAGGTGACTTGGACAATCGTTCTGACCGACACACAAGGCACAGAACTGACCTTTCAAGCGCCGACGATTGAAGGTGCCATTGAGGTCGCCAATGATCGAATGGCGCTGCTGTCTGGACTAGCTGACCTGTGAGCGGCTTTGCCTATCTCGGCATCACGCTGATCGTCATCAACACCGCGCTCTTTCTTGTGGTGTTCGCTAGTCTGCCGATGAGCATCAAGCGCGGCGTAGGTATTGCGCCGTCAATGATCTATCTGCTCACCACGGCAGCGACACTCGTGTGGATCTGGAGGGCATTGCAGTGGCAGGCGTAAAGGCAAAGCGCGCAGGAGCAGCCAAGCCGCCGGTATGGACGGTCACCAACTGCACCGACTGCGGCAAGGTGATCGACTACACCGATCCTAAGCGGCAGGTGTTCCCTGGTACGCGCGTACTCGTGATCCACGAGAAGGGCCGACGCTTCGAGTGGCGGCACAAGGCGTGCGTGAAGTGAGTCAGATCGAGATCCTCACCCCTGAGCTGGATGAGGGCATCAAGTGCGTGCAGGACGGCGCAGATGCGTGGTGCTATGACCCCAAGATCGGTCGCCAGTTCGCCAAGTTGAGCATCCGGTACTCGGACGCAATCGCGCCAGAGGGCTGGTTCTTTCTCAACGAACACATCTTCAATCGCGCGACCATTGCAGACTTGATCAAGGCTGGGCATCTAGAAGTCCAGTCAACAAGATTCACCTTGTCGGATGGCGGTCAAGCACTGCTCGGACGGCTGGTGAGAAAGTGAGCAAGATGAGCGACCTAGACATTGACCTTCAGAACGCCGAGAAGGCGAAGCGCGGCAAGCGCGCACGCAACAAGGGCAACTCATTCGAGCGCGAAGTCGCCGAAAAGATCGGTGGCGTGCGAGTCGGCCAGTACGGCGGCAAGACCGATGTCATGTCGGATTGGATTGTTATCCAGTGCAAGGTGGGCAACGGCTCCTACTCGGAGCGCTACGACGGATGGCTTCGCTCAGTGAAGGGCAATAGCAGCCAGATCGCAGCACTCGTCGTCGGCGACGCACCTGGACCTGGCACCAAACGCCGCACGATGATCGTCCTTGACTTTGATGACTTTGTGGAGCTGCTAAACCATGACTAGGGAAGAGGTGACCCTGTTGCGCGCAGGGTTCGCCAAGACATTTGGTCCGCATCTCGCAGAGAGTCGCCGCTGGTCTGCATTCACCTTCATCGCCGATATTCTCATCGCACGATCCTTCAGTCAGCCAACGCTCATCGTTGAGACCGGCTGCGCGCGGCAGGAGAACAATTGGAACGGTGACGGCCAAAGCACCGTGGTCTGGTCGTGGCTTGCAGGGCAGTTGGACGGCTTCGCCTATTCGGTCGACATCAACCCAGAGAATGTGACTACCGCACGCGCCTTGGCTCCGAGCGCTCGCGTCACCGTCGGAGACTCGGTGGACTTCCTTCGGCACTTCGGTAACGCATCGTCCATCTCGCTGCTGTACCTAGACTCATTCGACTACAAGACCGGCAGCCTAGATGCGGCAGAGCATCACCTTCGCGAGCTGCAATCAATCTACGACCGACTACCAGCAGACTGCATCATCGCGGTGGATGACTGCATTACACCGACCGAGGGCAAGGGTGCGCTCGTTCGACAATGGCTTGAGGAGCGCGGCAATCTTCCTGTCTTGGAAGGCTATGTCACGGTATGGCTCAAGTAGCATCACTGCTCTTGAGTCTCACACTCCTGACTGGCTCAGGAGGACCGAGCCTCACACCACACGGCGTGCCGACACACGGTGTCGCCACCTGGTACGGCACACGCTGTCCTAAAGGCGTGACAAACTTTGGACGCACCGATGCCTGTACGCCATATCTGACCGTCGCACAGGGTGGCCGTGGTGGTGAGCAGACCTGGTATGCAGCCGTGGCGACCTTTTCTTATTACGCGAAACCGTATAGAGTACGAGTCTGTAGGGCAGATCAGCCGACGCGATGCGTAACAGTCTGGGTGAGGGATGAGTGCGCCGGAGGGTGCAGGAGGGATCTGAAAAAGCCGTGGACAAGCAAGAGCAGAGCCATCGACCTAAGTCCAGCCGCGTTCTCTCAACTCGCGCCGCTCGGCAGAGGCGTACTGCAAGTGACAATCGAGGAGTACCCATTGAACAGCGAGACTTTCAGCAAGCCTGTGCGGCGTGGTCTCTAAAGCTCGGAGTCAAACTCAACGCGCTGTTCAACCTGATGCCGCAATACGGTAAGAGCATCCACTGGGCGCGAGAGCGCTACTACGGCGGCACCTTTGTCACTGATGCCGACCTGTACTGGGTCAAGTCGCGCATTGACGATCAGCCTGATCATTCAATCTCCGCAAAGATGCAGCGCTACGCCGCGGCCGTTGATCTGATGTGCCGCGTGTGTGCCGGTGATGAGGACACCACGCCATCCTGCTGGGATCAGACCTGTCCGCTTCGATCTGTCTCGCCGCTCCCACTCAGGGTGACGAAGTGATGCGCTACGATTCGTGGGCGACGGCGCGACCTTATGGTGTGCTGCCGTCACTCGCCCTGCCGGTGGTGTCCTCCCATCGGCAGGGTCTAACCTGGGGCAGCGTAGACGCTCGCACGACCATCATGGCTATCGCCGGTCAGCGAGGAACGAGTGGTGCAACTCCACTCCTGCTCCACCACTACAGGAGGGCAAATGGCTAAGCAGGACAAGTTCGCAGTCTTGAAGAAATGGGTTGCAGAGTCACAGACGCTCATGGGGCTTGACCATTGGGAAGTCACCATCGTTGAGGCCGCAGCCGATGTGGATGCCTGGGCAGACATTGAGCCACACCCACAACAGCCGACCGCAGACCTGCGCGTCGCATTCGACTTCTGGAAGCAGGAGCCAGAGAAGCAGCGCCTGATCTTGACGCACGAGCTGCTGCACCTAGTGCTTGCACGCTATGCACGCATCTCCGAGAACCTTGAGGAGTCTCTCGGTAAACTTGCCTGGGCTGTGATTGAGCCACAACTGGAGGACGGCGAGGAGCGCACCATTGAGCATCTCGCGCGCATCATCGCGCCCTACCTGTCGCTACCGGCATTCCCCAAGGTATGAGGGCGCAGCGACCGTGTCTAACCTGCGGAGTGCTGACGACCTACGGCAACCGCTGCAATGTCTGCGGACCACGCAAGGCGACCGAGTGGGCGAAGAATCGTGGACCATCTCCCTACCGCAATGCCGACTGGCGGAGGCTCAGCATCCAGAAGCGCAAAGAGGTGCCGTACTGCGAGCTGTGTGGACAGCGCGATGGCAACCCAAGCAACCCACTCACCGCAGACCATATCCAGCCGCTGAGCCAGGGAGGCGCGTTGATCGTGCCGACCTATATGCTTCGCACGCTGTGTAGGGTCTGTCACGGTAAAATCACCAAGCATAGGTAGGAGGACATCATGAGCAAGCCGATCATCATCGTCAGCAACACGCCAGTCGCACCGACCGGCTACGGCCAGCAGACCAAGCAACTCGCGCAGCGCATCAAAGCAGACGGCATCCCTGTCGGAGTATCTGCCAACTACGGCGCTCCGACCAACATGGAGGTCGAGGGCATCCAGGTATTCGCTGAGGGGCTGATCAAGTACGCCAATGACTCTGGACCAGAGAACATCGCCATGGCTGCCTCACAAGGTGGCTTTGGCATTACGCTCTTCGATGTGTGGGTGGCGATCAACGATGCCTATCACCAACTGCCGATTGTCTCGTGGGTGCCTATTGACCACGACCCAGTGCCGCCGCGCGTAGCGGAGTGGTGCATCAAGGGTGGCAACAAGCTCATCGTGGCGATGAGCAAGCATGGCGAGCAGGCACTCCTGAAGGCAGGCGTACCGCGCGACCGTTTGGTCTACATCCCTCACGCCATTGACACAAAGATCTGGACGCATGAAGGGCCGACCTGCCGCGATGTGCTTCGCGTGCCGGAGGACGCGCACCTGACCGTGATCACCGCCATGAACAAGGGCAAGCGCAAGTCGTTCCCTGAGATGCTGAAGGCGTGGGCGCTCTTTGCCAAAGAGCATGACGATGCCTACCTGTATCTGCACACCGACCGATGGGGTCACCTAGACGGCATCAATCTCATCCCTGTGCTGAAGGCAGTCGGCGCACCAGAGGATCGCATTCGATGGGTGAATAGCAGCCAGATGCGCGCAGGCATCCCACCTGAGACGCTCGCAGCGATCATGCGTTCTGCCAATGTCCTGCTGCTCGCCTCACGAGGTGAAGGCTTCGGCATCCCTGTGATCGAGGCCCAGGCGTGTGGCACGCCAGTCATCGTGACTGACCATACCGCGCAGCCTGAGCTAGTCCGAGACCACGGCTACATCTGCGAAGGGCAGGAAGAGTGGGATGAGATGCAGGAGTCGTGGTGGAAGATTCCACACATCGGCTACATCTTGCAAGGCTTGGAGAACAATTACACGGATACCAAGTTGGGCCGCGTGGACCGTGCCGCTCTGGCTAAAAAGATGTACGAGTACGACGCTGACTTTGTCTACCTCACAAAGTGGGAACCGCTGTTCCAGAAGATCTTCAAGGGCGAGATCCGGCTAGGCGTACCGGTTGAGCAGCCAGTCGCACTCAACCGCGCACAGCGACGGAAGCAGAAGTGATCGAGCATCTCTGCAAGCCTGGCGACATCCGTGGGCTTGGCAAGCGCCGCTCCTGCTCTCGCGTCCTGTACTGCAACAAGTGCAAGCGCGACCTAGTGCCAGACGCGCCGACCTGCGGTGAGTGCAGTTACTGCCGCCGCACCCAAGAGCGGAAGGATGGCAAGCCGTACTGGGCTGGGAAGGACTGGGTACCCAATGCCGATCTATGAGTTCAAGTGTCCGACCTGCGGCAAGATCGAGGAGCGGATGCAATCAGGCTTTGAGCCGGTCGTGCCACGCTGCGAGTGTGGACCGTGGATGATTCTCCAGCTCACGCAGAGTGCCGTGCTGTTCAAGGGCAAGGGCTGGGCGAAGCGTGACAGAGATGTAAATCGGCGGTCGCGCAAATAGGGGCGCTAGGCTGTTTAGGCAGCCTAGGGTTGCGAGGCCGCATTGATGACGGCTCAGATCAGAGGAGGAAGTATGTGCAAGGTAGATCTAACGAAGCACAACGCACTATGGCTTTGGAGCCGGATTCGATATGACAAGCCTACCTACGACTGGGAGGTATATCTCATGGGCGCAAAGCGCCTAGGCAATGGTCCAACTGCAGGGCAGCAACGAGCGCTGGGCGAGGTGCTTGACCGGCTTGATGAGCCAGAGCGCGTGCTAGTGATCAAGCGATGGGGTTTGAACCCAGAGCAACCAGAGATGCAGACGCTTGAGCAATGCAGAGGCGAATACAATACTACCGCTCACGCCTACCAGCTTGAGCGTCAGGCACTGCGCCACATGCGTAAGCACCTAGTCAACTTATCCTTGGACTTGCTATGGGAGGGGCGGTCAAATTCTGAATAGCGCCTACGCTACAGTACCCAGCGCCGAGTTCGTCAATCTCCTGTACGGTGTGGGTCCGACGAACAGTCAGGAGTTTTTTTAGGTGAGCGCGAAAAAGCCAGCAGACAAAAGGCAGAACAGATCGACCAAAGATCTTGGCGTGCTGCCCCAGATCGCTCTTGATCCTGCGGCCATTCCACCGGCACCGAGCCACCTGACTGAGCGTTGGCTGAAGTCTTGGGAGATCTTCTGGCGCTCACCCTTCGCGCAGGTTGTGCAGCCGGCGCAGATGCCTGCGCTTGAGCGACTGTTCTCGATGTACGACGAGCGCGAGCGGATGGACATCTACCTACGCGAGGAGCCGATGATCGCAGGGTCTCAGGGTCAGAAGATCCTCAACCCAATGTACCGACAGCGCACCTCAGTGGATGCTGAGATCCGCCAGCTAGAGGATCGGTTCGGTCTGCACCCTAAGGCAGGGCTGACGCTTGGCATCGTGTATGGTGAAGCAGCACGCAGCCTGGAGGAACTCAATGCCAGAATCGCAAACGCAGCCTTTGCGGAAGCCGAAGCCGAAGCCGACCCACGCTACATTGAAGCCGGCAACGACTCCGCAGAAGAGGCCGCTCTACTCGTCGCCGATCAGTAGTCCACCGCCACCCTCTTGGGGCGGCTTGGTCTGCCGGTGGATTGAGACCAATCTGGTTCACGGTGAGGGCGACAAGTTTGGCGAGCCATTCCGTCTAGAGCCTTGGCAGCGTGCCTACATCTGGCGTATCTACGAGTACGACGCAGCAACCCAGAAGCGCACGGTCAAGCGCGCCCTGCTCGGTACGCCAAAGGGCAATGGCAAGACCGAGCTGCTCGCCGCTATCGCCTTGGCTGAGTTGGCAGGACCAAAGGCTCCGAAGTCGCCGAACATCCCTATCGCTGCTGCATCATTCGAGCAGGCTGACCTGCTCTTTGGCACGGCGCGCATCATGCTCACGCAAGGTCCACTTGCCAAACTGTTTGAGGTCTATGACACCGAGATTCTGATCAAGGATCGCCCTGGGCGTATGTACCGAGTCGCCGCTGCTGCAGGCACAAACGACGGTGGTCGACCAACCTGCTTTATCGCTGACGAGCTGCACGAGTGGACAGGCAATAAAGAGCGCGTGCATCTCGTGCTATCCAACTCACTTGCCAAGCGAGCAGAGGCACTAGAACTCAACATCTCAACGGCAGGCTCAGACGAGAACACGCTGCTCGGACGGATGCTGACCTATGCGAAGCGCATCTCGTCTGGCGAGGTGAGCGACCCTTCCTTCCTAGTCGAGTGGTGGGCTGCCGCTGATAGCCACGACCTAGAGACTGACACTGGCCGTAGGGCTGCTCTTGAGCAGGCGAACCCTAGCGCACCGGCATTCGTAGACATTGACCGACTGCTCGCACGCGCCAACGAAGTGCCAATGCACGAGTGGCAGCGCTACCACCTCAATCGCTTTGTGCAGCCGCCAGACCGCTGGATTGGCGCAGAGGCATGGATGAAACTCGCAGACCGTGAGCGATTGCTGATTCCAGGCGAGCGCCTGAGCATCGGCTTTGACGGATCGTATGCGCGCGACGCATCGGTCCTCACCGCCTGCACGATGGACGGTCACATCTTCCTGATCAAGGCGTGGGAGAAGTCCGACACCAACCGCGATCCAGACTGGACGGTGCCGCGCGGTGAGGTGGATGCCTTTGTCGATCAGATCATGCAGACCTACGATGCGACGCTCTTCTGCGACCCTCCTGGCTGGTCATCCGAGATCGAGGAGTGGACGCGCCGGTACGGCAAGCGCGTGGCCGTGTTCAACACCGCAACGATTGAGCGCATGGGTCCAGCGGTGGACCGATTCTTCACGGCCGTAGCGACTGGCGAAGGGCTGCGCCACGATGGCTCACCGCTGCTCGCTCGCCATATCAGCAATGTGCATACGCGCCTAACGCGCTATGGGCAGGTCTTGACTAAGGCATACAAGGCTTCGCCTGACCGCATTGACGCGGCTGTCTCTGCCGTCGTCGCGTTTCAGGGTGTAAAGTTCCTACAGGTAGAACCTAAGTCAGCAGCGAAAGTGGAGTGGATCAACCTATGATTAGCAACCTTCTCGAAGTTGTGGGTGCAGCACTTGTGATTGCAGGGGTCGCGCTACTCTCTCTCCCATTGGGACTCATCGCATTGGGCGCGGCTCTTGCCGCTATCGGCTATACGCTAGGAGACCGTAAGTGAGCATCCTTCGCCGCATCCTTGGTGAGACTCGCGCTGTTGGCGGCACCTGGATCACCGACAATCAGCCTATCGTCTCTTCTGCCGGTGTCTCAATCAACAGCCACACGGCACTCTCCATCGGAGCCTACTACGCAGCGGTGAAGCTCTACGCCGACACCGTCGCATCCCTGCCATGGGATACCTACATCCGCATTGACGGCACACGCCGACCATACCGACCGTCACCGTCGTGGCTGACGATGCCGCAGCCAAACAATCCAAACTTCACTGGCTTTGACCTGAAGCACCGCATGGTCTCGTCACTGCTCATTGATGGCAATCTGTTCGTCCTGTTCATCAAGGGTCGCAACGGCGACATCGTTGAGATGCGCGTACTCGATCCGCAGAAGGTCACGATCAAGAGCGTTGACGGCGCACCTATTTATACCGTCACTGGCGATGACAATGTTGGCGTTGAGTTGACCTCCGACGCGATTCTGCACATCCCACTCTTCGCCACCGGTTCAGCGCTGCGCGCACCGTCGCCTGTTGAGCAGCACCGCACGACACTCGGCCTTGCGAGCGCCACGCAGCTGTACAGCGCGAAGTTCTACGAGCAGGGCGCAGCCCCATCTGCCGTGATCAAGATCCCTGGCGAGTTGACGCAGGATCAGGCGGACTCACTCCGGAACTCATTCAGCCGCCGCCATGAAGGCATCGAGAAGATGCACAAGATCGCGGTGCTGACCGGTGGTGCAGACTTCCAACAGATGTCAATGAAGATCAGCGATATGCAGTTGGTTGAGACCCTCCACTGGGGAGTAGAAAGCATTGCTCGATTGATGGGCGTACCGCTCCACCTGCTCCAGTATCCAGGCGGCAACAGCTCGTACAACAGCGTTGAGATCGTCAGCATTGAGTGGCTGCGTCTTGGGCTTGGACCACTCGTCACGCGCCTAGAGGCTGGCTTGCAGCGTCTTGTGCCAGGTGCCGATCAGACCTTTATCAAGTTCACCCTTGACGGCCTGCTCCGACCTACGACCAAAGAGCGCTACGACGCATACGCCATCGCGCTGAATAACGGCATCTTGTCGCTCAACGAGATCCGTCGTCTTGAGGATCGCGCAGATGTCCCTGGTGGCGACGAGCATTACAAGGCACTGAACATCGGCGTAGTTGGTCAGGAGCCACAGGCTTGAGTTACATCATCGTTGACCTTGACGGCACGCTCATCCTGGACAATGAGCAGCCGAATCAGCCGCTGATCGATCTCCTCAACGAGGAGGTCATGTCTGGCGACAAGCAACTCATCGTCGTCTCTGCTCGCAGCATTGACCGCCTAGAGGAGACGCGCGCTTGGCTTCAGGAGTACAAGGTCGCAGGCGTTGAAGAGGTTCACCTCAATGACTTTGACGGTCCGCCAATCGCGACCGGATTGCCCTACAAGACCTACAAATACGGACTGCTCAAAGAGCAGTACGGCGCAGAGTTGGAGTGCGCGATTGACAATGATCCAGCAGTGCGAGAGATGGCTCGCGGTCTTGGTCTTGATGCCTACTCGCCTGACGAATATCTCGCCGACGAGAACCGCGCTGTCTATGAGGTTCCTGACTACATTCGCAACGCCGCAGCTCGTGGCTTGTCATTCGTAGAGGACGGTCTTGCAGGAGATGGCTTGCAGCCGCAGACCATCTCCGAGGCACGCGAACTCGCAGCAGGGCGAGCAGACACCGACAAGGTGATCCGCATGGCCGCATGGATTCGCCGACACCGTGGCGACTGGGAAGGCGTGCCGCAGAACAGCAATGCAGATGACGAATCGTTCCCTGGACCTGGGGCTGTTGCCGGATATCTTTGGGGTGTGGAAACGATTGATGCAGAGTCAACTGATCGCGTACTCTCGTGGGCAGATCGACTCATCGCGTCTGAAGATAGGGAGATCATTGATATGAAAGAGAAAGAAGTCCGCTCATTGCCAATCGGCGAGTTCCGACTCGGTGAGGCTGACGCTGACAATCAGCGAACCTTTAGCGGCTACGCTGCGATCTGGAACAGCGCGAGCGCTGGTCTGCCATTCGAGGAGCGCATTGCGCCAAACGCATTCAAGCGTTCACTGGCTCGCGCATCCGCAGGGCAGAAGATCATCTCTTTCCTGTTTGGTCATGACGAGACGCGCGCACTAGCAACGACCGCGAGCGGCCGCCTTCAGTTGACCGAGGACGAGACTGGTCTGCGCGTCGAGGCGAAACTAGATCCTGCCGATCCAGATGCCGCGAAGGTCATCTCAATGCTGACGCACGAGAGCGCCGCTGCCGGTATGTCATTCGGCTTCCAGAAGGTTCAGGATGCGTGGGATGGCAATAACCGCACAATCAAGGAAGCCAACCTGTTTGAGGTGAGCATCCTTGCCGCCGGTGGTCAGACCCCTGCCTACCCTGCGACCCTTGGTCTAACGGCAATCCGCCAGGTCACTGCGCCAAAGATCGGCGTAGAGGCTGAGGCGTTGATGGCCACACTCGAAGCAGTCAAGGCTGGACGAGAACTGTCCACCGAGGAAGTGGCTGTCATTGATGCTGTCCGCTCGAAGCTCGCGCCAAAGCAGGAGAAGGTCATCGACCCATCCGTCGCTGCGGCAATGCTGGCGATTGTAGCGGCAGAAGGTGAAGCACTCTAGGTCTCGTGCCTGCGCCCCACCGCCCTGAGTAGGCGAGTCCGCGTTAGAGCAACCCACCGAGGAGAGCAAAGTAGATAGTCCGCCTATGCGCGGAGAAAGGAAGTGGACACTATGTCCGACTTCGCAAATCTCGCTGACAAGCGAGCAAACCTCCTGACGGAGGCGCGCGGCATTGCCGTTGATGCCGCCGATAAGGGTCTCGCCCTGGAGGGCGAGGACAAGGCGCGCTTCGAGAAGCTCATTGCTGAGGCCGGCACGCTTGCCGAGGCGATGAAGTCCGAGAAGAACGCTGCGGAAGCACGCAAGGCTGCTGACGAGGCTCGCGCCGAGTACGCCGCTGTTGTGGCTCCTAAGGCTCCTACTGCCAAGAGCGATTCCGACCGCCTTCGCGCGATTGGTCTTGCCGGCGGCAATGAAGTCTTTGAGTTCCGCGATGTGACCAAGAGCAGCAACCTGGGCGATCCAGTTGCCGTGTTCCCACGCGTCAATGTTGTGGCTGGTCAGATCAACCCATTCATCAACCCAGATGTGGTCGATGTGATCCGTGTTGCCACCGGCAATGCGATCAAGTTCCCACGAGCCACGGCTCTTGGAACCGCGACCGCTCCTGGCGAGGCTGGCACGATTGTTGAGAGCGACCCAACGATGGGTACGCTCCAGCTGACCCCTGCTGGCTACAAGATCCTTGTACAGGTCTCGGATGAGCTTGTGCAGGATGCGGCCTTCGACATCGCTGCGTTCATTGCGGACGCTGCTGGTCAGGAAGTCGCCATCGCTCACGGTGCAGCCGCCGGTACGGCCGTCGTGAACGCTGCTGGTACAGGCGTAACTGGTGCGACGTTCGTGCCTACCTACGCTGAACTCAACTCGCTCCAGTACTCGGTGAAGCAGCAGTACCGATCAGCCCCTAAGGCTGGTTGGTTGATGTCCGATGCGACCCTTGGAACGATCCTTGGAATCACATCGTCCAGCCTTCCGCTGTTCCAGCCAGGTGGTCAGGGTGGCGTTGATCGCCTTCTTGGCAAGCCTGTCTACACCGCTTCAGGGATTGCTGACATTGCTGACAATTCCAAGCCAATTCTGTTCGGTGACCTTGGCCAGATCAAGACCGCCCTCGTTGGTGGGATTGATGTGAGCGTATCTAGGGAGTTCGCCTGGAACCTGGGCTTGGTGTCGTACAAGGTGCAGGTTCGCGGTGCGACCGGCCTTGCTCAGTCAGAAGCCGTCAAGCTGTACGTCTGCAACTGATCCGTCAGTAGCAACGAATAGTTCGTGGGGAAGGGGAGTCGCTTCGGCGGCTCCCCTGAACCGCAAGTAAGGAGACCAATGCTCGTTCGACTCTGCAAGCGACGCGGTGAATATCCAAGCGGCTCAATCGTTGATCTGCCAAAGGCAGAGGCGGAGAGTCTGATTGGGTTTGGCTTGGCTGAGGCTGTTGCAGATGTCGACGCAGAGGCACCAACGCGGCTCGTAGAGCGCGCGAAAGTATCAAATGGTATGAGGACTGCTACCCTGCCAACAGAGACCGCCAGCGTGGCGGAAACCGTGGAGGATGAAGCGTGAGCATTGCTGCCTCCACCGTCACGATCACGACCAGCCCAACGCTGATTGCGACTGGCTTGAATGGCGCATCGTGGGTCTACCTGCACGCGCCAACCGGTGCCAACACCGTCTATATCGGACCAAGCAATGTGACCACGGCGACAGGACTGGAACTGCCAAAGGGCGCACTACAAACATTCTGGCTTGCCGAGACTGACAAGCTCTACGGTATTGTCGCTACATCAACCCAATCGCTAATGACAATGCAGACAGGAGGTCGCTAATGAGTTATGCCCTTCTCTCGGAGTTCAAGGCTGCGGTCAACATTACCGATAGCACGGATGACAGCGCACTCCAGTCTGTACTTGATGCAACCGACACGCTGATCGATCTCTACTGCGACCGTAAGACCGGCTTTGGCACCGCGACCGAGACGCGCTATTACACGGCTGAGAACTATCAGTATTGCTTGACCGATGATCTCGTCAGCATCACGACGCTTCAGACCGACGATGATGCCAACGGCACCTACGAGACTACCTGGACGAGCGGCACCGACTATGTGCTAGCTCCGCGCAATGCTGCGCTTGATGGCTTCCCATACACCGAGATCGACACGAGCGTCACTTGGCCGCGCAACTTCCCTAAGGATGTCTATCTCGGCGTGAAGGTGGTCGGCGTGTTCGGCTTCCCATCGGTACCTGCTGCGGTCAAGCAGGCGGAGATCATTCAGGCAGGCGCTGTCTGGAATAGCCGCACCGCGCCATTCGGCGTGATCGGATCGGCAGACCTTGGCGGCATCCTCCGCATGAGCCGCGCGCTCCATCCAGAAGCTGCACTCATCCTTGAACCGTACCGAAAGCGTGGAGGGTTGGCACGATAATGGCACTTGGCAATACCTACAATCTTGAGATCAAGCAGGGCGCGACACTCTCGCTGACTGCCACCTGGAAAGACTCCACCGGCACGGCAGTCAACCTGACTGGCTACACGGCACGGATGCAGGTGCGCTCAACCTACGATGCGGCCACCACGATCCTCAGCCTCACTAGCACCGCCGGAGACATTGCGCTTGGCGGCTCGGCTGGCACGATTGCGATCACCGCATCTGCCACGGTTACCGCTGCGCTGACTGCGCCGTGGTCTGGCGTGTGGGATCTGGAACTTGTCTCTGGCGGCGGCGTGGTCACTCGACTTCTGGAAGGAGCTGCGACTGTCTCGCCTGAGGTGACGCGATGAGCGTAACGGTCACCAAGACCGAGCAGACGGTCACGGTCACGCAGAACAATCAGACCGTCACCCTCACCCCAGTCACGCAGACCGTTGAGGTTGCCGCCGCAGGACCACAGGGCGCAACAGGCGCAACCGTCGTCAGCGTCGCTGTCGGCTCTACGACCACAGGTGCGGCAGGATCGTCAGCATCGGTCAGCAACTCAGGATCATCAACCGCTGCCGTCTTGAACTTCACCATTCCGCAGGGAATCCAAGGCGCAACAGGATCGACTGGCGCGACTGGTGCCACCGGTGCGACAGGAGCCAAGGGCGATAAGGGCGACACTGGTACGGCCGCGACCGTGGCGGCAGGCACCACGACCACAGGCGCACCTGGGTCATCGGCTGCAGTCTCCAACGCTGGCTCTTCTAGCGCCGCAGTATTCAACTTCACGATCCCACGCGGCGATGTTGGCGCGACAGGTGCGACTGGAGCCACAGGTGCGACCGGCGCTAAGGGTGACAAGGGCGACACAGGAGCAACAGGAACAGCAGCCACGATTGCGGCAGGCACGACCACAACAGGTGCCGCAGGTACTTCTGCCTCAGTCAGCAATAGCGGCACATCAAGCGCTGCGGTGTTCGACTTCACGATTCCGCGCGGCAACACAGGCGCCACAGGGGCGACAGGTGCGGCTGCAACCGTCGCTGCCGGTACAACCACCACAGGCGCGGCTGGCTCTTCTGCCAGCGTCACGAATAGCGGCACATCGAGCGCCGCAATCTTTGACTTCACGATCCCTCAGGGAGCAAAGGGCGACACTGGGAACACTGGCGCGACAGGAGCAACAGGTGCGACAGGCGCTGGCGTACCAGTCGGCGGCACCGCTGGTCAGGTTCTGTCAAAGATTGATGGCACCGACTACAACACCCAATGGGTGACAGGTGGCAGCGGCAGCGTTACAAGCGTCACTGGTACCGCGCCGATTGTCTCTAGCGGCGGAACTACGCCAGCCATCAGCATCACGGCCGCATCAACTTCAGCATCAGGCGCGGTGCAGCTCACCGATTCCACATCAACGACGAGCAGCGTGCTTGCTGCCACTGCGACCGCCGTCAAAGCTGCAAAGGATGCGGCAGATGGCAAGGTTGCAACGGTCAGCGGCACTTCGCCGATTACCACAAGCGGCACCACGGCGATCACGGTTGCCGTCAATGCCGGATCAACCAGCGCGGCTGGAGTGCTGCAACTGACTGACAGCGCCAACAGCACCAGCACCACAACAGCGGCAACACCTAATGCGGTATTGCAGTCAATGAAGAACTACCAGGTTGCCGCATACAGCAGCACCACACGAATTGCTAATTTGCCACAATATATGTTGACCGCAACAACAAGCCTGACTAGCGGACAACTCGTCTTTACGCGATTTATTGCCGAAAGAAACTTCACGGTGTCTAATGTTATTTGGTGCAGCGCGACGACCGCTTCGGCAAGTTTGACGCTATGCAGGTTTGGCATTTACACAAGAAGCGGCACTACCTTCACACTCGTCGCTCGTACTGCATCGGATACGACCATTTTCAACACCGCAAACACGCGCTACACTCGTGCGCTTGATACGACAGGTGGTTATCCAGCAACCTATGACTTTGTGGCAGGGTCAGAATACTTCACTGCCGCACTTCAGGTCGGAACAACTATTGCAAACATCAACACTTGTCTTGCTGGAACTGCCTCAGCGAACGCTATCAACGGCACCATCTCGTACCTTTCAACAGGTCAGACAGATTTGCCAACTTCTTCAACGCCAAGCACTCAGAACTTTCGCGCATACGCTGAGGTATCCTGATGCCTGTCATTACTGAACCAGTTGTCTATGATCCAATCAACGATGAGTGGGTGCAGATTGTGCGCGATGCAGAGACTGGCGAAGTAATTGGCACCAATACGCGCAAGACTCCATTTGATGAGGAGGCACCAGAGTGACTGACCTAACCATCCTTGATGCCATTGCTGATCGACTTCAGTCAGTCAATCCGCCTGCCGGCTATCAGCTCCGCAAGTGCTACGCCACGCCGCCAGAGGGCTTGCCAGTCACACCTGCCATCGTGCTGTTCCCAGGCGGCGACCAGATCACCGTTGGCAACGGAAACCGCACCACGGTGCTGACGGTCACGGTCGTGATCTACCTGCTTCCAATCCCACGAATGGATGAGAAGTACCGCGACTTATACACCTGGCGCGCGTGGGTGCGAACCGCCTTTGATGGAGCTGTGACGATTAGTGGAAACGCTGTTCAGGTCGCTGTCAC
>Ga0214923_10005025_pt1 | contig 15588 bp, 18 predicted proteins | sample LL1510_MetaG_FD_177993 | JGI IMG/M metagenome (GOLD analysis project Ga0214923, IMG submission 177993) | Freshwater microbial communities from Lake Lanier, Atlanta, Georgia, United States - LL-1510 | ecosystem: Environmental > Aquatic > Freshwater > Lake | place: USA: Georgia | collected...
ATTTCGGCATGTAGTAGTTGTGCAAACTCTTTTCTCATAGTTCCATAGCTTGTTTATAGTTTTCTTCTGTCATTACGTGATAGTGGGCATTAAGTCCTTTTAAGAAGGGATATTGCTCCACAGTGGTGTATCTAAAATGAATATTAGGTAAAAATGCTTTGAGTCGAGTTGTCATATAATCCACATCAACTTCTTTGTAAGCACATAAACCATTTATATTAACAAATACTTCAATGTTATTAATATTTAATTCATAAATTGTTTTAAGTGATTCCCAAATGCTACCTTCGGCTGCTTCCCCATCACTAATTAATGTCCATACTTTTCTATTAGGATTAGCCAATGCTCTACCTAATGCTATAGGTAATCCTAAACCTAAACTACCTGTTGAACAATGTATTTTATTTTCCTCATCTCTATGAGGATGTCCTCCATGTTTTAAGAATAACATTTCAGCATCAATATTAAAATACTTTTCTATACAAACATACATTGCTAATGAGGCGTGACCTGATGATAGAATAAAAATATCATCTTTACCCATTTTGGAATAAATTTCATCTATGATTTCAACACTAGAAAGGTAACTTCCTAAATGGCCTAATTTATGTTTGTAAGCTATTTCAACAATTCGTTTTTTTAAACTCATACCTCTCTGTGTTTAAAAACCATATAATGATTCCAATCTGTTAAATTCTCATCAGGCAGTAGACTCTCACTGGATATCTTAGGATAGTGTGGCGTTTTTAGTTGTGATCCGTAAAAACCATCAAGTTGAAAGTGATGTGTATATAGAAGATATATGAAGTTATCAAAATCAAATAAACCTCTATAAACATATTGGTGAGCCATCCTCCAGTTTGGATTACTAATGAAGAAATTGGAATTAGAGTCCGTAAGCTCATACACAGCTTTCAATATAGCGTGTGGATTATATACATGCTCTAAAAAATCATTCATAATGACCAAATCGTATTTAGGCAACAAACCTTCCTTGTCAAAGCTGTTAGATAAGTCCTTTACAAAGAAAGTTCCCTTATATTGATGCTCTTCAAAGTATTTTTTTGCAAAAGGTTTATCTATTAGATGATAGTTTAAATCCGGATAATGTGCTAGTATCTTCTGAGACAGTATTCCCGGACCACTGCCAATTTCTAGTATATTCTTTGTGTTCGGATTGTTGCTAATGACATGATTAACCAAATAAGATTCATATTCGTATCTATCAATCCACACCTGCTCCTGCAATCTATCAACACTAATCCACTCGTTTACATGCTCAGTGTCAAAACGCTCCATTGAAAACGCTTGCTCAAATTCATTATGCTTTATTCTAAATAATCCCATTACCAAATAAATTTATGTTTATAATAATCAACTATATATTTTAATTCGTTATCAAATTGTTTTTTAGGTTTCCAACCTAGTGTTCTTAATTTAGAATCATTTAAAGCGTATCTAACATCTTGTCCTGGTCTTACACAAGAAAAATCAATATAGTTATCCAACTCTTCTAAATTTTTATTGTCTAATATACAAATCTTTTTAACAGTTTCCAAATTATTTTGCTCAAATCCACCACAAATATTATAAATTTCGTTTTTAACTTCCGCATTTATAATTGTGATTATCGCATCAGCAGTATCTTGTGCATGTAACCAATTTCTTATTGGTGTTCCACTATTGTGTAATGGAACTTTTCTACCCAATTTTAAGTATTTACAGGTTTTTGGTATTAACTTTTCAACATACTGACCAATACCATAATTGTTTGTAGGCCTTACTATAATATATGGTAATTCATATGTTCTTCCCCACGCCATAACCAACATATCTGCTGCTGCTTTAGTAGCTGAATATGGATTTGATGGTTTTAATAAGTCAGTTTCTATGTGTTCACCCTCTTCAATATCACCATAAACTTCATCGGTACTGAAATGTAGTAGTATTGGTTTACTACTATTTTCTCCCCTATGGTTTTTAATCAGTTCCAATAAATTATGAACCCCATTTATATTAGAGTGAACGAAATCATCGCTGTTTGCTATTGAGTTACCAACATGGGTTTCTGCTGCGGTGTTAATTACATAATCACAATCGTATAAAAATTTTAAATCGTTTATATCACAATTAACAAACGAAAAATTTGGGTATTTTTTAAATTGTGTTAATAGGTCTTTATTTGCAGCGTAGGTGATTTTATCTACGCCCTTAACATACCAACCCAAATCTAAACAAGTTTTGGTTATATAAGAACCTATGAATCCTAAACAACCGGTTACATATACTACTTTTTTCACTTTCTATTTTGTTTTAAAAATATTTTCATACATCCAATCTTCAGTCACAGCATATTTTTTAGCGAACTCAAAATTGTTTTTAATATATTCTATTTTATTAAAATAATCATTTTCTCCTAAATTATCAATAATATTTTTAATGTCTTGTAAATTATTTACTATATACATCCCTCTTATGTCAAAAAAATCTTGTATATTTGTACAACCCCAATAAATTGGAATTGTTCCAGTTATTAAACAATCAATTAATTTTTCTGTAAAATATCCTTTTGCTCTACTATTTTCTATTACTATCGAATACCTGTATTCTAATAGAGATTCTTCTTTATTATCAATTGGATTAGATGTACCTCTTCCATATAGATCTAAGCCATTAATGTGTCTCGCAACTTCATGTCTTAGTCTATGACCTTCTAAATCTGTTTTATTAGAATATATTATCGATATATTTTTATTTTTATGATGTAATCCATAATTTTTAGTTTTTATCCAAGTTCCTCCTACAATTCCAAATCTCGTCTTTTCTGGATATTTTTTTAAGAGTTCTTCATCATGAGTTATTACGTAATCGAAATCATCTTTATATTTTTCAAATTCATCATATCTTAATGGTTGTATTTGCCTAGGTTCTAACAGCCAACCTATTTTTTTCTCACTATCAACTTGTTTCGCAACGTTGTTATTCAAATAGTCATCAGTAAAAATAGTTATCCCGTCATATTTATATAGATCTCTAACAAATTCAATCTTATTCGATATTTTATTGTGTACAGAAGAGTATCTACCATTTTCGTTAGATAAATGTCTAAAAGCATTATCGAACAAGTTCAGTTGTAATTTTGGAAAATCTTCGTCTAAACAAATCCAATCTTCAGGAAATAAATCGTTTGTTCTAAAATGTTTATAAACAGGTCCAAACCATGTATTTGGATATACTACTTTTTTATTCGAATTACTATTTAACCATGCTCCCCACCAACTAAATGTAGAATTAGCTATTATATTATGTTCGCACATACTCATTAAATATAAATCTTCTATATCGTTAGTATCTTCTACAAAAATAAAATTATCACCAATAAAATTATCTTTACACCAATCTATATCATCGCTAAATACAAGAAATTTAAAACCTTTAAAATAGTTTATAGCATTTAGATAATAAGACATTGATAAATTGTGATGATGATTTGGTAAATTTGTGTAATCGCCTCTTCTAACGTGTATTGATACTTTATTATTTGTATCATATTTAACTTTTAAATCGGCTACTAAATCTGATGTAGGAGAGAATAGAGATCTAATATCTTTAGAATACTTTTCGAAATATTTAAAAGATTGAAATCCTCCAATTAGAAATAAATTCTTATAATCTTGATCATCTATATTTACTGGTTCGTAATGGAAAGAATTATGTTCTATTTCTTTGAATGATTCGCTAATATCTAAAATTTTTATATTTCTAAAAACGGTATCCAAGTATTCAGTTGGATGTTTATGCATCATTCCTCCTATCTCATTTGGATATAAGAAAAACTTTCCATTTACTTCTTTAGCTGTTGCATATCCAGCCGCAATTTGAAACATCATATTCCCTAATCCACCCGCTAATCCATTTACAATATTATAATTAGAGTATGGTTTATTAGCTAATCTTGTTTTTGGTGATTTTTTCCTTATCCTCATTTCAACTTCTTTTTGTAGATGTAATCTATTATTTGTTTCAGATTCTACATCTGTAGATGTATTATAAACATACATTGGTTGGTCCACTCTAAAAATTCTATTTTTTCCAGCCTGTTCTACTAAAGGCATACATAAAGCAAAATCAGCCGCCGCATTAAAATATTTCCCAGTTTGAGGATCAATCAAATCTTCATCTACAATATTGTCTAATAAAAAAGCTTTATAAGTTTTAAGATGACTATATGGAAATTCTGCGTTTCTATACTGATTATGAAAATCTACTTGATCATTCAAAGATAGATGAAAATGACCTCCGTATTCTCCACTTGGAAAAGTTATATATTGTCCATAAGTCATCCAAATATCCGGATTAGATTCGTACACATCATTTATATATTGCAGTACAAATGAATGTAATAACCAATCATCACCATCTATTTCGACAATTATATCTTCTGGATTAATTAGGTCATTTTCTTTTAGAGATTTATACGTCGACATATAGCAATTTAGATAGCAACCTGGATTTTCATTGTTATGAATAATAAATCGATCGTCATTTCCTATAGAAGATTTTAAATGTTCTAAACTATCGTCCGTAGATTTGTCGTATCCATACGCGGCTATAAAGTTACTATAACTCTGCTGTTTCAAACTGTTTACATTATATCCAACAAACTTGCCTTTATTATGTACAGTCGATATTATTATGAATTTTCTTTTGTTATTTTTATGTGAATTATTAACGTTTATAAACTGCAATGCTCTATTTACTGTATCTTCTGTTGCATATTCAAAAGCTCGATCTTTTCCAGGTTTTAATATATTTACTGAAGAGTTTTCATTCATCTGAAAATTACACTTCTCCCTTACTCGCTTTGACCATTCCACATCTTCTCCTTGCCCCCATAATAAGTTTTCATTTAAAGGAAATTCTAGCATCACTCTTCTTTTAGCAATCCAGTAAGTTCCTGAGATATACATGTATTTTACTAATTTATCTATGTTATATGGAATTAAACATTCTCTACCTATTATAGAATCCATCTCATTACCATTATGAGGCCATATAGACCAATCTCTAAATCTAGTTCCGTCATAATTTATTATTTTATCCATTCTTATATCGAAGTTATTGCCTTTTTTAAGTTGTCCTTCGTACCAGCCTGGTGTGAAACCTATATAATCATGTAAGTAGACTATGTTTTCTTTAGTACTATTATGTGTAATTAAATTCTTCTTTCTCGTAATCCACATAGGCTTTTGACTGTCATCAAATTCAATATGTATCACTCCTTCTATATTAGGATTATTTCCTCCAACTACAATTATCTCTCTCTTATATTTAGGGACTTCCGTTTTTATTTGATCTATTATTTTTAGTAGAAATTCAGATGTTCCGTAACTAGTTATTATTCCAAATGTAAATTCCATTGTTTTTTATTTTTATTTTTTAAAATTAATTATGTAATCTGAGCATACGCCTACGCATCTTTCAATGTTATCATTATAAAATTCAGGCATTACTGCTATACTTCCTGTTATAGGTTGCTTACCTGGATATGCCCACATATATTTCTTCGATGTTAATGTTATCGTATCATTTTCATGCCAAAAATAGTTAAAATCGAACTGTGAATCTTTAAAAAAAATAATAGCTTCAGTATTTTTACAATGAAGCCATAGTTTATTTATTCTATCTTTAAACCATCTAAAATCAACACCATATTGTGGAGTATCATGACCTAACCATAGGGTGTTATTTTTATACCAAACATCAACTTCAACATCATAACCTTTGGATATAGCTAAATCAATATATGTTGGTTCATTTTCCCGTGAGTCCATGTTACCATTTAAATTACCTCTGTGTGAAATTAATATCATATTAGGTTTTTTTCTTTAAATTTTTCTAAGATAATTGGCATAGATGTTTGACTAAGATGTATGTGAGAACCTTCCCAATTGTCTAAATATTCAGGAATAGTTATTTTATTTTGATCTATCATTTCATAGAAAATTGTAATAAAATCTACATCGTATTGATTGCATCTGATTTCTAACCTCTTATTAAACATTTCAGTAACTATATTTCTTTCTAAGCATGTTCCAAAAGATGGTCCCCCTGTATATGGTTTAGATTCATGCCAAGATGCTATTGGTCCCCACGCAATTACATTTACCCCAATTTGTTTGTATCTTAGTAAAACACTAAAATATCTGTCAACACATTCTTTAACAATTTCAGCACACGATTTATTTTGTAGTTCCATTTGTTTAATTAAATGGGCTCTTATATCAACTTCTCCAAAGCAAAATAAAACATAATCGGTTTTTAATGTTACATTATATCGAATAATATCATCAATTATCGGTATTTTTGTTTCTAATTGATATGCAGTTGCTGGACCAATTCTATAACTTTTAAAAAATAGTGTTTTATCGTCTGATTTTTGAGGCCAAATTGGCTGCATTTCTTCTTTTCCGCTAAATACAGCGGAGTGGCTATCACCTATACAATGTATCATAATTCATAATATTTTTACTTAAATTGTTATAAAAATTAATTTCATCTTGCTCACCATTTTCACCACCAATAGCCCATGGGTTTTTATTACCGTATACAGTGTTAAACATAGGATGAATACCAAACCCATTTTTAACAAATAAAAACTTTTTATTGTTGTCTCTTTTATATTTATTTAATGCTATTTCATCATATGCGTCTACAGTTGGTTGCGACAAAATCTTAACCCATTCGGATGTTTTTATAAAAAACATACTATTAGTAAAATATGGTGAATTAATTTCAAATAGTTCATAGTTGTTATTAGAACTAAATTTATCAATATTTTTTAGAATATAGTTATTAATTTCCATCTGAGCTTCATATGAAATCCTAAGTGGGTGAATACCTTTTGTATTTGTGTTTAATAAATTTAAACCTTCGTAAAACTTATTATAATCCCATTCAATTGCGTTTATTGTAAACTGATTTAAAGGTGTGTAATCCACACCCCATAAACCATTTGGCATTGGTCTGTTTAAGAAATGTTTATAAACAATATCTCTAACTGAAAAATCATCAATAAAATCACTAATAAAAAAATCACACGATGGAATGTTATTAGACATAGTTGGTGATAATGTTAGTATATCATAATTGTTTAAGGTATCAACATTTTCAATTAGGTAATCCCAAACATAATTATTAATAAAACAATCTTCATCTAATTTTACTGAATATTCAGTATCGGTTGAAATAGCTATTCTTATTTTATTTAGGTAATTATGGTGTGAATTAATTACATGAATTGTATATTCGATACCTAAACTATCACATTTATTTTCCCAATCATTACCATGAGTCGCTAAAACATTTAATTTAATTTTTAATTTATTCTCTGGTTTTATTTTTGATAAAAAATAAAACATAAGTTCGGTATAATTTAACCTATTATGGGATAAATAATTTATGGTTATGTTTTTCATTTCATATAATTTTATTTTATTTTAGTTAATACAACAATGTTTAATGGGTCATGTTTGAATAGATATACTATTTCCATATTACAATATTCAAACATTTGTTTAATGTTTTCCAAATCAAAAGTATGGTGATGGACAACTCTTGTTTTATGATTGATATCACAAATGGAATAAAAATCCTTGTGACCACCCATAGTCCAATCATGTAATTCTTTTTGTTCATTTATGTGAGTAGTATCACTTTCATCAACATTGTTTTGATAATCTTCTATCAAATGTTCAATTGTTGTTAATGGTCTATTTCTATCAAAACATTCTTTATAATATGGTATAATAGTTAAAATATACCCACCATCATTTAAAATATGTTTCTTCCATAATTCAATACTTTTTATCGGATTGGCCATGTGTTCAATAACGTGTGATGTGACAATAAAGTCGTATTTTTTGTTGATATTTTTAATACCTTCTTCATCAGACGCATCTACATTATATCTTTTTCCGACACCATAAAAATAATTAAAATCATAACCGCTTAAATCATTAAAATGATTATCATCAAAAATGTTCGCACCATCCAATTTTACAAATGGGTATAACATCATATTATTTCTAGGTTCATAAAAAAGTTCGGTGGATCCACCAAACTCAATTCCTTCTTTACCTCTTAAAGACTCAATAACATTTACCCATTCCATTTTACTATATTTATTTCATGTCCAATATTATTCACATCAACATATTTTTTAGCTATTTCTAAACTAGGTAAATAAACCAACCCATCAAAAGTTTCTAAATCATGAAATATTTTCTGCACACCGATGTGTGGATATGGTGAAACAATTTCAATATTTTCATCTATTAAATTATTAAAATACTTTTCTTCTAATTCACCTAGATTATCATATTTACCCATTGGTGATTTATCATTAAACATAGCTCTTTCTAATAATTGTGTTATGTGATTTGGTTCTGTTGAATCAAAACCTAAGTCTAATTTATTACCTACTTGGATTCCAAAATAACCAGCTTCAGTAAGTTGGTCGCCAATTCTCATTTCACCTTCATGGTCATGTTCAAACTCCCATTTAGTTTCTTTTAATGCTTGACTTTTAGCAAACCAAAATGGTGCTCTCAGATGGCTTTCATGTGGGTAAGACTTACCACCATTAAAAATTTGACTTGCACCAAACCCTAATTTCTCATTAAACTTTAAAGCTGTCACAATATCTTTAACCCAATTATCTCTTTTTAAAACTACGTCATCAGAAATAAAGATGAAAATATCATAATCATCTTTAAATTTATTGAAAGCGAATCTATATGCACCAAATGCTTTGTGTGGTACATCTTCACCTTTTTCATTTATTTTGTTTAACATAATTGTTTTACCATACTTCTTATGAATTAATGGGTTAGGTAAACCTAATCCATTACGGTGAACCACAATTAAATCATGTTCGTATCCAGCTTCACAGTTATTATATGACGGCCAGAAACATAATTGTTGTTGCATTCCAGCTAACATTATTACGGCAATTTTACTCATTCTTAATATACATATTTATCATTATTTACAGATGGTGTTTTAATAACAACTGTTATAACGTTAGTTAGACATTTAAAATCTGTTGCTTCATTAGGGTGAACAGTTATGATATCATCTTTAGAATATTTTAAACCATTCATTTCAACTTCACCTTCAACAATTACAGTTATCTCAGTTGCAATCTTATGGTAGTGTCTTTCTTCATAATCACCAGATTTATATCTTTTGACCGCAACTTCAAAATGTTCATTATCTATTAAGGTTGGTTTAAAGTTACCAACAAACCAACCTTTTATATAATCATTTAAATTTGTAAGTGTCATCTTAATAAGTTAATAAAATACCTGTGTCTTGAACCATAGTTCTATTGTTATCATTCCATTCTTCAAAATCCCATTTATTTGTTTGAATTTCATCATAAAAACGTCTAACTTCTTTTAGTCTAATGTCCCAGATATTATCAACAACTATTAAAGTTTCTTTATGTGAATATTTTAACGCATGTTCCCAATCTTTTTTAGCTCCTTCATATGAATGGTCGCCATCTATAAAGATTAAATCATAACCACCTTCTGGTGCTATTCCCTTTAAAATATCATCATTCATTTCAAATAATTCTTCATTAGTATAATTAATAAAATCTTTATAAACAATACCAGCATCTGTGAATTTCCATTCATCATAATCAGTTTTATAAGGATACCAATATAATGGTTTAATCCTACTTGGTAAATGATTTGTTGTACCCATACCATCATAACCTCCTCTTTTGATATCAAAAGAATGGATTATACCTCGTGTTGGCTCTAAATAAGTATCCATACCGTTAGACATTGATATTGTACTTTCATAATGATAAGACCCAATTTCTAATACTGAATTAGGTTTAACCATTCTTACTAACGTGTTTAGACATGCTCTACAGTGTGTTGCACATCCAGCATATTTAGTTCCTTGTAATATACCATTCTCTGGCCCTTTATCAATATAAAAATCTTTAAAGTTTTGTTTAATAAAATCTATTTTATTCATTATTATATTTTTTTAAAAAATAATTCAAATCCTCTGGAGTTCCTAGCCCCCACATTGCCTTTGTATTAAATGTTCTTATTTGCTTACCATCTTGTATTGCTTCATTAAAAACAGGACAAACATAAAACTCATTATTTACTCTAATATTTTTTTCAATCATTTGCTCCGCATACCTAACAAAATCAGATCCGTGTTTCCAATAGTAATAGCCTACAGTCGCCATATCTGATATGGGATTTTTCTCAGCCACTTCCTCAACTAGTCCAGTATATTGATTTACTCTAGCAAAAGACCACTTTGGGTGCATTGCTGTAAAAGTTACGATACCACCATCTGCATCTGTCTCTTGCATTTTGTAAAGAAACTCATTAGAATCCCATTCTACAAATTGGTCTGAGTTAGCAAAGAATAGTGGATTGTTGTTGTTTATGAAATCTTTAGCTAATAGAGCGGTGCATGCAGCTCCCTCAGTTAGACCATCTGTCTCCACTATCTGACAGCCAGGGGTAATTAGATTAAGAAGAGTATCAAGGTTGTACTTCTCTCGATGCTTTTTCTGCACTACATATATGAAGTTGGCTTCTATGTTTAGATTCTCAACGACCACTTGAATCATTGGTTTATTCCTTACATCTATTAATGGTTTAGGAAAGGTGTAACCAGCTTGCTCAAATCTCGATCCTGCTCCTGCCATTGGGATTAGTACATTCAGCTTATCATCCTTCCATTTTGGTGTCGTGTCCATTTTATTATCTTTTATACGTTTTACTATACTACTATACGAAATTTCTTTTGGTGAAGCAACTCTAAAAACCGAAGCTCTACTACGAGAAGCTGCTAACAACCCGTACGGAGAATCTTCAACTATTAAAGTCTCTTCCGGTAAAACCCTCATCTTACTCATAACCTTCCAGTATATTTCTGGATGGGGTTTGCTTGTCATCACATCTTCATTAGAGAGGATGAGGTCAAAGTATTGAATGATGTCTAATTTAGATAAGACCGTTAGTACTGTTCTTCGAATGCTATTTGAACACACAGCTAACTTATACCCGTCCTCAACTAGCTTACTCATACAATCTATTAATTGTGGTGACTTCTGAAGGTCATTAAGCTTTAGCAAGGTGAGCTCCTGTTTTTTTCTCCAGACTTCTGCATAGCTTTCGATTGGTAGATTCTTTTCTCTAGTTAGCATCTCTAACTTCTGGTTTGTTTTCAGGCCATCGTACTTGCCTAAGTGATCGTTCCAGTCTATGGCGTACTCACTTCCTAATGCCTCATTTAAAGCCTCAAAGTGAATTAGCTTTGCCTCAACTAATACGCCATCGAGGTCAAATACTATAAGTTTTATCATACAATTATGTTTTTTATTTTATTTCTCCAAACACCAATATCATAGTGCTTTCTATAATTTTCTTTTGCTTCATTTATACACAATATACGAAATTCTTCATCATTTACCAAATTTTTTGCTAACTTTCTCGCCCGTTCAACATCATGCACATCTACTGATAATTGGGGGTGGCATAATCTTTGGGTATCTACATTGATGTTTCCAATACAAGGGATACCAAAGTATGCGCAATTTAAGGAAAATGTCCCCGCTGCCACAGTAGGCATTAGGTGTACTGCGTATTTAAAGGAACTTAACTGCTTCATCCAATCAGTCCAAAATACGCGTGGTAGATGATTAATTATTTGCTCCTCCCCCTCCCGCTTTGCGTGTGAGGTTTGACCCCAAATTGGTAATCTAAATTCCGAAGCCACTATGTAACTTTCAAATCCACCATACCACCTTGCAAAATTACCACCAATGATAACTTTATCTTCGATTATTGGGGTAATATCCTTAATACTATCCTCTATCATCAAAGTTGGTATTGTATCTACTTTTAAGTTGGGAAATAAACCTTTATAATACTTAACATCTTCTTCATTATGTGCAAATATACCATCGGTTGAAGCCAACATATTAAAAAAATTAATTTGGTCATTTAATTCATAATCATTCCACAACCAATGCGGTCCTTCTTGTATATAATAAACCTTTTTGTTAGTTTGTTTTAGTTTTTCTACAATATTAAGTTCTAAAAGGTCTGATACTGGGTTTTTTTCATTTGACAGTTTACCACCAACCGCATTTAAAAATACCATTCCCTTTGGAAATATTACAAAAACAACATCATAACCCTCAATAGGTGAATGAATATTATAATGGTCTGCATCTAAAGCGTGCATCCATGCAAATTCTGTCCGCATGTTAGGGTGTTCTTTGGGAATTTTACCCGTAAACCCCATTTCGGTTAAGAATGCTATTTTCATTTACCGAAAAATTCTTTTATTTTACCACACACATAATCCACATCCTCAATTGTCATCCCGTGATGTGCTCCTAACAAAAACCCATTCTTCATAATAATATCTGAATTGTGGAATGGTTGTAAGTATTCTCTATAAATTGGGTGTCGGGTTACATTCCCCGCAAATGTTACTCGGGTTTGGATATTATTATCTTCTAAAAAATGAAGTAACTCATACCTCTTTTCAGTTTGTAATGGGATTGCCAACCAATTTGGTTTAATACTATCATCCGGCAACAATATTTCTTCTACATCTTTTAGGTTTTCTAAATATCGTTCAATATTATCTCTTCTGATTTTTTCAAACTCCCCAAACCTTTCTAACTGAACAAGTCCAAAAGCGGCATTCATTTCGGATGATTTCATATTGTAACCTAAAACGCCATATAAAAACTTATAATCATATGGTATCCCATCTACACTATGGTTAAACCTATCAGACATTTCTTCTGAGTTATCACCAATCCTACCCCAATCTCTAAATTGTAAACAGGTGTTACGATATTTTTCTTCATTGAACATCACCATACCACCTGCACCTCCAGCAGTAATAACATGCGATGCGTAAAAGCTTGTAGTAGCAATATCCGTTTCGGGTGTGTGGGTAACTGTATCAGCTGAATCTTCAATTAAAATGATATCTTCTCTACCCATAGCAATTAAACCCTCTTTGATTTTTTTCCAATCAGGTTTATTACCAATCAAATTAGGTAACATTAGGACTTTAACATCATCAGTTATTACACCCAATACCTCATCTACATTTGCTACATAAGTATTCAAATCAACATCTACAAATACAGGCACTAAACCCAGCTGAATTATCGGTGCGAGTGTTGTTGAGAAAGTGCAAGCAGGTGTAACCACTTTAGTTCCTTTTGGAAGAAGTAAACTTGCTAAAGCAAGTAAACATGCCGATGAGCCTGAATTTACAAATACACCATACTTTTTTCCAAAATGTTTTGCAACCCTTTCTTCAAACTCAATTGATTTCGGACCAAATCCCGCTAACCAACCTGAGCGTAAGCATTCAACTACTGCTTGAATTTCTTGTTCCCCATACGATTCAAATTTGTTGGGGGCATACCATACTTTTTTCATAATTTCTCGTAATAATCGTTTTGCTTTTCTTGTCTTTCAATTGTTTTGGGATGATACAACGACCACTCTTCTTCCATAGGAAGGTAAGCGAATTGTTTATGCCCATCAAGTCTTTCATGTACTTTATTTATCCACTTTATTTCAGGAGTGTTTCTATAAATACGAGTTTGAAAATCAGGCCATCCATTTATTGGTTTATAGTATTTAACTTTTACTTTTGCCATAATATAACTTTTTAAGTTCTTTAAGTAATATATCACTTTTTGTTTTTTTAATTTGATTATCCATAGCTGGTATGAATCTTAAATTATGAATACTACCAATTATTTCAGGTTCAACATTATTAATATACCCATCAGTTATACTATAAATGTGGTCCAAGTGATATGCATTTTTAGTTTCATCAAGTCTACCCCGTTTTTCTGAATTTGGTAATACAGTTAGGTCATTTTTTCTGGTATAATACCATACAAGTTGTTTGTATTGTTCAACTTTATTTTTTTCAGATAATGGTGTAAAATATCCACCATTTTCCATTTTTATTCTCCAATTTTCAATACTTTCATCAGTTATAGATTCTTTTACTCTTTCAATAACCAATTCTCTATATTGAGTATCTTTCCAATGTAATATACTAGCTTTACTTATTTTATTCTTTACCTCTTTAGAGTGAGTATAACCAACACGAGCTTCTACCAACTTTTTCATTCTATCATCAGTATCAGTAGTTAATCCAGTATTCCAAGATTTTTTTCCTTTATTAGCTTTGGAAACATTTGATGCCATTTTAGCTAAACTTTTATTAGTTTCTTTAGTTTGACCTTTAGACCAACCACATCCACATTTTCTACATTTTCTACCAAACTTTTCAGCTTGATTCATACTACTTAAAGTTGTGTAAAATATATCAATTCCACAATCACCACACATTCGTTTGAATTCTTTATTTATAATATACTCCTGTTTGTTAAACCACATATAAATATGTTAAACTTCAGTTTCTTCTATGATATACCCCATTTTTTTTAATAATTTGTATTCACCACTATCGGTATCCATAATTTTTTCTCCGATTTGAGTATCTAATTTGGTAATAGGCCATCCCCACTTTTGAATGTGTTGAGGTGTTAAACCTTCTACCGTGTTTACTCTTGGAACAGCGTATAAATCAACTGAAGAATTGTTTTCTAAAACCAAAGGTAATTGAGATATCAGATTTTCGTGTGGTAATTCATCCGCATCAATCTGAAAAATGTAATCACCACTACAAAGAGAATTTAGATAATTTTTATGGTCTGCAAAATGATTATCAAAATCCCTACTATACCACTTATACCAGTCCAATAAGGAGTAGGCTTTGAGTATATCCAAAACTTTAGATGTTCCATTTTTAGAATCAAAAAGAACAACAATCTCATCTTCTTCCCTCTTTTTTTCTAAAAGGAATCCAAGTAATCTTTGGATTTCTACTTCTTCATTTTTGACTGTTAATCCGTAACTTAGTTTCATTGGTTATTTTTATTTATTTTATTTTTTCGTGCCAGCTAGATACTTTTTTTATTTAATATTCATTTCCCAAACTTTTCATATCTATACACCAAATTAGGGGGTCGATACCAACCATATTAAGACCGGAAACACGAGTATTTCCTGCCATTAATTCGTGTTGCGAATCATTCCATTTAATAAAAACAGACATTTCAATAACACCCTTTTCAAATGCTTTGAAAAATCTATCTTTTTTAGGTTCTTCTAAATTTTTAAATTTAGGATTATAATTTGATAAACCTTTATTTTTTATACTACTAAATTTAATTTGTTTACCATTTTTTTTTGCAAATTTAATGAAAGCACTTTTACCCATTTCCTTAAATTCAGGATACCTCTTTGCTTCATTCCACTCTTCTGTAAAATTTGGTGGGGTAAATTCAATTTTTTTACTTACTGCCATATTTTATCCTATTTTGATTTATCAATAATTATATTATTTTTATCAATTTTTTGTTTTTCTGCCATTTTTTCAGATTGTTTGTTTTTTTGAGTTTCGGGCATTTCTTTTGCTTTTTTTTCA